>Ga0316207_10001523_pt1 | contig 28008 bp, 31 predicted proteins | sample 6weekpyrite_MG_FD_204943 | JGI IMG/M metagenome (GOLD analysis project Ga0316207, IMG submission 204943) | Microbial mat bacterial communities from mineral coupon in-situ incubated in ocean water Damariscotta River, Maine, United States -... | ecosystem: Environmental > Aquatic > Marine >...
TGGAAAGCGCCGATAAATAACCCGGGTCATCAGCGCGCGGCAGGGTGAAGAAACGATCGACGAATTCTGCCCCCGCTGCATCGCTATCGCAGTCAGCGCCGACCAAGAGAACATCGGGCAAAGCCTCGCGCAGCACGCGGGCCAACGAAACTCCGATGTCGCCGCCTGCGCCTGTCAAAAGAATAGGGCCGGCAATCAAACTTCCAGCCCCATTCTCTTGCGGGTCAAGGGCGCGCAAAGCGACCTTCGGCCCGGATCGCGACGGCGGCATTCGGCAAGCACGCCGTAAACTGGAAATTCGGTGCGGCGAAACGCCGTCACGCCGGTATCGACATGAAAGATCGCCCACGAAGCAAGTCCGCCAATATCGCGTGGCTGCCCGACCGAACCCGGGTTCATAATGGAAGGCGATCCTGAGCGCAGAAACGGGTAGTGCGTGTGGCCAAGCCAGATCGCATCGCCTGAAAAGCCTTCGGTCACACGCTCAAACCGGATGCCAGATGCATCAGGATAGATATAGGCGTCGGGATCAAATGGCGCGCCATGGGCAAGCCGGATGCGATAGTTGCCAAGCACAGCATCGCGGCTAACCGGATGCTGGGAGAGCCAGTCCCATTCGGCTTTCCCGAACTGGTCAAAAACCGCTTCGAGACCTGATCCGTATTGGTTGAAATAGGCTTCGCGCGCGATCAGGTCGTGGCGCGCGGCGAGCGCTATCCGGTCGTGGTTTCCTTGTATTGCGATGCAGTCAAAGCCGCTCAACGCTTCGATCACAGCGCGCGGTTCATAATAGTAGCCGACATAATCACCCAGTAGCACGAGACGCTCGATCCCCTCTGTCCGAGCCTCGGCCAGCACAGCATCCAGCGCGTCGATATTGGCGTGGATATCGGCCAGAACCGCGACTTTCATGATGCCATCCCGCATTGGCGAAGCACCTCGCGTGCAGCTTCATCGGGGGTTCGCAAGGCCGCTTGCGGCGCTGCATTGGGATCGCGGTGCGCGCGCAATTTCGCCTGCATGTCGGTGGCGATTACGCCGGGATCAACAATGTGGGTGGTGACAAGGTCGTTTTCTGCCTGAAAGACACGCCAGGCCATCGAGGCGGCAGCTTTGCTGGAGCAATAGGCGCCCCATTGCGCAATCGGGCGAAACGCTGCGCCGCTGGAGATATGGATCACATCAAGCGGCACTTTGCGCTCTTCCGCGATGCGGGCCAACGCGCGGCCAATCGCCAGCGGTGTTTTGACATTTACCTGCATTGCTTCGTCAATCTTGAACTCAAATCCCTCGTCAAGCGCCGCGCAAAGCGGCAATATCGCAGCGATATCGAAGAAGGCGATGTGCGAGAAACCAAGATCGCTCAGCATTGGACCCACAATTGCGGGCCAATCATGGTCTTGCGCCAAATCGGCGTTGATCTGAGCCACAAATCCACGGTCAATCGGGCTTCGGGTAATAGCGATACAGGTATGCCCACGCTCTTGCAGCGCGTTTAGCACCGCCTTGCCCAACCCGGACCGTGCACCGCTTATGATTGAAAGCGTGCCCATCAAATCTGGCCCGCCAGAATAGGTCCAATAACGATGTTGGTTTCATTGCAATCAGGCACCGCGGCGCGGAGTGAAAAACAAATGTTTTTCGGGAGCTGACTATGAGCAATGCCATCACAATCGCGGGTCGAGAGATTAGCGCATCGCACCCGCCCTATTTGATCGCGGAGATGTCTGCCAACCACAATAACTCGCTCGATCGTGCGCTTGCCATTGTTGATGCTGCGGCCAAAGCAGGCGCCCATGCGGTGAAGCTGCAAACCTACACTGCCGATACGATGACGCTCGATTGCGATCAGCCCGGCTTTGTTATCGATGATCCACAAAGCCTTTGGCACGGCCGCCATCTGCATGACTTGTATGATGAAGCGCATTTGCCGTGGGAATGGCATGCGCCGATCTTTGCGCGCGCAGCCGAATTGGGGATCGCTTGTTTGAGTTCGCCCTTTGATGAAAGCGCAGTCGATTTTCTCGAAGAATTGGGCACGCCTGCTTACAAGATCGCTTCGTTTGAACTGGTCGATCTGCCATTGATCCGGGCCGTGGCACGGACGGGCAAGCCTATGATCATGTCTACCGGCATGGCGACCCCTGCCGAAATTGACGAAGCGGTGCGCACAGCAAGAAGCTGCGGAAATGACCAGATCATCCTGCTCAAATGTACCAGCACCTATCCCGCGACCGCTGAAAACACGAACGTCTCGACCATTCCGCATTTGCGCGCGATGTCGGGGTGCGAAGTGGGGCTGTCGGATCATACGATGGGCTGCGGAGTATCGGTTGCAGCCACTGCTTTGGGCGCGGTCTTGATCGAAAAGCACTTCACCCTGTCGCGCGCCGATGGCGGGGTGGATAGCGAATTTTCGATGGAGCCGCGTGAACTGGCGCAATTGCGCGAAGAAACAGAGCGCGCCTGGCAAGCCATAGGGCAAGTGCGTTACGGCGATGTCCCATCCGAAGATGCATCGCGCACTTTTCGCCGCTCGCTTTACATTGCGCGCGATCTGTCCGCTGGCGAGATCATTGATGACAAAGCAATCCGATCGATCCGCCCCGGCTTTGGCCTTGCACCCAAACATCTCGATAATCTGATCGGCAAGCGTGTGGCGCGCGATGTGGCACGCGGTACGCCGGCAAGTTGGGATCTGATCGGCTGATATAGAACCGCCTGTCGCGGGTCTGGAGGCGGCAAACACCGTCAAACCTGCACGCTTCGCCTACCTGGCTCCGCCGCTTGCCACGCCGCAGCAAGCGCAATCCTGTCTCCGCGCGCAACAATATGGCTTTCGACCGCCCAACAGCCAAGGAACAGCGCGATCTTGATCCAATAAGTCTGCGCCAGAACAAAGGTCAGCATCCCGCCGGTGAAATGCAGCGTAATGCCGAAATAGACATAGAGGCCCAAAATCGAAGTCAGCACCAGATTGCGGTATAACAACCTCAGGAACAGGCTTAAAAACAGCGAGGCCGCTAGCCCGGCCAATGGCAAAGTGAGGAATGGCAGGTAAGCGCCCAGCAGTTCAAAATGCACCTCTGGATATCCGCCATTATAGGCCTGTCCAAGCTCGGTCAGTTCTGCCGCCCGGAAATAGCCCAGCTCTTTGGTCATCAGATATTGGATTGCGCTGTTGCGTTCAAAATCTATCGGGTTGAGCACTTCGCCAACCGCGTGATCGTTGATCGGGTCCGATACCTTGTCGAAATCAACCCGGTCCCACGAATTGACCCATAGCTGCACCGGTTGAACCAGCACGCGTTCCCGGATCTCATAAACAGGCTCACGATAGTCGCGCACGTTGTAATACGAATTGTAAAGCAGCCCAGCGACCATTGCGACCGACCCAAAGACCGCAAGCCCCCTGACCGCGCGCGAGGTCATAATACGCTGACCGATCATACCGCGATCAAGCTCACCGATCCGGCCCGTCTGGCGCGCAAGGTAAACCAAGGCAGCAGGCATCAGATAGAACGATACAAGCACGAAAAACACACTGAAACGGTTGCCCGTTATCACCCAATAGGCCGCAAGGGCCGCCGCAAGGAAGACAAAGCGCATGTCAAAACCGCGCCCGTTGATCCTGGGCAAGACGGTGAATGCCCCGAAGATAAAATTGAGCAGAAAGTTTAGCTCATAGGCGGTCGTGTGAATGGTGCCTGCGCTTTGCGAATATGCAATCCGGTCAATCCCTTGAAGGATTGGAATGGTGCCGGTCAGGACAAAATTGACCCCCAGCAATCCGAGCACGCCTGTGCCAAACAAGAACGCCCCGTGCCCTGCAAATTCATGGTAGTTGCTGTATGCAGGGCGCTGCGCAGCGATACGTGCAAAGCCAGTGCCGCGATCGGGAAAGGTCGAGGCCAAGAAAATGCTTATCAGGCATTCTATGCAGCTGCCCGCCGACCGTGACCTGCATTTCGCGCCGCAAATGCGCACGCTCTGCATATTCGGTCAGCGTTTCATTGAGCAGCCAAGCCGCAGCGGCCTGTTCGCGTTTCCAGTCGCCCGCTTCATAATCGTGTTCAATCAGATCGCGCGTGCGACTGCGGCGTTTGAACAATTTGTGCGCGGCATCGACGCCTATTGAACGCAGGTAAACCAACCCCGCAGCAAGCGGGGCGACCGGGCGCGCATCTGCAAGGGCAAGAGGCTCTGGCACGCTGGGCCGCGCGATGGAGGGGCTGGTCACAGGCATATCCTTCTAAAGTGGTTCTTTCTCGACAGCGCGACAGGCGAACAATCGAGTAGGCTTGCTGTGATTTGGCAGGTGAAAGCGCATGGTGGCAAACCCAGTTTCCTCGACCTCGGATGCATCAAGTGATGCAATGGTCTCGATCATTACCCCGGCCTACAACGCCGCGTCGGTGATCCGTGCGACGATCGATTCGGTGCAGGCACAAACCCACTCAAACTGGGAAATGCTCATCGCAGAAGATTGCGGGCCTGATGATACGCGGAATATCGTGCGCGCCCTTTCGCGCGGTGACAGCCGGATCAAATTGATCGAAATGCACCAGAACGGCGGACCTGCCATGGCGCGCAATCGGGCGCTTGCGCGGGCAAAAGGGCGTTGGATCGCCTTTCTTGATAGTGACGATCTGTGGCTTCCCAACAAGCTGGAGCGTCAGCTTGAATTTCACCGTTCCGTGCCCGACGCGGTGCTGTCCTTCACCGGTTTTCGCCGGATCAGTGCCGATGCCGCCACAACGGGGCTCTATATCCCCGTCCCCTCGCGGATGACCTATCGCCAATTGCTCGGCAACACTGCAATTGCCACATCGAGCGTGATTGTAGACCGGCGCAAATCCGGGCCCTTCACCATGCGCAAAACCTATTATGATGATTTTGCCTGCTGGCTTTCGCTTATCAAAGATGGCGGAATTGCCGCAGGTTTGGACGAAGATCTAATGCGATACCGCGTGATGGAAGCATCGGTCAGCCGCGATAAACGAAACAGCGCGGCACAGGTCTGGAATGCTTATCGCCGTATCGAAAAGCTCGGCCCTATCGAAAGCGCATGGTACTTTTCCCAATATGCCGTGCGCGCGGTGCACTAATATCGCCAGTTCTGACCAAAACCGGCGGCGCAGCGCGGCAAATTCGCTCGGATTCGGCGGCACTTCGGCTTGGTGAATCGCGAACGCCTGCCCAGTCTTTCTGGCAGTTTTTCACGAATGAAAGAATTGGGTTGAGGCTATGAGCGCAAATGGAAGATCCTATGGCCGTCGCCGCGTTTTGGTAACGGGTGGGGCGGGTTTTCTTGGCTCACACCTGATCGATCGGCTGTTGCAGCGTGGTGATGAGGTTTTGTGCGTCGATAACCTCTTCACCGGCGACAAGAGCAACATCGATCACCTCGCAGGCAATCCGCGATTTGAATTTATGCGGCACGATGTGTGCTTTCCATTGTTCGTCGAAGTGGACGAGATATGGAATCTCGCCTGCCCTGCATCTCCGATCCATTATCAGCACGATCCTGTCCAAACGACGAAGACGAGCGTGCATGGTGCGATCAATATGTTGGGCCTTGCCAAACGGTTGAAAGTGCCGATTTTCCAGGCCTCGACTAGCGAGGTTTACGGCGATCCCAGCATTCATCCGCAGCCGGAAGAATATTGGGGCAACGTCAACACAATCGGCCCGCGCAGTTGCTATGACGAGGGTAAGCGTTGTGCCGAAACGCTGTTTTTCGACTATCATCGCCAACACGGCCTCGACATCAAAGTGGCACGGATTTTCAACACTTATGGCCCGCGCATGCACGCCTCTGATGGCCGGGTTGTGTCGAATTTCATCGTTCAGGCGCTAAGAGGCGAGGACATCACTATTTACGGCGATGGCTCGCAAACCCGCAGCTTTTGCTATTGCGAAGACCTGATTGATGGCTTCATCCGTTTCATGGAGGCAGGGCCAGATGTGCATGGCCCGATCAATCTGGGCAATCCTATTGAATTCACGATCCGGCAGCTTGCAGAAACCGTGTTGGCCAAGATCGGCGGCCGTTCTCGCCTGATCCAAGAGCCGCTGCCGCAAGACGACCCGCTGCAACGCCGCCCCGATATCTCCAAGGCAAGACAGCAACTCAATTGGAAACCATCGGTTGAACTTGATGAAGGGCTCGACCGCACAATCGCCTATTTCCGCACAATTGTGGCTGAAAAACCGGCACGCATTGGCGAGCGGCATTTGGCTGGTGTAAACGCTTAGGTCCTAAGGGGCCTATCCATGCGCACAGTGCTCATCACCGGATCGGCCGGTTTCATCGGCTATCACCTCGCCCAGCTCTTGCTGGATGAGGGGTTTCGTGTTGTCGGCTTTGACGGGCTGACAGACTATTACGACGTTCGATTGAAAGAGCGGCGACACCAGATGTTGCTGCAAAACGCCAACTTCTCTTGCAAAGTCGCAATGCTTGAAGATTTCGAGGCGCTCCACACGCTTGCCTTGGCCGAAAAGCCCGATGTGATTGTCCATCTCGCAGCGCAGGCAGGCGTTCGATACAGCCTCGAAAATCCGCGCGCATATGTCGATGCGAACCTTGTTGGCACTTTCAACGTGATGGAATGCGCGCGTGAGCTGGAGGTCGATCACCTGCTGATGGCATCAACCAGTTCGGTCTATGGTGCAAATGAAGACATGCCGTTTGACGAGCGTGAGAAATGCGATACGCCTCTGACGCTTTATGCTGCGACCAAGAAAGCGAATGAGGCGATGGCGCATTCCTATGCCCATCTGTGGAATCTGCCGACGACAATGTTCCGCTTTTTCACGGTGTATGGGCCCTGGGGTCGGCCGGACATGGCGCTGTTCAAGTTCACTCGCGGCATCCTCGAAGGCACGCCGATCGACATCTACAATGATGGCGAGATGTTCCGCGATTTTACCTACGTCACTGACTTGGTTCGCGGCATCCGCTTGCTGCTCGACAAGCCGCCGGTACGGCTTGAAAGCGTAGAGGATATCCCTGAATGGGATTCGCTATCGCCCGCTGCCCCGTGGCGCGTTGCCAATATCGGCAATAGCGACAAGGTTCGCCTGATGGATTTCGTCGAAGCGATCGAAGCGGAATGCGGGCGTGAAGCAATCAAGAACTTCATGCCCATGCAAAAAGGCGATGTTCCTGCAACATGGGCAGATGCGACTTTATTGCACGAATTGACCGGATACGCCCCTCAAACCGATGTGCGCGAAGGGATACGCCATTTCGTCGCGTGGTACCGCGACTACTACCAAGTCTGATTATTCGTTCGAACCGTCGGCTTGGGCGCCGGGTTCGGGCAGATCTTCCTCTCCCGGCAGCGGCGCGGAACGTTCACGCTCCAGCCGCTCAAGATATTCGCGTTCGATCTGCTCGACGCGTTCCTGTTCGGCGGCAGCATCCTGATCGATTGTCGACAGACGCTCCTGGCGCGCCTGCTCGATCAACTGGCTGAAACGGATGTTTTCACCCTCAGCACGGTCGGCATAGGCTGCATCGATCAATTGCTGGGTGCAGCCGGTAAAGCCGCCAGCACCCGCAGGGCTACAGGAGAGAGCGCCGAATTCGCCGATATAGCGAATGGTCTCGACTTGCCTGCTCCAACTGCGGTTTTCAGGCGAATCGCTGGTGCGCAGGTTCGATGGGATACGATACCGCTCCGCCTCAACCAGAATTTCGCAAACCACGATTTCGCCTTCAACCGATGGTTCAGGGCATTCGCTTTCATCATAGGCGATGACCATATTGACGCGGTCGCCGGCCTGATCCTGTGCGGCCGCAGGGCTCGCTGCTGCAAGGGCAGAAAGCGAGGCGATGAGCGCGAGATGCGAGTGCTTAAGCATTGCTATTCCTCTTGATTGCGCATGACTGCGCGAAGATTTCTTGTTCGCCTATATAGCAGCGGCTGAACCGCTTCTGAAGTCGGTGCAGACGCGGTGCGTTTCAGACGCGTTCGCTGATACGGATGGCAAGCTTGCAGCCCAGCCGGATTGCCCCTGAGAACAGCGGATAGGCAGGCGCGCTTTCGGCACCATTGGCAAGCGCGGCATCGCGATGCGCACGCTCATCTTCGCGGAACTCTTCTATCATATCGGCCAGCTCAGGGTCGGTGTCCTCTTCGGCCAGCCGGTCAAGCTGTTGTGAATAGTGGTTGTCGATCTCTTCTTCGATGGCAGCGGTGCAGGCCATAGCCGCCTCGGGGCCGAGCAAGGCAGAACCCGCGCCCAGCGCAAATCCAGCAACCGACCAGAATGGTTGAAGCGCGGTTGGGCGAACGCCGCGCTGCGCCATCAAGGCATCAAAGCGGGCGCGGTGGCCTTCTTCCTGTTCGGCCATGTGCCGGATTTCAGCCGAATGCGGGCCGCGATCACCCATGACGGCCAATTGGCCTTCATAGATACGGGTCGCGCCGAATTCACCGGCCTGATCGACACGGATCATGCGGTGAATTTCGTCTTTGTCCATCATGCGCTCCTGAGAATAGGACTGAGATTGGATGCGGCTTACTTCTTATAAGCTGCAAGCGCCAGAACTGCAGCGCCGCCAATGCATGAAATCAGGAAATTCCAACCAGCTAGCGAAATGCCAAACAGGCTCCACGGGGCCACATCACAGCGGATGATCGGAGCGGATGAGACATCCATCACGTCAATCGCGCTGGGAAGCGAGCTGCATCCGGTAATGCCTTCCCACCAACCGTATTCAACGCCTGCATGAAAACCGCCGATCAATCCCGATGTGATGATCGCAAGCCCGGCGAGTGCGACCCACACCCTATGCGGCACAATCACAAAGGACAGTGCAGCAAAGCCAAGCGCTGCGAAGTGCGGCCAGCGTTGCCACCAGCACATCTCGCACGGAAACAGGCCAAAGACATATTGCGAGATATAGGCGCCGCCCAGCAATCCGCCGGCGACAGCCAACGCCAATGCGCGCGCTTGTTGAAGTCCGTTCATAGGGAGTCTTTTAGGCGTTGCGGCAGCAAGTTCCTAGCGGCGAATAGCCACCGAACTTGCTGTCGTGCGGCGCAGCGTTTCAAGCGCATAGTGTAGTTGGAAATCTTCCACGCCCTGCTCTTCGAGCTGTTCAGTGGTCAGCTGGAAACGGGGGTCCTCGATGTTGTCATCTTCCATCTCAGCGTCATCGATGCCCAGTTCGTTGACGAGGTGCCCACGCAGATCGCTTTCACGCGTCTGATACCGTTCGCGCAGTGCAAAATCGGGATCGGACAATTGCGGCACGCGGATATCTGGGTTGATACCGCCTTCCTGCACCGACTTGCCCGATGGCGTGAAGTAGCGCGCGGTTGTCAGTTTAAGCGCAGCATCATTGCCCAGCGGCAGCAGCGACTGGACCGATCCCTTGCCGAAACTGCGCTGGCCCATCACCAATGCACGGTGGTGGTCCTGAAGCGCACCGGCAACGATTTCGGATGCCGAAGCCGAGCCTGCATCAATCAAGACAATGATCGGTACGCCTTCAGCCATATCGCCGCGGAACACCGTTTCCGCATCATAAAGCAGAGTTTCACCGCGTGCCCGGCCGCGCTGCGACACGATCCGGCCTGAATCAAGGAACAGGTCTGAAAGCGCAACCGCTTCATCAAGCGAACCACCCGGATTAGAGCGCAGATCGAGCACAAGACCATTCATCCGGCCCGTTGCTTCTTCCTTCAACGTTTCCCACGCACGATAAACATCAACGCCGACATCGGCGGAGAATTCGTTGACCGAAATGACCCCGATATTTCCGGATTGCAGCGTGTGGGTTACCGGCTCAAGTTCAATAACGCCGCGAGTCACATCGACTTCGAAGGGTTCATCACGGCCCGGGCGGAAAATGGTCAGTTGGATCGATGTGCCCGCCTTGCCGCGCATGCGAGCAACCGCATCATCAAGATCGCCGCCGTAAATCAGATCGCCATTGAGGTGAGTGATATAGTCACCCGCCTTGATCCCGACTTCGTCAGCCGGACTGCCGCGGAACGGCGATATTACCTTAACCGCGCCATCTTCCATGATAACCGACAGGCCAAGCCCTGAATAATTGCCGTCGATCATCGTCGTCAGGCGCTGAAGATCGCTCCCATCGAGATAGGCACTGTGCGGGTCGAGCGCGGAGAGCATTCCGTCAATCGCGCCGCGTACCAGCACTTCATCCTCAACCGGCTCAACATAGTTGGCCTGAACGCGTTGCATGATCGTGTAGATCTTTGCGAGTTCGGGCCCTGCACGGCCATCAACCTGCGCCATCGTTGCGGTTGTGGCGGGGATTAGCGCAACTGCGGTAACAAGAGCGGCGCTGCGAAGCAGATCGGCAATTTTCATAGAGGCAAATGGCTCCTTCCAGTTCTGCATTGGTATAGAACGAACAGAATGAACGCCAGATAACTTCGATGAGCGCCATATTCCGTCCCGCAGCGGGGCAATGATGCCGTCAATTCCTGCAATGCGGCTTGGTTAGCGCGGGCACGCGCCGCCGATAGGCTTTTTCGGAACTAGTTGAGGAAATTGAGTGGGTTAACAGGCTCGCCATCGCGCCTGAGCTCGAAAGTGACCGCGGGATCCTCGCTACCGGCAATGCCAAGCGGTGAGCCTGCGATCACGCTATCGCCCACTTCTGCATCAATCCGTGCAAGTCCGGTCACAAGGCTGGTCCAGCCGCCATCGTGTTCGATAATTACGATTCGACCAAATCCGCGATACGGCCCGGCAAACGCAACCCGCCCTGATCGCGGCGCAACTGCCTGCGCGCCCGGTGAAGGGGCAAGTTCGAGTGCGGTGGAGCGCAAGCCGCTTTCGCGAAGCTCCCCGAAACCTGCAATTGTGCGGCCTTGCACCGGCAATTGAAAACGCGGCGGCACGGTGCTTGTCGGGCTGGATGTTGGAGTTGGCTCTATAGGTGGATCATCGCCTGCATCCTGCGCTCCAGCCTCGGTAATATTGGCGGGGCGCAAGACAGGGCCGGGCAAGGCGGCCAATTCGCGGCGAAGCGATGCCGCCTCGTCAATCTGTCCTATCAACCCATCGAGATCGCGGGCCTCTTCGGCCAAAGCCAGCGCGCGCTCCCCTTCGCGGGCGGCATTGCTGCGCGCATCGCGTGAAACGAGGCGTTGGCGGGTTTCGATTGCCGTCAAATCGGCTCGGCGTGCCTGCAATGCCTGCTCGCCGTCGCGCAGGCTTGCCAGAGCTTGCGCAGCGCGTTGTTCTAAAAGCCTGCCCTGTTCAAGTTCCCCGCGAAGCGCCGAGGTGCGCTGCCTGATTTGCGGCACTGCTGAATCGAGCACGGCGCGCACATAGACAAGTTCTTTCAGCGATCCGGGCTGCAAGGCGGACAGTGCCAGCGGGCGGCGTGCAGTCGTCTGAAGCGCACCAGTGAGCCGCACGAGCGGTTGTTGGCGCAGCGCGAGCCTATCTGACAATGCTTGGCGATCCGCCTGCGCAAGCGAGTAACGCGCCCGTGCAGCAGCGATATCGGCTTCGGCTGCTTGGATTTGAGCTGCAACAGAAGCGGCTTCGCGGGCAGTTTTTTCTGCGGCTTCGGTTGCTTCGTCAGCTTCTCTTGCAAGGCGGTCGGCGCGCGATTCAGCGCGTTGGCTTTCACGCGTTGCCCGCTCAAGTTCGGCTTGCGCTTCTTCGGGTTCCAGCACGGCGACATCGCGCTGGGCAAAGCTGGCGGGCACGCTCAGCGCCAGCAGGACACAGGCTGCGCCAAAGGTGACAGAAAGGAACACAAAGCGATGCATCGTCGCTCTACCCTGCCCGATGATAGGGATGGCCTGCAAGAATGCTTGTGGCGCGATAGAGCTGCTCCATCAACATCGCGCGTGCCAACAGATGCGGCCAAGTGGCAGGGCCAAAGGCCAGCAATAGGTCTGCATCGGCGCGCTCGGCCTGCGAATGGCCATCGGCTGCACCAAGGACAAAGCGGGTTTCGCGCATCCCATCATCGCGCCACCGTTCGAGCGTTTGGGCAAGCGCCTCGGACGGCATCGCCTTGCCGCGTTCGTCGAGCAACACGGTTTTGTAGGGCGTTTGCGGTTCGGGGACCTTGCCGCCTGTTTCGGGCAGCTCGGTCAGTTTAACCGGCCATGTCAGCCGCTTCTCATAGCGTGCGACCAGCTCTGCTTCGGGAGAGCGAGCGATCTTTCCGCGAGCGATGACGTGAAGCAGGATGGCAAGTGTCCAGCGGCCTGAGATGGATCGGTCCGCTTGCGGACCGCAAGGCCTACCGGCCGTCCGCAGCGATGCAACCTTTAGGCCGCATGATCGAGGATCTCGCACCCAGGGCAGGGTGCGGTCAACAAACTACGCGTTTCCAGCCGTCGCTTCGCTGCCTTCAAACGACCACATGCGTTCAAGGTTATAAAAGCTACGCACTTCGGGGCGGAAGAGGTGGACGACAACGTCGCCAGCATCAATCAGCACCCAATCGGCTGTCGGCAGACCTTCGATCCGTGCTGGACCAAAGCCTGCCTGCTTAACCTTTTCGGCCAGCTTCTGAGCCATTGCCGCGACCTGCCGGGTCGAACGGCCACTGGCCACAACCATGAAATCGGCAACCGAACTCTTTCCCTCAAGCGGGATCGAGACGATTTCCTGCGCCTGATCGTCATCGAGCTGGCGCAATACCAGATCGTGCAAGTCATCATGCGAAGTGTCAGCGGGCATGGGTGGTATGGCCTTTATTGATGCCGCTCGCGCGGTGTCTGCCTGTGTCATAGGCAAGGGTTGTTCTCCAGATTGAAGGGGTCAGATGGGCGTCGCCACACAAGTCAGCAAGAATGGAAAGGAAGTGGCCGAAAAAGCCCTTCATATTTCCTCCTGCTGCGGAATGCGGCGTAATGTCAAACGGTCACGCACCGGGATGCCTCGATACTGCGAAGCCCAATCACTGTCAGCACGGCGGATGGCCGTGGCCGAGCGTGGGTCCGGGTCGAATGCCATGAATATCAGGGCGGGTGCGCTCCATTGCCCCTGTTTCCGAAAACTGGCGGCAGAAACACGGTATCGTCTGAGCCAGGCCATGGCGGGGCTCGCCATTGCATCTGCGTTATAGCCGGGCCGTGCGATCACTGCAATCGGGATAGTCCGCGCGATGGTGCGCCAGTCCTTCCAGCGGTGAAACTGGGCAAGATTGTCAGACCCCATGAGCCACACAAATTCGCGCTTTGGGTATCGGCGTTTAAGCGCGCGCAGCGTGTCGACGGTATAGCGCGTTCCCAATTGTGCTTCGATTGCGGTTGGAACAATAGGGGCGCGGTGCGACTGGGCGTTGGCTGAATGCAGCCGCGCGCCAAGCGGTGCCATGCCTTTTTTCGGCTTCAGCGGATTGCCCGGAGACACAAGCCACCACGCCTCGTCCAGACCCAGCGCCTCGATTGCAAAGCGCGTGACCCGGCGATGCCCGCCATGGGCAGGGTTGAAACTTCCGCCTAAAAGCCCGGTTCTCACGCGATCGCTCCAGCCAATTAGGGACGCGCCTGACCGGAACCGCGTACCAGCCATTTATATGTGGTGAGCCCTTCGAGCGCGACAGGTCCGCGTGCATGCAGGCGCCCTGTGGCAATCCCTATCTCTGCACCCAGACCAAATTCGCCGCCATCGGCAAATTGCGAAGAAGCGTTGTGCATCACAATCGCGCTATCGACGCGGGCGAGGAATTGTTCCGCCACACTATCATCATCGGTGACAATCGCATCGGTATGGGCAGAGGAATGGCGCGCAATATGGCCAAGCGCAGCGTCCAGATCATCGACCATCGCAACCGAAAGAACGGCATCGAGATATTCCGTATCCCAGTCCGCATCGTCAGCCGCTCCAATCCGCTTGTCGAGCGCGCAAATCCGTTCATCGCCGCGAAGCTCGCATCCTGCATCCAGAAGATCGCTAAGCACCGACTTTGCCTCGGTGAAACCGGCATCTATGAGCAACGTCTCCATCGCTCCGCAAATCCCGGTGCGGCGCATTTTGGCGTTGAGCGCAATCGCGCGGGCCATGTGTGGATCGGCGTCAGCGTGGATGTAAGTGTGGCAAATCCCGTCGAGATGCGCGAGCACAGGAACACGCGCATCTTCCTGTACACGGGCGACCAGACTTTTGCCGCCGCGCGGCACGATCATATCAATCAGACCATTGGCAGTAAGCATGGCACCAACCGCCGCGCGGTCCTGTGTCGGGACAAGCTGCACCGCCGCTTCGGGCACGCCGCCTTCGACCAAACCTTTGCGAAGCGCGGACAGAATTGAGCGGTTGGAATGCACCGCCTCGCTACCGCCGCGAAGCAGCGCGGCATTGCCAGCCCGAATGCAAAGCGCTGCGGCATCCGCGGTCACATTGGGGCGGCTTTCATAGATGATCCCGATAGTGCCAACCGGCACGCGAACTCTGCTCATCCGCAGACCGTTGGGCCGTTCGCTTTGATCAATGATCTGGCCAACCGGACCGGGCAAATCGGCGACTGCCTCAACCGCATTGGCGATCCCTTCCAGCCGATCAGCGTCAAGCGAAAGGCGATCGATCATTGCCGGCGAAAGAGCATTTTCCCGCGCCGCTTCAACATCCTTGGCATTGGCCAAAAGGATCGCGTCTGCGTCAATGCGGATTTGCTTGGCCGCCAGCTTTAGCGCAGCGGCGCGGGCATCATCTGCCATCCCAGTCAAGGTGCCTTGCGCAGCACGCGCAGCTCGCGCCATCGCCTCTACGATCTGGGCCGGTGTTTGCGATTGGGCCGCGTCAAAGCTTTGGGACTGGTGATTCATCGCGTGTGCAATAGCAGGGGGTTTCTCGCCTGTCAGTCATGGTTCGATAGGTGCGCGCCATCATTAACCATACTGCTGCGAATCGGATCGAATCGGTGGCCTGTTTACCATATGGTCAGTTTGTAAGGATGCGACAGAGGTTCGATTCAACGCAATCTTGCTCTTATATGAACGCTTCACCGCGTTAAATCATCGGTTCAACGGTTACGCTTTGGCGAGGATTCGATTCTTTACAACTCACTTGGTAGCTGTCCCTGCCTAAGCAAGAGAACATAAGTCGGGGTCACTTTGCCGGGAAATTCTGAAAAGCGCCCTTTGGGGGAAAGGCTGCGTGCGTGGTTTCCAGACCGCGAATTTTTCATGCGGTCCGAAGGCCATGTTCGCTTCATCAAGATTTCATCGCGCCTTCAGATGGGCGCTGCTGCTGCGGCCGCTGTGCTTGCAGTAGGCTATGCCGGCTCAATGGGCGTAATGGCGTGGAACAAGCATTCCGCCGAAGCCAGCCTTGCATCTTTCCAGGACGAAAAAGCCGAAGTGGCAAGCGCGCAAGAGCGCATCAACGCCTATGGCGGCAATATCGATCGCGTGGTCGAAGACCTACAGACCCGTCAGGAAGTGCTCGACGCGATGGTCGAAGTGCTCCCCGAAGAGATTCGCACCGTTGATACCAATGTCACCGATTCCAGTGCTGAAACCGCTGAAACGGTTGAGCAGGTCGGTGCATTCTTCCCGCAGGCTCGCGGTCTTGCCGAAATCGAAGCGCGCCAGCTGGCGTTTGTCGAGAACATGACCCGCTATGCCGATTGGCGTGCGGCGCGCGCCGAGGATGCGCTGCGCAAGCTCAACCTTGACCCACGCGCAATGGCCCGCGCTACCCGCGCTGATGCAGAGGCTGCCATGGGTGGTCCGCTACAGGTTTTGGCCACTTCTGCCGATGGTTCGCTCGATCCGCGTTTTGAACGGCTAGGCCTTAGCCTTGCACGCATGTCCGCACTGGAACGTGCGCTTGAAGGTGTGCCGCAGGTTGTACCTGCTGCCGATCAACGCATCACCTCCAGCTTTGGCTATCGCCGCGATCCGTTCACCCGCCGCAGCGCGATGCATAGCGGTATCGACTTCAAGGGCGCCTATGGCTCTCCGATCATGGCGGCCGCCACTGGCGAGGTAACCTTTGCCGGTTGGAAGTCGGGTTACGGCAAGGTTGTAGAAATCAGCCACGGCAACGGCATCATGACGCGCTATGCTCACATGTCTCGGATTGACGTGGCAATCGGGCAGTCCGTCGATGCAGGCCAGACTGTGGGTGGCCTTGGCAGCACGGGACGTTCTACTGGTCCCCACCTTCACTTCGAAGTTCGAGTCAACGGCCGCCCGGTTAATCCGCGGCCCTTCCTGGAGACGGCCCCCGATGTTCTCAAAGAAGCCCGCGGAACAGGAACGGTCCGCGAACCGCGTACCCGCCCCTAAATCCCAAGGAAAAAGCATGGCCCACGGCAATTCCACCTTTTCGGTGATCGGCTCTGATGTGTCGATTACCGGCGATATCAGCGCGTCGGTTGACCTGCACATTGACGGCAAAGTCGATGGCGACATCAAATGCGCATCGCTGGTTCAAGGGGAAGCAAGCGTGATCAATGGCGGCGTAACTGCCGACAGCGCGCGCATGTCAGGCAAGGTTGTCGGTTCGATTACCGCCAAAGAGCTGGTGATCCTCAAGACCGCAAAGATCGAAGGCGACGTTCATTATGACGCGCTGACGATTGAACAGGGCGCACAGGTCGATGGCCGCTTTGCACCCAACGCCCAGCGTCAGGCTGCAAGCGCTTCGGCGGCAAAACCCGCCGCCAATGAAAGCGACCCGCAGCTTCGGATGGCCAATTAAGGCCTCACTGACAAAGAGTTGTGAAGAGCGCCGCAGCCCGATGGGGTTTGCGGCGTTTTCTATGCGGGAAGCACTTCGGCGCGCAGGGCTTTGCGATCAAGCTTACCGATAATCGTCTTGGGAAGCTCTTCGCGGATCACCACTGCATCGACGCGTTCGTGTTTACCGATCCGTTCGTTGAGCCACTGTTTAAGAGCCTGCTCGCTGATATCGGATTGCGGGTCTTCAAGGGTCACATAGGCACGCGGAGCTTCGCCGCGATATTCATCGGGGACCCCGATCACCAACGCTTCTTTGACCGCCTCGTGCTTAAGGATCGCGTCTTCAACCACGCTGGGGAACACCTTGAACCCGCCAACCGCGATCATGTCCTTGATCCGGTCAACGATCGAAAGAAACCCGTCGGCATCCATCACCGCGACATCGCCAGTGCGCAGATATTGCTTGCCATCGCGCTCTACGAAAATGTCAGCAGCGATTTCGGGGCGGTTCCAGTAACCGCGCATCACCTGCGGGCCGTGAATGGCAAGTTCACCCGGCTCACCGTCTGGTGCGAGTTTTGTTGGGTCTTCCTTGTCGAGGAGGAGGATTTGCGTGCCTGCCACCAATTGGCCAATTGTGCCGCGCTTGCGCGTGCCTTCGTAGGGATTGACCGAAACAACGCCTGAACTTTCGGTCAGACCATAACCTTCGACCAGCCGCACACCGGTTGCTGCCTCAAACTTCTCATGGACCGCCGAAGGCATCGGAGCGCCGCCCGAAATGCAGATCTTGAGCGATGAAAGATCGGTTTTGGCAAGATCTGGGTGATCGAGCAGCGCCTGAAACATGGTCGGCACACCGGGGAATCCGGTCGCCTTGAGCTTCTCAATCGTTTTGAGCACCTGAGCCGTTTCAAAACGCGGCACCATCGCAATCGAAGCGCCCGAGGCAACCGCGTGATTGAGCAGCGAAGTGTTGGCAAAGACATGGAAGAAGGGCAGCGCGCCCATGAAGACTTCCTTGGTGGGGTCCTCAAACGGGTTAATCGCGGCCACCTGCTGCGCGTTTTGAGCGAGCTGGCTGTGGCCAAGCATCGCGCCTTTGGGGCGGCCTGTGGTCCCCCCTGTATATTGAAGCAGAGCAAGGTCTTCGTGGCTGACATCGGGCAGGCCGATGGGATCGATCAGCATGTCGGACCAATTGCGCGTATTCTCATCCCAGTTCACAGACGCAATCTGGCTGCGCTTGAACAATTTGAGCGCAGTGCCTTTGAACCACCCGAGCATATCGGCAAGCGAGCCGACAACCAGAGTTTCAAGATCAGACGTCGCCAGCACTTGAGAGGCGGTGTCATAGAGTTCGGGCACATCTACTGTGACCAACATGCGCGTGCCGCTATCAGCGACCTGCCAGTTCAGCTCTTCAACGGTGTAGAGCGGTGAGAAATTCACCACTACCGCACCCGCCATCATCGCGCCGTAATATGCAGACGCGTAGATCGGAACATTGGGCAGGAACAATCCGATCCGGTCGCCAGGTTCAATTCCGGCCGCGATCAAGCCACCGGCAAAGCGGCGCGCAGCCTTGAACATTTCGCCATAAGAATATGTCCGGCCAAGAAAATGCAGAAACGGTGCAGCCGGATTGCGCTGCACGGTGCGTTCAAACATCTGCGGCAACGACAGGTCATCGAACGTCGCATCCCAGGGTGTGGGATGGTGATAGGGGCTCATATTGACATCCATGTAAGTAGCCATGGCGCAGCAGCCGGACGGGCACAACAGGATGTTTCGGCCAATCTGGCGATTTTTTGTATCGTGTAACAAAAAAAGCGCCGATCGAGCAGGGGCTCAACCGGCGCTTTTTGATTTCATGTCATGCCCTTTGGGCGCCTTGGGCTTACTCGCCTTCGGGCTTTTCCTCGCCGGCATCTTCGCTGTCAGCGGCCGGTTCGACCTCGGCTTCTTCGGCGGGGGGATCGGCAAAGGTCGCGGCCGGGGCAGGAGCTTCTTCGCCAGCTTCCTCAGCTTCGCGCTTTGCGGCAAGCCATGCTTCGGCTTCTGCTTCTTGCGCTGCTTCGGCGGCGGCTTTGACGTTGGCTTCGCGTTCAGCGTGCAGCTCTTCGATCAGCTTGTCCTTATCAGAGCGGCCATCGACCACGCCTTCGGCAGGGGCTTCTTCGGTTACGCCTGCACGTTTGGCCGCCTTGGCGACCACGTCATCAAGCTCACGCTGCGAACACAGACCCAGCGTCACCGGATCCTTGGGCTGGATGTTCTGGATGTTCCAGTGGGTGCGTTCGCGAATCGCGCCGATCGTGTTGCGGGTGGTGCCGATCAGTTTCGAGATTTGCGCATCGGAAACTTCTGGGTGGCTGCGCAGGATCCATGCGATCCCGTCGGGTTTGTCCTGACGCTTGGATACCGGCGTATAGCGCGGGCCCTTTGTGCGCGTGACTTCAACCGGAGCCTTTTGCATCACCAGCGAATAGGTTTCGTCCGCCTGACCCTTTTCAATTTCTGCAAGCGTCAGCTCACCAGCATGAACCGGATCGCGGCCGGTATACTTGCTGCCCGCAAGGTCATCGGCCATTGCTTGCACTTCGAGAATGTGAAGGCCGCAAAATTCGGCAATCTGCTCGAATGACAGGCCGGTGTGATCGACCAGCCAGGTTGCAGTGGCGTGCGGCATCAGCGGTTTGGGCTGATCCTTGGTTGCCATTGGAAATCTCCGTCAAAAATAGAAGGGCCGCCCCTTTCGGAGCGGCCGTTGCGTAGGCTCAGATAGGGCAAAGCATTGCGGACGGCAAGCAAATGATAGGATTGGTAGGTGGCATGGCCCGAGCCGCTTGGGCCAAGGCGTCAGCGTTCCATCTGCACGAAGCCCGGCAAACCTTCCATTCGTTTGATCCAACTTAAGATGTTCGCATATTCGCCAAGTGCGATCCCGGCTTCGTCTGCAACATGGGTGTAAGGGTAAAGCGAGATGTCTGCGAGGTTCGCCTTATCGCCGGTTAGAAAGGTGTGGCTTGCAAGGTGATCATCCATCAGCGCCAATGCAGCGCGTCCCGCTTCTTTTTTGCCTTCGATTTGCGCGCGCTGGTCAGGCGAGAGGTTTTCTTCGCCCACAAACTTCATCCAAAAGCGCAATGTCGCCACATTGGGCTCGTGGTTATACTGCTCGAAGAACATCCAGCGCAGCATGTCAGCCATCGCAAAGCGATCTTGCGGGATAAGGTCCGATCCGCTTGCGAGATACCAGCACGCAGCGTTGCTTTCGGGCAAGAATCGCGCCTGCGACCCTTCGCCGATTTGCAGGACCGGTATCCGGCCGTTTGAATTCACATTCGCAAGAAATTCAGGTGTGCGCGTTTCGCCGCGCATGATGTCATATTCGCGGCAATCGAGGGGCAGGCCCAGAAGCGCGGCGGTGAGCTTGATTTTGTAGCAATTGCCGCTGCGCGAATATTCGTGAAGCGTGTAGGTTTCAGCCACCGCCGACTTCCAGCACAATCTTGCCGATATGCTCGCCTGCTTCCATCCGCGCATGGGCGGCAGCGGCATCGGTAAGTGCAAAGGTTTGGTCCATCACCGGGGCAAGCTCGCCTTGGGTGAACATTGGCCACGCATTCACCGCAATCTCGTCAGCCAGCGCCGCTTTGAATTCATCTGTACGCGGGCGCAATGTCGATCCGGTCAGCGTCAGGCGGCGCATCATGATGAGCGGCATAAACAGATCGGCCTTGGCCCCGCCCAGAACAGCAATCGTGACGTGCCGCCCGTCTTCGGCAAGGCATTGCAGATTGCGCGGGACATAATCGCCTGCAACCATGTCGAGCACGACATTTACGCCTTTGCCGCCAGTGTGCTCTTTGACCGCTTCGACAAAATCCGCCTCGCGGTAGTTGATCGCAAGGTCAGCACCAAGATTGCGCGCCGCGGCACACTTTGCCTCATCCCCGCAGGTGACAATCACCTCGATATCAAACGCCTTGGCGAGCATAATCGCCATTGTCCCAATGCCCGAAGTGCCGCCATGTACCAGCAGCGTCTCTCCATCGCGAACCATGCCGCGCTCAAACACGTTGTGCCACACGGTGAAAAGCGTCTCGGGAATGGCCGCAGCGGTTTTTAGATCAAGCTTTCCGGTGACGGGCAAACAATGCTGCCATGGCGCGGTGCAATATTCGGCATAGCCGCCGCCCGGCGTAAGTGCTGCGACCTGTTGGCCGAGCATTTCGGCTGGCACTTGCGCGCCAACGGCAACAACTTCGCCCGATACTTCTAGACCCAACAGCGGCGATGCGCCCGGCGGAGGAGGGTAAAGCCCGGCCCGCTGCGCGCAATCGGGGCGGTTTACGCCCGCATAGGCGACTTTGATGAGAACATCGTGCGCGCCCGGATCAGGCTTAGCGACGTGACCGGTTTCGAGCACTTCGGGGCCACCGGGGGCGGCAAACTGGACCGCCTGCATCATCTCTGGACGAGCAACCGCATTCGCCTTTGTCATCATTTTGTCCTCGATCGCCAATGGCACCATGAGCGCGGCCCTTGCCGCAGGCGCAACCAAATACCCAGCCCGCGCATTGACAGCAAGCGGGCTTAGTTGCGATGTTGGGCACAATGGAAGACAATGATCGACCAAGACCCAAAGGCGACGCCGCGAGCAAACTCGGCGCCGAAGACCTTGCGCCCTATTCGCAGGATGAGTTGACCGATCGCATTGCGTTGCTCGAGGCTGAAATTGCACGGGTAAAGTCCCACCGCGACAAAGCTGCTGCCCACAGGGCCGCTGCTGACGCTTTGTTTAGCAGTTCGGGTTCATGATCTCCCGATCATCGCGCAAAATGGATTCGCAATCAGGCGGTCACGCCCCATATATTTTCCAACCCCGCTTCTTTTCCCCCGACTAGAGATCGAGCCCCATGCCAAGTTTCGCCCAAAACCTTGAACGCACGCTTCACAATGCGCTCGCCCATGCGTCGGAGCGTCGCCATGAATATGCAACGCTCGAGCATCTCCTGCTGGCGTTGATCGACGATGAAGATGGCGCGCAGGTGATGGCCGCTTGCGGTGTGGACCTTGCCGAACTGGGTGAGGTGGTGAAGCAGTATCTGGATCAGGAATACCAGTCGCTCAAAACCGAAGAGGATGCCGACCCGCAGCCCACCGCTGGTTTTCAGCGCGTGATCCAGCGTGCGATTTTGCACGTTCAGTCTTCGGGCAAGGACACTGTTACCGGCGCAAATGTGCTGGTGGCTCTGTTTTCGGAGCGCGATTCTTACGCGGTCTACTTCCTCCAGCAACAGGATATGAGCCGTCTGGATGCGGTGAGCTATATCAGCCACGGAATTGGCAAAGGTGGCCGCCAGCTGGAATCGAATGCGCCGCAAGGCAATGAAGAAAGCGCGCCCGCCGATGCCGATGTCACCAAGGAAGGCGGCAAGACCAAGGAAACTGCGCTCGACCAGTTTACCGTCAATCTCAACAAAAAGGCCGAAGACGGTAAGGTTGATCCGTTGATCGGTCGCGGTCCCGAAGTTGATCGCACTGTCCAGATCCTGTGCCGCCGCAGCAAGAACAACCCGCTTTATGTGGGTGATCCGGGCGTGGGTAAGACAGCGATTGCCGAAGGGCTTGCGCGCAAAATCGTCGAAGGTGATGTGCCCGAAGTGCTAGCCGATGCGGTTATTTACTCGCTCGACATGGGAGCATTGCTTGCTGGCACGCGGTATCGCGGTGACTTTGAAGAGCGGCTCAAGCAGGTGGTGACCGAGCTTGAGGGGATGCCTGATGCGATCCTATTCATTGATGAGATTCATACGGTGATCGGGGCTGGCGCCACCAGCGGCGGCGCGATGGATGCCTCCAACCTGCTCAAGCCCGCTTTGTCGGGTGGTACAATTCGTTGTGTTGGTTCAACGACTTACAAGGAATTCCGCAATCACTTCGAAAAGGATCGCGCGCTGTTGCGCCGTTTCCAGAAAATCGACGTGAACGAGCCTACGATTGAGGACACAATCAAGATCCTAAAAGGCCTGCGCAGCGCGTTTGAAGAGCATCACAATGTCAAATACACGCCTGACGCTCTCAAGACCGCGGTTGAGTTGTCAGCGCGCTATATCAATGATCGAAAGCTGCCCGACAAAGCGATCGACGTGATCGACGAAGTGGGCGCGATGCAAATGCTGGTGCCGCCCAGCCGCCGCAAGAAGAAGATCACCGCCAAGGAAATCGAGGCTGTAATCGCGACAATGGCGCGCATTCCGCCGAAATCGGTCAGCAAGGATGACAAGAAAGCGCTCGAGAACCTCGACCGCGATCTTAAACATGTCGTCTTTGGCCAGGATGAAGCGATCACCCGCCTTGCCACCGCGATGAAGCTCAGCCGTGCCGGGCTGCGCGATCCGGACAAGCCGATCGGTTCGTTCCTGTTCTCAGGCCCGACCGGCGTCGGCAAAACCGAAGTGGCGCGCCAGCTTTCCTCGATCATGGGGATTGAGCTCAAGCGCTTTGACATGTCGGAATATATGGAACGCCATTCGGTCAGCCGCCTGATCGGTGCGCCTCCGGGATACGTTGGTTACGACCAAGGCGGCCTTTTGACCGATGCCGTCGATCAGAACCCGCATTGCGTGCTGCTGCTCGACGAGATCGAGAAAGCGCATCCCGACCTGTTCAACATCCTGCTCCAAGTGATGGATAATGGTCGCCTGACCGATCATCACGGCAAGACGGTCGATTTCCGCAATGTCGTTCTGATCATGACAACCAATGCAGGCGCTGTTGATATGGCGCGTCAAGGCATTGGTTTTGGCGATGTGTCCAAGGAAGATGCAGGTTCAGAGGCGGTGAAGAAGATGTTCACGCCTGAATTCCGCAACCGTCTCGATGCAATCGTTCCCTTCGCCTATCTCGGCAAAAGCACCGTTGCGCGCGTGGTCGATAAGTTCATTCTTGAACTCGAACTTCAGCTTGCTGAGCAAAACGTCCACATCCAGTTTGACAGCGATGCGCGCGATTGGCTGGCCGATAAGGGCTATGACAAGCTTTACGGTGCCCGCCCGATGGGCCGTTTGCTGCAAGACAAGATCAAACAGCCGCTCGCAGAAGAGTTGCTGTTCGGCAAACTCTCCGATGGCGGCGAGGTCCATGTCAGCATCAAGGATGGCAGGCCGAGTTTCGAGCTCACGCCTGCTCCGCCCAAGACAAAGCCCAAACGCAAGGCAGCTGCCAAGAAGAGACCGACGGCAAAGAAATCGGCCCCGAAATCACCGCCTGCCGCCAAGGATGGCCCCAAGGGCGATGCAAAGCCCGAGGGTACAGGCAGCGATAAGAAAGACTAATTGAAGATCGGCGCTTGCACTTCGCAATTCTCCCATTAAGTTTCATTTTGAAACTGGAGAATTGTGATGTCGATCAAAGAACAAGCCGTTCCTGTCTGGGCTCAGATGCTATCCACGCTCGATGGGTTGCTGGCCAAGGCTGAGGCCGATCCGCGCGGAGATGCGCTGCTGGATGAAGTGCTGGCCGAAGATATGCACCCGCTCAGTGTGCAGGTGCGCTTTTTGATCAATATGCCGGGCGAAGCGATGGCGCGGCTAACAGGCCTCGACTTCACTCCGCGCGAAGATAATCCCGCCAATCTGGCCCAAGCGCGCGAATGGATCGCTGATGCAAAGGCTAGCCTTGAAGAATGGGCCACACGCGACTTTATCGCTGATGGTGCAGCGGTTGAACTGGCGATTCCCAACGGGATGAACTTTGATCTCACCGCAGCCGAATATGTGCGCGACTGGGCGCTGCCCCAATATTACTTCCACACCACCGCCGCATACGCGATCCTGCGCAAGGCGGGTATCGCGCTGGGTAAGGCCGATTTTGTGCCTTACATGATGCGCTATTTGCGCCAGCCCACGGCCGAATAATCAGCGCAAGGCGACAGCCCTACGCGCCGCGAAACGCCGCCTCGACTGCTTCGAGGTGGTGTTTTGCGTTTTCGGCGTAATGCGCGGTGCCGATCCGCATTCCGGCAAGCGCAGCCTCGTTCAGTTCCTTGAGTTTCTTTGCCGGGCGGCCAGCCCAAAGCTCGCGCTCACCCATCACCTTGCGCTCGGTCAACATCGCGCCTGCACCCAGCATCGCATCGCTGGCGATCACCGATTTGTTCATCGCAATCGCTCCAAGACCAACAAAGCCGCGATCATGGATCGTGCAACCATGCACCATCGCCATATGACCAATCAGCACATCATCGCCGATTACCAGCGGGCAACCTTCCGGGTCGCCGGGTCGCGGCGGATCGCAATGGAGCACCGAACCATCCTGAATGTTTGTGCGCTCACCAATTCGAATGGTGAAAACATCCGCGCGCACCACGCAATTGTACCAGACAGAACTGCCCGCCCCGATCTCTACATCGCCAATGATGGTGGAGCCCGGCGCGATAAAGGCTGTTTCATGAATCTTGGGCGTCTTGCCGTGGATCGGGATGATGTTCGCACCCGGATGGCTGCTCATTGATTGCTCTCCTGCCATTGTTTGGCGGTGATTGAATAAAGGATCGTCGTGCGATCTTCGGGCGGGAAACTCGGGTCTTCGAAATCGAGATCGGCCCTGCGCACCATGCCCAATTTCTCCATCAGCTTCCAGCTTGCGACATTGGCCTCGCTGGTCAAGGCAACGACATGGGGCGCATCCACCCGGCCAAACGCCCAGTCGAGCACGGCGCGCATCGCTTCGCCGGCATAGCCAAGCCGCCAGCGGTCCTCTCTAACCAGCCAGCCAACTTCATGGTCACCGACATTCTTGGCGAGCGGGTTATCAACCTGCTTGATCCCGCAATGGCCCACCATCTCGCCGCTGGCCTTTTCGATCATAAACAAAAAGCTGTACCCCTCGCGGGCATAGAGCTGCATTGATTTGGCGTGCTTGGCCTCGATCTCGTGCAGTTCTTTCACCCCACCCAGACGCGCCATCACATTTGGCGTGTTGAGCAGGCGGTATTGAAGCTCGGCATCACCTTCATCAATCGTGCGCAGGATCAGCCGCTCAGTTTCGGCGATGATATCAGCCATTATTCGCTTCCCAACTGGCGGCGTTGATCGAATAGACGATGATCTTGCCGGTTTCGCTATCAAAGTCCGAATTGGCAAAATCCAGATCCTTGCGCCGTTCCATGCCCAAGCGGATCATCAGACCCCAGCTTGGTTCATTGCCCTCAACGGTCAACGCGATGACTTCATCGGCTCCGAATGTCGCAAAAGCGAGATCGAGCGATGCAGCGGCGCCCTCGCGCGCATAACCGTGGCCCCATGCATCTTCGCGCAGCCGCCAGCCGACTTCCATCATGCCCATCGGGCCGCCGCTCTGATTGCTCCGCTTCAGCCCGCAAAAACCCAGGATCGCCCCATCAGATTTTCGCTCAACTACCCAGAAAGTGTGACCGTGCTGTTCGCGGTATTGCTCCAGTCGCGAACGTGCAGCAGCTGCGGATTGATCGTCCAGCAAGCCGCCCAGCCAGCGCATCACCGCAGGAGTATTGGTGCTTTCAAAGAAGCGCGGCCAATCCGCCTCGGTCCAATCCCGTAGGATCAGGCGACTGGTTTCATGGCGAAAGCCAGCCTTCTCGCCAGCCGTGTCATCAACCATTGAGCAATCGCGCCGCATGCGCAGCGTGATAGGTCAGCACGCCCGAAGCTCCTGCCCGCTTAAAGGCGAGCAGCGTTTCCATAACCAGCGCATCGCGATCACCGGCACCCGCGGCATGGGCGGCTTCGATCATCGCGTATTCGCCTGACACCTGATAGGCGAATGTGGGCACTCCAAAACGCTCTTTTACGCGGTGCAGAATGTCGAGATAGGCAAGGCCGGGCTTTACCATCACGCTGTCTGCGCCTTCGGCCAGATCGAGCTCGACCTCGCGCAGTGCTTCGTCCGAATTGGCGGGGTCCATCTGGTAGGTTTTCTTGTCGCCTTTGAGCAGCCCGCCCGAACCAACCGCATCGCGGAACGGTCCGTAAAACGCGCTCGCATATTTGGCCGCATAGCTCATAATCTGGACATTGGGGTGGCCGCCCATCTCCAACGCCATGCGGATCGCGTGGATGCGGCCATCCATCATATCGGACGGTGCGATAATATCCGCGCCCGCCTCTGCCTGATTAAGCGCCTGATCGACCAGCACGGCTACCGTGTCATCATTGGTGACATAGCCTTTGGCATCAAGCAGCCCGTCTTGCCCGTGGCTGGTGTAAGGATCGAGCGCGACATCGGTGAGAACGCCGATATCATCGCCGCACGCATCCTTGATTGCGCGGATTGCACGGCACATCAGATTGTCGGGATTTAGCGCCTCTGCTCCATCGTCCGAGCGCCGGTCGGGCTGAGTGTTGGGAAACAGCGCAATCACAGGGATACCAAGCGCAACCGCTTCTTTGGCCCGGGCGACAATTGCATCGACCGACCAGCGCGAAACGCCCGGCAGGCTCGCTACCGGATCCTCTATTCCATCGCCTTCGGTCACAAAGAGCGGCCAGATCAGATCAGCAGGCGTAATCAGGGTTTCGCGGTGGAGCGCACGGCTCCAGCCGTTTGCGCGCGTGCGGCGCAGGCGGGTGTTGGGATAGCTTGCGGTCATCGCCAGCGGTGTTGCCCGAATTCGCCGCCTGTTTCAACGCACGCGATCAGGGCGCGCGGGCAATCTCGATCTTCTCGATTTCGCGCAGCGGTTCTTCTGTCTCGCTGGGCAGCTGTTCGAGATCTTCAAGTGCTGCGCCCGGCTCTATCTCGCGCAGCTGAAGCAGTTGGCGGCGAAAATCGAGCAATTCGGTTCCCGACAGGACAGAACGCGTGACGAAATCCACACTGGCCGGATTGATCGCGCGGCCACCGCGATACATTTCATAGTGAAGGTGCGGACCGGTCGACAGGCCGGTTGAACCGACATATCCGATCACCTGCCCACGGCGAACCTGCTGGCCGCTGCGAACCGCCATCCGGCTCATATGGCAATAGCGCGTGTTCAAACCGCCACCATGATCAAGCCGCACCGCAATCCCGCAGCCGCCTGCGCGTCCAGCCGACTGCACCCGCCCGTCGGTCACTGCAACAATCGGCGTGCCATGGCGCGCACGGAAATCGAGCCCTGAATGCATCCGGCGATAGCCAAGTATCGGGTGCCTGCGCATTCCGAAGCGCGATGAAATCGGCCCCGGAACCGGCGCAACCAGGCCGCGGCGCTGCTCGCCGACGCCCGATGCTTCGTAAAAGCGATCATCCGATCCCCAGCGCATCAATTGGGTGCGCGGCTCGCCTGCGCGATCAACCCCTGCATAAAGCAGCTGGCCAGCCTGAC
>Ga0316207_10001524_pt1 | contig 28007 bp, 19 predicted proteins | sample 6weekpyrite_MG_FD_204943 | JGI IMG/M metagenome (GOLD analysis project Ga0316207, IMG submission 204943) | Microbial mat bacterial communities from mineral coupon in-situ incubated in ocean water Damariscotta River, Maine, United States -... | ecosystem: Environmental > Aquatic > Marine >...
CGCTATTCATCAGGTACTGTTGAGGGTATGAATCGCAAAGTTAATTTGGTCACCAGAAAAGCCTATGGATTTAGACAGTACGAAACGCTTGAAATAGCGTTATTTCATACCATGGGGAAACTTCCAGGGCCGGAATCAACCCATAGATTTTTCTGAAGAGGCTTATTTTTTAGTTTTCAGTAGCTTGGCTGTTTTTTAGTCATTATACTGGATTATTATTGAGCAAGGTATAGGTTTTTTGGTTGTTTTAATCAACTTCACCCTGCACTTCATCTTTCTAAATGTAAAAGTATATGATTTGAGTTTTAATGGGTGTGATCTAAAATACTATCTATACAAATCATCTGGAAAATAAAAGATACTAACTGCTAGCGCTAATCAGCTAAGGTTCAAATAATTCAATTAAAAAGGTGCAAATTCTGCAGCCAAATTTTCATCAATTGCTGATTGAGAACTGTTTATTTATAGTGGTCATATTTAAAAAGTTAGGGATAATTTTGAAATTATGATTTAACTATCGTGATTTTCTAGATGACGGGCATAGGTTGTATAACTTACGAAATGATTTAAGAAATAAATGTCAGCAAATGCGCAAAGTTCTAATTCAATTATTTTTCTACTACTTCCACTTCAGGATGACACCTGTCATTATAATCTCTACTCTAGAGCTGGAATTTTCGATTTTTGAAAATAATTGATCGAAAAAGTAGATGGTCCGCTTATCGTGCAAACTTCACATTAGTTGTTCAAAAATAAACATATATATTTAAAATATTTAGTCACAGTAAACACCGGTCAGGTTTTAATAAACAAAACCCGCAACTACTCTGCGTGTTCATTATTCATCCCAGTATTAGGCTGTGCAGTTACCCTATTTTTCTAAATACGTTGAACTGTTACCAAAACCTTACGTATTCTCAGTTCACTAATTTGGAAAAAGTGTGCATATTATTCTGGATAATGAGAACCAAAATTAATTCACTTCTTCATTAAGCGCACCTGCATTAATCCATTCTTTAATAGTACTGATAACTTCCCGCGGTAGGGCTTGTTGACGTAACGGCATCTGGCTACCACGGCTGCCACCGAGCTCAGTGCCTTCCAGTTTTTGAATCAAAAAACTATTTTCAGTGTCACCGGGAATGACCCGGATTTCGGGGTCATATTTTCGTTTTTGATTAACCAGGTTTTCATAACTATTCCCATTGTTCAAACTCAAGTTCGCAGCGGGTTGTAGTCTAGTATGACATTCAACACAAATGATCGAAAATATTTGGGATTGAATGGAGTCCAATCGGGCGACTACGGCACCTTGTTGAATCCAAGTCCGAATAAGGTTTATGGGTTCTTCACTTAACGAAAGTTGGCTGTGTGGATCTGAGTTTTTACTACTGAAATCGTTTTCCAATACCGTTAGTAAGTAACTCTGCTCGGGCGAAAAGGGCAATATGATCATTTTAGTACTATCATACTGGCTCTTAACGTTCACCAGATTTAGGTCACTATCCTTGTCTTCCAGGTTTAGGCCTCCCGCTAGTGATGATGAACTGTGGCAACTCGATGAAATACACGACGTCTTAAAGATAGATTTATTAATATAGGAGTAAGTGGCTACTGGCATTTCAGTTGTTGATTGGTCGCAGCCGGAAAGTGTTAATACAGCTACCAGACAAATTGAACATAAGCGTTTAATACTAATCATTCTGGCGATAGAGGGAGGAACAAGTGCTATGATGGGAAACACCATAGCACTTGACTCGTTTAAGGTGTGATTTGTCCGCGAATTTCTCCCGCTGCGAATGCTGCGGTGTGAACGTTGTAATAGAGTTCACCGGCCTCAAATTTGGCAAGTTGTGTTGTGCTTAACGTATCGCTTACTCCCCAAACATCAGTGTCGGTTGAACTAAGCGTAAGGGCAACACCACCACTGGAACCAGCCGCGCCTTCATGAATATGGATCGCTGAAACATCACTGATATCAAATAATTGCAAATTGGAAACAATGGCGCCAGTGTTCAAATTAACAGTTGAATATGCAATACCGGTTGCATCGGAGTCAACGCTATCAACCACCTGGGTGCTATCCAATGTTGAACGGGTCAGGGCAATATTCTCAGGGATGATTTGTCCTCGAAGTTCACCAGCCGCATTTGTTGAGGTATGAAGATTAAAATAAAGTTCTCCTTGCTTAAACGCCATTATTTGATCTGCATCAAATGTGCTGCTTATTTCTAGTAAATCCATTTCTGAGGAACTCATTTCTAAGGTATTCACCACGCCGCCTGAACTACCTGCAAATGCTTGGTGAATATGCGCCGCAGTAACATCCGTTAAATCCGCATATCGAATATTCGCGTGATACGAACCGGTATTTGTATTTAGCGTGATGAAGGCCATTGCGCTACCCGAACTAGTTACTGGATTAGGTGTTTGTTGGTCGCCACTCAGTGTCACTTGAGTTAGCATTAAATCGTCTGGTAAAAGTTGACCCCGTAACTCGCCAGCCGCATTGGTATTCGTGTGCAGATTAAAGTACAAGGCACCTTCAGCGTACGCTGTTTTATCGTCATTGCTTAGGTTGAAAGATGCTAGATAAACAGACGCATCATTTGCATCGACTTCTAATGCAGATACCACACCGCCATTGGTTCCAGCCATCGCATTATGGATATGAATAGCTGTAACATCCATCGCGTCACTGAGGTGTAATCGTGTTTCGATTTTACCGTTTGTTGTATTAACGAGGGTATAAGCAGTGGCTTTTAGCGTGCTGTTTGTTTTACTGGGAACTTGTTGATCAGCACTTAGATCTGTAACAAGAACTTCATAATCCGCAGGTAATACCTGACCTCGAATTTCTCCACTGGCAACATCGCTGGTATGCACATTTAAGTACATACCACCGATTAGAAAACTATCTAGTTGAGTCGCGGAAAGCGTGCTGTTTTCTGGAATATTCCATTTGCTATCATCTGCGCTATCTTGTTCTAGGGTAATCACGGCTTGACCAGACTGGCCAGGAAAACCTGCATGTAAGTGAATAGCATTTACCGTATTTGTACCGCTAAGATCCTTGATTTCAATATTACCACTCAAGTCTCCGCTATCCGTATCAACCGTTAAGCTCGCATTGCCGGTAGCTTCACTGCTAGTGTCTGAAGTCGACTGTTTTGAATTTAGTAAGACGGAGAATGTGGTTTCGTTCGCCTGAGCTTTATTATTATCCATGGTATCGTCATCGGAATTGTTACATCCCGATATAAATAACAATAAAACACTGAGTATTAAATATTGGGTAAAAAATTTGTCGTGTACTAACACTGATTTCATGATTGTTCCTCAATTCGATTTTTTAAAATTGTGAATCCCGGTGGATATTAGTTTTCTTGGTAGACAAAAAAGTATTCTCTCTACCGATAAACGTTTTGAGGGGGTAAGAAATTCCATGACTAAGAAAATATTTCTAACGCTTTGTTTTTGTCTATTTTACGATCAATGGCAGTAGAATACCCCTTCGGTGAGGTATACGCATGAAACTCTCTACTTGGATGAGCGGGTATTAATTTTAAGTGGGAATATTTAACATTAGATGTCAGAGGAGATTAGTAAGTTGCTACTTATGTTTTTATAATGAGTAGTGTGGCGAGAAGGTTAGTTGTGAAATTTACAGTAAAGTAGCCATTGATTATCGAATTATCTTGTTTACTGTTAACTGGCTATGGGTAAGTCAAAATAAAATGTGCTGCCGTTTCCAACTTCTGACTCAAATCCTAGATTGCCATGCATTTTTTCTACAATTTTTTTACTAATCGTTAAACCCAGCCCGGTGCCACCAACTTGCCGTGTGTCTCCAGAATCGTGTTGGGTAAATTTATCAAATATTTTTTCTCTAAATTCCGGTGCGATACCAGGGCCGGTGTCTCTTACAAAGACTCGAATATTATCTTTTTGCTTATTGGCCCCAACTTTAATATGTGAATTTTGTTCGGAAAATTTGGCAGCATTGGATAAAAGGTTTGCCATTACCTGTTGGAATCGGAAATTATCAACCACTAGTGCAATATTTTCTGGACAATCCTCCAAGACGAATTTTACCTGATGTTTCTCTGCATACATTTGGTTATCAGAAACAGATTGATTGAGGAGGTCGGATAATTCAGCCTTGTTAAATTTGAAATCCATTTTTCCTGTGGAGATTTTTTCTACATCAAGGATATCATTAACCAGTTGTAATAATCGATCTGAATTACGATTAATATTGGATATGAGAGGATCGACTTGTTCTTCTGAAAGGTGAGATTTCATATTCAGAAGGATGCTTGATGCGCCATTTATTGCCGTTAAAGGCGTGCGTAACTCATGACTTACTGTTGAGATAAATTCATTTTTAAGTCGATCCACGCGTGTTTCTTCAGTGATGTCTTCAAGTATAGAAACCCCACCAGATATATCACCGTTAATGTCGTAGGTTCCTCTGCAAAACATCCGGATAGGTTTATTGCTGGATGTGACCAGTGCTTGAGTTGAGCCTTTGTATTGTCCTAACTCTCCTTGAAGCGAAGCGTAAATTGCATTAACGAAATTTTGATCAATAAGGTCACTAACTAAGTTTGTGTTTAGTAGGGTGCTGTCATCGGTTTCCATGAGATCAAGTGCCATGGGATTGAATGACGTGATTTTTCCGTCTAAGCCATAGTGCAAAATTCCCAAAGGCGCGGAGTGAAAAATTGATTCATATTTTTCTTCGCTTTGTTTGAGAGCAACTTGTTGCGCTTCTGCTTTAAATCGTAATTCTATATTTTGGTAACTGTTGTTGAAGGTTTTTATTGCGGTACTCGACAAGATAACGTAATAGAGTATGACCATGCTGCCCATTGCAATGCCAAATTCGGTGGCTTGTAAAAAAAATTGTGCGGCTAATGGTAATAATAAACCTGAAAGGAATATTGTGATGGCAGGTTTAGAGTGCGTCAAAGTGCTAATGGCGCCAGCACTCATACCCGCAATGACCAAGCCGAGGAAAGCTTGATGTGCTATGGAATCACTGGGGTATAAAAAAATACTTGTGCCCGCCCATGCGAGCGCTGCAAGGGTAACACCAACGATATTTAAGTTGTACCATCTTCCATCGTGTATGCTCCACGGTTTTTCGAATTTATGTAACAAATAGATAATCCCACGAAAAAGCATGGCAATTGATAAACAGGAAAACCAAATTATGAGTGCTTTTGTTGGTATTACTGTGCGCTCAATATAAACCAAAATACTGCCATTAATGAATGTGGCTAGAATAGAGAGTGGTAGGGCCGCATATAATAATTGGACCTGTTCATGCAAAATTGGCGTTTTTGTTTTAACTGAGTCCAAAGAAATAATCCTAAATGAGAATAGATAACCCTTACTCTATAGCGGACTAAAATTGAGGTTTTTTAAGCGTTTAGAGGTGATACCACAGTGTAAAAGTATGATATATATCATCAAATATGATTTTTTTGGGGAGAAATGAGAACTTCAACACGGTTTATCCCAAATTAGATATTTGGGGTACATTATTTACAAGTATACAATTTTCCAATTTGTTTGACGGATAACGCAATAATTTTCCGTAAAATTGATTCGTCGATATCACTTAATTTATTGACGTACAGGCAAGATTTTCCAACTTTATGTTTGCCAAGTTTATCCAGTAAATGAGATACCTCAGAAAATCCAGGCATTATATATATGCTTAAGTTTTGTTTTCTTGGAGAAAACCCTGTAGTAAACCAAGCGCCTTCTCTACCGCTTTCATATTTATATTTATAGAGGCCAAATCCAATAATATTTTCACCCCACATTTTGGGCTTTGTATTTGTGACTTCTTTAAATATCGTCAATAAGCGCTTTGCATCGGCCTGCCGTGTTTTATTTTCAATCGACGACAGGAATTTGCCAACACTTGCGGAATTTACTTTTGTTTTTAGTTCAGCCATATTTTCTCTAACATTAATTATTTTACAAATAGTATTGGGTCAACTCTAGCATGAGTAATTACCGGGTGGATAGTACACAAACGCGCAGCGATTATTTGCTGGCTATATTTTCGGATTTTATCCATTCACGTGTAAACCAAAAATTAATTTAGGAAGTCTCATCTACATAGCTACCATTGCGGTGTGCTGTAACTATGTCGATGTTAGATCAATAAACTTCCATTCTATTAAAGGGAACCTCTGATTAAGTCATCTAACGAGTGTTAACTTCGTTATATTGAAACTCATACCCAAAGGGCACACTGAAATGCTCATTTACTCGAGTAAACTGCGCTTTATCGTTTCAATATGCCTTGTTCCCATCTCACTATCTAACTTAATCAGAGGCTCCTTAGGTGCTTAGTTGAAATAGTATACGCCACCTGAGTGTTTTTTTCCGTCCGCAGTTTTAAATAAAATCATCATTTGATGTTTCCCATGGTTTCCAAGATCATATCCTGCCATGTACCAACCGTTCATTTTCATTAGCATTTTTGAATCAGATTTGCCGTTTGGAAATATTATTTTCGAATTGACTTTAATATTGTTGAGTTCTTTCCCCTTATTTTCAACTTTAATCATGAGATGATGGCTTTCGTTACCCATTTTCATGCCATCCTTAGCATCCATTATGTGAAAGGTAACGTCATAACCATCGATTTTTTTCTTTTTTAAAAACATTTTATTTTTGTGATCATCATGTCCGCCATCATGGCTATGCCCCCCTGAATCATGGTTGTGTCCAGATTTTGGTTCGTCATGACTATGTCCACCTGAGTGGTTCCCCGCAGCCATAGCCACTGGTGTTGCCAAGAAAAAAATAGTTGATATTGTCACTGTCGCTAATTTCATATTACTTGCTCCCGTTGTTAAACTTTAACTGACAAATTGTTGCTTTTAAAACGTTCTTGAATGGAAAGTATCAATCCATAAATAATGGGTAGTACGAGTAAACTTAAAACTGTTACCGTTAGCATTCCACCTACCATTGGTGCTGCAATTCGTTGCATAACCTCTGAGCCAGTACCCGAGCCCCACATAATTGGTAATAAACCGGCAATGATTGCAGTTGCTGTCATTGCGATGGGTCGAACTCTTTCAGAAGTTCCTTTAAGTACGGCGTTCATAATTTCATGTGATTCGAGTGTGTTTGAGTTATGTTCTTGGCGTTGTCTTTTTAGCTCTTGATCAATAAAAGTCAGGACTAACACGCCGATTTCAGCTGCAACACCTGCTAATGCGATAAAACCAACAGCAACAGCGACTGACATATTAAAGCCCAACCAATATATCAACCAAAACCCGCCAATAAGACCAAATGGGATTGATAACATGACGACTAATGGCGCCGTAATATTACGAAAATTAATATACAGTAATAAAAATATCACTAATAAGGTTGATGGGATTACAATTTTTAAACGTTTTTCAGCTCGCTCCATATATTCAAATTGGCCAGACCAGACCATGGTGTATCCTGGAGGAATTTTAACATTGTCATTAACGATATTTTTTGCTTTCGTGACATAACCACCGATATCTGATGTTTTGATGTCGACATATACCCAAGCATTGGGTCTGGAGTTTTCACTTTTAATGGCAGGGGGACCTCGTTTCAGTTTTATATCAGCAACCAGTGAAAGCGGAATTTGTGTACCTGTTGGTGTAGGTATTAGAACTTTTTGAAGTTGCTCTAGGTTGTCTCGTAGTTCTCTCGGATAGCGTAAGTTAACAGGATAGCGTTCCAGACCTTCAATGGTCTGTGTGATATTCATACCACCCACGGCAGTTTGGATAATGTCTTGAACGTCTCCAATAGTGAGTCCATAGCGTGCAGCGTCGTCTCTATTAATATCAAAATCAAGATAATAACCGCCTGCTGCTTTGTCGGCGAATGCAGATAATGTATCGGGCAATTCTTTTAAGGTTTGTTCGATATCGCCTGCAACATCTTCCAGTATGGATAAGTTTGGCCCACTTACTTTAATTCCGATGGGCGTTTTAATCCCTGTTGATAGCATATCAATACGAGTCTTAATGGGCATGGTCCAAGCGTTAGCAAGCCCGGGGAATTGAATGGCTTGATCCATTTCATTCATCAATTGCTTTGTCGTTTTTTCTGGGTCAGGCCATTGATCTTTTGGTCTAAGCCGAACCGTTGTTTCAAGCATGGATAACGGAGCAGGATCTGTGGCAGTATCTGCTCGACCGACTTTTCCGAACACGGTTTCTACTTCTGGAAACGTTTTTAAAATCTTGTCAGTTTGTTGTAAAAGTTCTTTAGCTTTGGTAATGGAAAGCCCTGGGTATGTAGTAGGCATGTACAAGATGTCACCTTCATCTAAGGGTGGCATAAATTCGCTGCCAAGTTTCATAACTGGATAGGCCGTGATGGCAAGTAAAATCAATGCACTGAGCAGCACGAAATATTTCCAACGAATCGCCAGGCCGAGTACTGGCGCATGAATCCAATGTAGCAGGCGATTAATGGGGTTTTTTGCTTCAGGTAATATTTTTCCGCGAATAAAAAATCCCATTAACAGAGGTACCAGGGTAATCGCTAATATCGCGGAGGCAGCCATGGCATAAGTTTTAGTAAATGCGAGTGGTGAGAATAAACGACCCTCTTGTGCCTGTAGGGTAAATACTGGAAGAAAGGAAACTGTGATGATGAGAAGTGAGAAAAATAAGGCTGGTCCGACTTCTCGAGAAGCATCTGCTATGGCTTTCCAGCGTTCATCATTGTTAAGCTGAGATCCTTTTGCATTAAATGCATGTTCAAGATGTTTGTGAGCGTTTTCAATCATGACGATAGCGCCATCAACCATGGCGCCAATTGCTATCGCGATTCCGCCGAGTGACATAATGTTTGCATTGATACCTTGCCATTTCATAATTATAAACGCAATGAGAATACCAATAGGCAGCGTAATAATCGCAACAAGGGCAGATCTAGCGTGTAATAAGAATAAAATACAGATGATCGCAACAACAATGGATTCTTCTAACAATTTTTCTTCAAGATTATTGACGGCGCGTTGAATTAAATCACCACGATCATAAACGGGAATAATTTCCACGCCTTCGGGTAGTCCAGACTGTAAATCTGCCAATTTTGTTCGAACACGCTCAATGGTTGTTAATGCGTTGTCACCATAACGCATTATTACAACACCGCCAGCGGTTTCGCCTTCACCATTAAATTCCGCAACACCTCGACGTAACTCTGGACCCAGGTGTATGTCTGCAACATCTTGTAATCTTATGGGAGTACCATTGCTGTCAACGCTAACCGGTATGCCCTTTAAATCATCCAGAGATTTTATGTAACCTAAACCTCTTACCATGTATTCCGTTTCTGCCATTTCAATGAGCTTGCCACCAACATCCTGGTTAGAACGTTTAATAACATGTTTAATTTTTGACAGTGGTATGTCATAGGCAAGAAGCGCATTTGGATCAACTTCAACTTGATATTGCTTTATATGTCCACCAATTGAAGCCACCTCGGATACACCAGGAACAGTTTGTAAGGGATAACGTAAATACCAATCTTGGATTGAGCGTAGTTCGGATAAATCGTGATTCCCCGTTTTATCAACTAGCGCATATTCATAAATCCAGCCAACTCCTGTAGCATCAGGACCCAAGCTTGGGTTAACCCCAGTGGGCAATCTACCACTCACATAATTTAAATATTCAAGCACGCGTGATCGTGCCCAGTACATATCAGTACCATCTTCAAAAATAATATAAACAAAGGAAAAACCGAAAAACGAATATCCACGTACAACTTTGGCACTGGGAACGGCGAGCATCGCAGTGGTAAGAGGGTAGGTAACTTGATCTTCAACGACTTGTGGTGCTTGGCCTGGGTATTCGGTAAATACAATTACTTGTACATCTGATAGATCCGGAATTGCATCTAACGGGGTAGTTTTTACTGCCCAAATGCCAGCGGCAATCACTATGAGTGTCGCAATGATAATTAAAAACTTGTCCTTTAACGAGGCACTAATAATTTTTCTAATCATCATTATTCGCCCGAGTTGGTGGTGAATTTTTTGTTGTCTTCCATGGACATACCATCCATATTCATTTCATCTAACGACATGTCGCCCATATCCATACTTTCATCATCCATCGACATTCCTTGCATATCCATATCTGGCTCTGATGACATATTCATGGTTGAAGCTTCCATCATTTTTGCGGTTGCTTCACGCAACTTTGATTCAGAGTCGATGAGAAACGTGGCAGAAGTAACTACTATTTCACCAATATTTAATCCTTCTCGTATTTGGGTAAACCCACTGTCACTTAAACCGAGAACAACGTCTCGAGGCTCATATTTTCCAGGTGCTCGCTCGATAAACACTTGCTCTCGATTTCCTGATCTGACGATCGCTTCACTGGGTATGACGACGACGTTAGGTTGCTCATCAGTTTTTATGAGTACATTGGCAAACATACCGGGCTTAAGAACTAAATCCGTATTTTCAAATTCTATTCTTACCCTTACAGTTCTTGTTTTTCCTTCTAGATAAGGGTAAATGAAATGTACTTTTCCTTTAAATAAACGACCTGGTGCCGCTCGAACTTGCATCTCAACGTTATCACCTTTTTTAACCCACGGTATATCATCTTCGTACACATCTACATGAACCCAGATTTTTTTTAAATTGGCAATGAGATACAATTCATCTTTTGGTGAAACGTATTGTCCTTCTCTAGCACCAATATTCATCACTGTGCCTTTGAATGGGGAATGGATATGCAAATATTTTTGAATTTTACGGGTCGCTTTTAGTTCGTCAATTTGATGTGCTGGAACGTCAAATAATTCCAGACGCTCCAAGGCGCTTTTTAATAAATTTTTGGTGGATAGTTGAATTTTTTCTGCACCTCTGGATTTTATGGCTTCCCAGTTTTTTAAAGCAACGAGATATTCACGTTGTGCTGCCACTAAATCTGGCGAATATATACTAAGCAAAATTGTATTTTTACCCACACTGGTACCTGTCTCATCCACGCGTAGCGCTCCAATCCAGCCATCTGTTTTTGGGTGCAAACGTGTTAAATACTCTTCATTAAAATCTATGTGGCCTAATGAGTTTAATGTCCGGGAAATCGACCTCTGCTCAGCTTTGGCCGTACGTACACCAATATTATTTACAACCACAGGATCAATAGTGACTGTTCCTGCAACTTCAAATTCGTTACCTCCATCGGCGTACACAGGAATGTAATCCATGCCCATTTCATCTTGTGTAAAGACTGCAGAAGTGATGGCTGGATTCATGGGATTGCGATAGAAAAGAGGTTTTTTCTCCTTGTTACTCATCTCTTTCATTTCTTCTACAGTCGAAAAATTTTGTGCAAACCAATAGCCACCACTTGCGCCAATACCAAGAGCTATCAGAGATATAAAAACTGCAGCTTTACTCATGGGAGACCTCCTGACCGATTGCAGCATCCAATGCGGCTAACGATTGCTTGGCTAAGCTGATTGATTGCCAATACTGTGTTTCATAATTAAATAACGTGATTTGAGCGCGTAATAGAGTTAGAAAATCAACTTTATTGACTTGGTATCCAGCGAGCATTGCCTCAACCATTTGCTCAGCTTTTGGAATAATAGCGTCAGAAAATAATGTGACTTGTTGATTGGCGCGTTTAAAATTAGATACGGCTATTTGAATTTCTTCAGCAATGCGATTTTCTAACGCATTGATAGCGTATTTTTGCTGTTTCCATTCCATATTACGTTGGTCTTTAGCGGGGTTTTGTCGACTAGAAGTATCCCATGGAATATTTACCGAAAATTGTAAGCTGGCAAGTCCAGTTTGATTTTTGCGCCATCCATATAGTGCACTGAGCTGAAAGTCTGGATAAAAATCTTTTTTTGCCAATGCCAGGCGTGTTTCTGCGGCATCGGCGAACAGTTTTTCACGTTTCATATCTGGGCGTTGTTGTTTAGCTTGGTTCAAGTATTCAGTTGACTTGTTTAACTTAGGAAGATCTATTTCGACAGTTTTTGCTATTTTAATGAGGGGATTGCTGGGTTTCCCCATTAAATTATTTAAATTAGCTTGGGTGGTTTCTCGCATTGACGTTATTTGTAATTTGGTATCGTGCAATCGATGTGATTCAACTTGGGCAAGTAATATATCTTGTTGCAAACCTTGGCCAACGCTATATTTTGTTTCTGCGACTTCGATAAATTGTTCGAGTATTACAAAATTACGTGCAATAATTTCCAGAGCGTGATCCAGATAAAACAACTGCCACCACTGTTGGCGAACCTTCTTAGTTAATTCGCGTTTCGCATCTAACCAGTTCGCATTGGAAGCGGTTGCTATTTGACTTGCAATTTGTGCCTTTAATGAGAGCTTACCGGGGTAGGGCAATGCTTGAGTGATGCCCAATTGAATTTGTGTCATGGGGGTTTGATCTAAAGCAAAACTATCAAGTGGTAGATTGGCTACATTAAATTTAAATTGGGGTTCCGGTAGCGCCCTGACTTGTATTGGAATTTCAGATAGTGCTAAAAATCGGGCGTTGATAACCGCTAAATTAGGATTATTATCCAACGCCCGCTCAATTGCTTGTTTTGAAGATAAAGGTTCAGGAACTTTATTTTCCACTGCAAACGTATTCGTCGATAAATAACACGCACTGAATAAAAACAGTTTGATAACTGAGTTATATTTATTCATAAAAAATCCGTTTTGTTGCCTGAGTGATTGTTATATCACCCAGAAAAATAACAAAAGTACCTATATTTCGCAGTCATATATGCGCTGCATAAAACAATGTTCTTGGAAATAAGGAGTGATTTAAAAAGGGGTTTAGATGCTTATTGGAGGGCGAATATCAACATTGATATCGATGCTTGTTAATTGGGGTTTGAAATTTTCATAACGAGGAGTGTTATCAAATTTGAGTGTAATATAGTTGGATATAACACTAGTTGCACTGCAAAATACACAATTGGCACATTCTGCTTTGCAGGAATTGTCATCCATATTATTTGATTGGGTATGATGATGAGTTTCAGTCTCAGCCATCATGTCATGAGTGGTGTTTAAATCTATTGTGGAAAATGAGACCTTATCCATATCAGAATGACTCATCATGGTGCTAGCAAATGCTGCATTAATGGGTGCCAAAATAAGTAGCACTGATAAAAACCATGTAAGATTCTTGAAGAGTGATAATGATTTCATATTTTGTTGGACAATTAATCAGTAATTAGTTCAGACATTTAAAATAATCATAGTCTTTTAACGATTTAAGTCAACAGATTTGCTGATTTAGATAAAATTTCTTATGTCAATTTAGTGGAATGTGCTGCGATTACTTGCCAATCTTCAGTTTTAGATTTGATCCAAACCCGGGTAAATCGAAAATCTGATTCGGAAGTTTCATTAGCATAACTTCCAACTATATGTGCCTTAACAAATACAACAATCGTATTGGGGGCGAGCAGAATCTTTTGTTCATCAAGGTTAATGCTATTGATATTCAGTAATCCAGATTTGTGCGCTTCCAGATCGTCGGACTTCGTCAGTATTTGCCCGAGATGATTGGTGAAAATGAGTTGATCAGCAAGCAATTTATCAAGTTCATTAATATCTGAATTTAACATGGCGAGTTTTAATCGTTCTTCAGCTTTTATGATTTGTTGATTTTCTGTATCAGCCATATTTCCTCCTGAAGTATACTAATTTATCAATGTTTATTTCATAACGTTGGACAGTGCATAGAGTAATGCTAAATTGGATAATAATAAAATTATTGTCATAGCTTTCCAAAAACCTGTGGGATTTTTCTCTAATAACGAAGCGCCACCAAATTTTGTCAATTCTGGGTTGGGCTTGCTGAGATCCATCATAAACTCAGATAGGGTCTGGTAACGTCGTTTGGGATCGAGCAAGGTGCCTTTTTCCAGTGCGCCGTCGATCCATGCTGGGATATCTGTGTTGTGTGTTTTAGCCGGTTCGTATTTAACGCGTTTTAGAATATTGAGCGATAACGGTTGTCCATAGGGTAGTTTTCCACAGAGCATTTCATAGGTAATAACTGCAATGGAATATATGTCTGACTGATGAGTACCGGTATAACCTTCAAAGTATTCAGGTGCTGCATAATCTAGGGTGCCAAGCAATTGGTTTCTTTCAATGGGTTTTGAAATTTCCTGAATGCCTGCAATCTTTGTGGAACCAAAATCAACAATTTTTAATGTGCCCTGAGCATCGATCATGATATTTTCGGGTTTAAGGTCTTGATGCACCATTTCTTGGCGTTGAAATCCGCGTATACCCGTAATTATTTGTTTCAAGATATTTCTGGTTTCAGTGATATTTGCTTTTGGATTGTCCGTCATCCATTGTCGTAAGGTAATTCCGTCAATGTATTCGGTGATGTAATATAAAAATTTTCTTTGTTGTTTGGGTTTCAACACTTTTAAGACATGTGGATTGTTAATCCGTCGCCCCGCCCACTCTTCATTGAGAAAACCTTCAATATATACTGCATCGTCTTCGAAATTTATCGAGGGGGTTTTAATGACAACTTTGGTATTGGTTTCTTCATCCAGTGCGATGTAAACTTGGGTTCGCTTTGTTGCATGTATTTCTCGAAGTATTTTATAACCGTCGAGAATCATGCCGGCTTCCAAATGTGGGGGGAAGGGCAGTTCTGTGAGTTGTCGGTAAAACTCTTCCTCGTTTAAATCAGGTAAATTTTCAACACGACATATTTGACAAGTGACATTATCATTACTGCCGTTTTCCAGCGCCTTTCGGACTATTTCTTTTGTGGCACGTTCAGGGTTTTCGTAATTATCTTGAATTAAATTTATTAAATCTTGTGTGCGAACAAATTCATGTACACCATCAGTTGACAGAAAAAATACATCATCCGGTTCAACATCAATACTGCGGTAGTCAATTTCAACACTGATATCGGCGCCCATCGCACGACTGAGAAAGGATTTTTCATTATCAGCCCAGCGATGATGGTCCCGGGTTAAACGTTCGAAATCGCCATTACGTAATCGGTAGATGCGTGAATCACCAACGTGAAAAATATGCGCCGTGGTAGATTTGATTATCATCGCGCTTAATGTGGTTAGCATACCATGACCTGAATGGTGCACGTTTTGGCTTTGACCATAGAGCCAGCGATTTATTGCCCCCAATATTTTTTGGCAGGACGTTCTGACCGTCCAGGTTTCGGGTGTACTGTAATAATCCGTAACCAAGCTATGGACGCAGGTTTCACTCGCTTCTCTACCCGCTAAGCTACTGCTAACACCATCAGCAATAGCAACAACAATTCCCTTGGAAATTAGTAGGGGGCCTTTGGGAACGTGAATAGCGCAGGAATCTTCATTTGCTTCTTTTAAGCCTTTTTCGCTGTATTGCCCAGCGATTATGGAGAGGCTAGCTGACATATGTTTGATTACTCACTTGTGTTATTTGGCTGATTTTGGTTGATAAATAAAAAAGGCGGTATATAACTATACCGCCTTATTGAATGTTACTGCCTCAATCTATTTTACGTCAATCATTTGTACGGTGCCGTCGGGCAATGTCTCTGCCATTTGGCCTTTTGGCTCTTCAAGGAAGAACAGGATTAACATGAAAACGAATGCTGAGACTAAGCCAATAAACATAAAGAACTCATTGTACTCGACTAAGGAATTAACGGTTAAAAAAATGACCGCACCAACATTACCAAATGCCCCAGCCATGCCTGCAATCTGGCCTGTCATTCGTCTTTGGACCAGAGGAACCATGGCATACACTGCGCCGGAGCCGGCTTTGGAAAAAATACCGCCAATAATCGTAACACCAACAACTAACCAAACTGACCATGATTTATCAACAAAACCCAACGCTAAAAAGCTAAACGTGATGCCAGCAAATACAATGGAGAGCGTTAATTTTCGGCCAATCTTATCGCTTATCCAACCGCCGCCTGGCCGAGCTACGAGATTGATGAAGGGATAAATACCAGCTAATAGTGCAGCTGTAACTTTGGGGATGTCAAACCAGCTTACATAAAACATGGCTAGCATGGATACTACGGCTAGTTCTGTACCGAAGGTGACAAGATAAGCCCAATCTAAGATGGCGACCTGTTTGAATTTGTAACGATGTAATTCAGGAACTGGTTTTTTTAATATATGTGAATTTACTTGCCAAATTTTCCAGACTTGTATCAAGTATACTGCCACTAATACACCGTAGATTATATTGGTGGTGCTGGTATCGATTAGTCCAATTTGTGCGGGCGATAATTTCCAAGTGAGAATGCCCAAAGCGAGGAATAACGGGATGTTCATTAAAATATATAACACCAGGTCGCCGCCACTGGTGACTTCCATCGCGCCCATTTTTTTGGGTTTAAAATATGTTGAGCCTTTCGGGGTATTGGTTACAATAAAGTAATAAACAACACCATAAACAATGGCTAGAACACTAGCGACTGTGATAGCTATGCGCCATCCATCTTCACCACCAAAGTTTGCTGCGATAAAGGGTAATGTCATTGCTGCACCGGCGGAGCCAAAGTTTCCCCAACCGCCATAGATACCTTGTGCTAAGCCAGTTTGTTTAGCGGGAAACCATTCTCCAATCATACGAATGCCAACAACAAAACCAGCACCGATGAAGCCGGACAAGAATCGTAATAGGGCGAGTTTTTCATAACTATCCGCCCAGGCAAAACCAATACTAATCAAACCACCGGCGATTAAAATACCGGTATACATGATGCGAGGTCCCAGTTTATCCACTAACATGCCAACAATAATTCGCGCAGGAATTGTCATGGCAACGTTTAAAATTAAAAGCACTTTGGCTTGTTGGTCGGTTAGCCCCAATGCTTCTTTGATGAAGGGCATCATCGGTCCTAATCCAAGCCAGACCACAAATGTCATAAAAAATGCAAACCAGGTGTAATGCAAAATTCGTATGTTTGCTTTGCCAAAATTAAAGATATTTAGTTTTTCAGTCATCATCATTTCTCGTTGCTGTGTTTTCTGGTCTTCTGCATATACTGAGCCACAATTGTAAAAATATATATAATACAATAAGTTATAATTTTTCTAAGCTTTCGATAGGTTAATAAATGCTCGTATTTGTAAGAGATCAGCTCGTTTTTGCACTCATGCGGTGCAGTGGGGTGATTCATTCTAGTTTCTGCCAATTTTCCTTTATTTTTAGGGAGTTAGGCGCGGAAAGATGCCTGAATAAAAGGTTTCCTTCTAAATTTTAGGGCTATATCGCATTGCTAACAGACGATGCAGACCTAATCAACTCGCACTGTGTTGGTGCGCAAAATCCAATTTATCAACTTTCGATAGAGTCGATGTTCCTCCTGTAATTCTTTTATAAACAGAGACTTAGCCTATATTAAAACGAATAATCTTGATTTGGCACTATATTAGCAGACAGTAATGGAAAATAGATTATGTGAGGTAAACATGAAACAAAAATTGGTTCTGATTGGTAATGGTATGGCCGGAATGCGGACTATCGAAGAGTTGTTAGAGCTCAATGCTGATATGTACGACATTACTGTATTTGGTGCAGAACCCTATGGTAACTACAACAGAATTTTATTATCACCAGTATTGGCTGGTGAAAAGACCATTGACGAGATTATGCTGAACAGTGAGCAATGGTATATCGATAACAACGTAAAATTACATAAAGGCAAATCGGTTATTAACATCGACCGAAAAGCGCAAAAAGTTATAGCTGATGATGGCACTGAAGAATCATACGATCGCTTATTGTTAGCCACGGGATCGAGCCCATTTATTATTCCCGTGCCTGGTCATGACTTGCCAGGTGTTATTTCCTTTCGTGATATCCATGACGTAGACAAAATGCTAGCAGCCTCAAAGAAGAACAAGCATGCCGTTGTAATTGGCGGTGGTTTGTTGGGTTTGGAAGCTGCCAATGGTCTGATGTTGCAAGGCATGAATGTAACGGTGGTACATCTTGGTGATGTGCTAATGGAACGCCAAATGGACACTGTTGCCGGTGGTATGTTGAAAAAATCACTTGAAGAGCGTGGTTTGCACTTTCTGATGGGAGCGTCTACTGAAGCGATAACTGGCGATAACAAAGTAAAGGGCGTTCTATTTAAGGATGGATCTGAGATCGCGGCAGACTTAGTCGTGATGGCCGTTGGTATTCGGCCGAATATCGAGTTGGCTGAAAGAGTCGGTTTACATTGTGAAAAAGGCGTTATCGTAAATGACACCATGCAAACTTATGATCCAAAGATTTATTCAGTGGGTGAGTGTGTGCAGCATCGAGGTGAGGCATATGGCTTGGTTGCGCCGTTGTTTGAGCAAGCAAAAGTCTGCGCAAATCATCTGGCTGAAATGGGTATCGGTTTATACGAAGGCTCAGTGACTTCTACCAAACTAAAAGTTACCGGCATTGATTTGTTTTCTGCGGGTGATTTTATTGGTGACGAGACAACAGAAGATATTGTCATGCAGGATGTAACGCGTGGCGTTTACAAAAAAGTCGTTCTTAAAGATAACAAGATTCACGGCGCCGTTATGTATGGGGATACGGTTGACGGTGCCTGGTATTTTCAATTAATGCGTGACGAGACTGATGTGAGCGATTTTCGTGAAAAACTCATGTTGGGTCAGGCGCATTTAGGTGATTCAGGCCACGGTGGTCATAGTGCTGCGGAAGCCATGACTGACGATATGGAAGTGTGTGGTTGTAATGGTGTAACCAAGGGTTGCATTACCAAAGCAATCGCGTCAAAGGGTTTATTTACACTTGACGATGTACGTTCTCATACTAAAGCATCAAACTCATGCGGTTCATGTACGGGATTAGTTGAACAAATTATTGCTTTCACCTTAGGTGGTGATTATACAGCGACAGATCACAAGCCTTTATGTAAATGTACTGAGATGACGCATGATGAAGTTATCGCAGCATTTAAATCTCAAAAATTGACAAGTGCATTAGGCGCCATGAAAACATTGAACTGGCGTACCGATGATGGTTGTCACGTTTGTCGACCTGCTTTGAATTATTATGCAATTGTTAATTGGCCAGCTGAAGCCGTTGATGATCCGCGTTCTCGATTTATCAATGAACGAGCACATGCAAATATACAAAAGGATGGAACTTATTCGGTAATTCCACGGATGTGGGGTGGGGTAACTAATCCAAAAGAACTGCGAGCAATTGCAGATATTGCAGACAAATATGAAGTACCCACTGTAAAAGTGACTGGTGGGCAGCGAATTGATTTACTGGGAGTTAAAAAACAAGATTTACCGAAAATGTGGAAAGATCTAAATGATGCCGGAATGGTATCGGGTCATGCTTATGGAAAATCGCTAAGGACAGTCAAGACCTGTGTTGGTAAAGAATGGTGTCGTTTTGGTACACAAGACTCCACCGCTATGGGCATTAAACTAGAGCAATTAACCTGGGGCTCTTGGATGCCACACAAATTTAAGATCGCGGTTTCTGGTTGTCCGCGAAATTGCGCAGAAGCGACCATTAAAGACTTTGGTGTAGTCGCGGTGGATTCTGGTTGGGAGCTTCATGTTGGTGGTAACGGCGGTATAAAAGTTCGGGCAACTGATTTATTGTGCAAAGTCACAACGGAAGAAGAAGTAATTGAATATTGCCAGGCCTTCACTCAATTGTATCGTGAAGAGGCACACTACCTTGATCGTACAGCACCCTGGCTAGAGCGTGTGGGTTTGTCATATGTTAAAAAGCAAGTCGTTGAAAATGACAAATTGCGTAAAGAACTTTCGGATAGATTTGTGGAGTCACAAAAATATTCTCAAACTGATCCATGGGCAGAGCGTGCCAGTGGCGAAGTGGAAGCAAACGAATTTATTCCGTTGAAAAAAATAGGTTAAGTAATATGTCAAATTGGATAGAAGTAGGGACAATAGAAGATATACCAGCGTTGGGTTCGCGTGTCATTGAAGGCCCGGATGGAGATATTGCAATTTTTAGAAACTCAAAGGATGAAGTTTTTGCATTACGGGATTCGTGCCCACATAAACAAGGTCCATTATCGCAAGGTATCGTGCATGACAAAACCGTAACTTGTCCCTTACACAATTGGAAAATCGAATTGGATACCGGCAATGTGAAAGCGCCAGACGAGGGTTGTGCAGGAAAGTACGACTTAAAAATTGAAACCAACACAATTTTCATCAAACTATAACCGTAGCTTGGGTGAAGCGTGCGTCATTCAGAATAAAATCGTATCTGCTTAGGTTTACATAGGCTCTACCTAGGCTAAAGAAATTATGAAGTAATAAAAAGGGTCTTTGATTCAATGGAACAAAGGCCCTTATAGATTTAGAAATTCAGATTCCTTAATTTAAGGATGGAAATTTAGGAATCTGGTTTAAATCGGCAGTAACCATTATGGGAGATCAAAATGTTATTTGGCCGTAACAAAAAAAATCCGATTAAATTACCCGGCGTTGGACAGAATGTAGAAAAGTGGGTGTATACCACTTGTGGATACTGTTCGACTGGTTGTTCAATTGAAGTCGGTGTGGATAAAGAAGGTAAGGGTGTTACCTCTCGTGGTGTCGGTGGTGCAGATGTTAACCGGGGTAAATTGTGTTTAAAAGGCATTATGGAGCATGAGCTTTTTAACTCTGCCAGCCGTGGTAAAAACCCTCTCATGCGGGAAAAAACTTTTGATGATTACCAGTCTGTCAGTTGGGATGCTGCATTTGACAAAACCGCCAGTGAAATAAAACGTATTCAAGCAACATATGGACGTGACAGCTTTGCCATTGTATCAACAGGCCAAATCCTTACGGAAGAATTTTATACCTTAGGCAAACTTGCACGTGGCGTTATTGGTACCAACAATTATGATGGTAACACTACGCTCTGCATGGCATCAGCGGTTTCTGGCTACAAGCGTTCATTTGGTTCTGATGGCCCACCGGGTTGTTATGAAGACTTCGAACACACAGATTGTATGATTGCGTTTGGTTCGAATCTACCAGAGCAACATCCAGTCATATATTATCGTTTAAAAGAAGCGCGAGAAAAACGCAACTTCCCGCTGATTGTTGTTGATCCTCGCGTCACTATGTTGGCCCAGATGGCTGACATGCATTTACCTATAACGCCAGGTACTGATGTTGTGTTGTTGAATGCCTTAGCCCATGTAATTTTGGCCGAAGGTTTAGAGGACGCAGAATACATTAAAGCGAATTGCAGTGGTTTTGAAGATTATGCAGCAGTCGTAAAAGAATATGATCCAGTAACGGCATCTAAAGTCTGTGGTATTGATGAAGATACTATTCGAAACGTGGCAAGGTTGTACGCAAAGTCCAATGCGGCAATGTCAATCTGGACGATGGGGATTAACCAAAGTACACACGGCTCTGATGGTGTTACTGGAATAAATAGCTTGAATTTGATCACCGGTAATATTGGTAAACCAGGTGGCACCAGCTTATCTATCACAGGTCAGTGCAACGCGATGGGAACACGCGAGTGGTCATCTTGCTCTGGTTTGCCAGGGTATCGTTTATTGGAAAACGAAAAAGATCGAAAAGATATCGCTGATTTTTGGGGAATTGATCCGGAGTTTTTTCCGAAAAAACGTGGATTGTTTCAAACGGATATTTTCCCCGCCATTGAAACAGGTCAAATTAAGGGATTGTGGGTAGTTGGTACCAATCCCATGACATCCATGCCAAATACCGCACGCATTCGTAAAACACTTGAACGTCTGGAGTTTTTCGCCGTACAAGATCCTTATGTTGATGTTGAAACTACCGAATATGCGCATGTGTTTTTTCCTGCTGCTTTGTGGGCAGAAAAAGAAGGGGTAATGACTAATACAGAACGTCGTGTAAATTTGATACGTAATGTCATGAAACCACACGGTGACTCAAAGCCGGATTTGTGGATTTTTTCAGAAATGGCAAAACGTTTTGATCAAGGTAAAAAAATTAAATTTCCAGATAACGCATCGGATGTTTTTGATGAAATGCGTACGTTATCCAAGGGCCGTTTTTTGGATATTTCAGGAATGTCACACGAAAAAATTGAAGCAGCACGCGGAATTCAATGGCCAATGACCGAAGACTCAGCGAAAGGTGCACAACGATTATATGCTGACGGAAAATTTCAACACGCCGATGGTAAAGCGAAACTGATCCCATTGCCATTTGTGGATAATAACGAAGTACCGGATGATAAATTTCCGTTCTGGCTAAATAGCGGTCGTGTGGTTGAACATTTTCATACGCGTACACGGACTGGAAAGATTGGAAATTTAAATAAGTTTAGTCCGACCCCTTATATGGAAATGAATCCCGATGCTGCCCAAGAGATGGGGATTGAACATATGACCTATGCAAAAGTCGTTTCGAGACGAGGTGATGCTGTCGTATTGGTTCAAACTACGCAACGGGTGCCACGAAATATGGTGTTTATCCCTTTTCATTTTCATGAATGTGTAAATCGCGTAGCACTGGGGTTGCTGGATCCACATTCTCGCCAACCTGCATTTAAGCAATCGGCTGTGCGGATTGAAAAAATTGATGAACAGGAAGCTGCAGCCGTACTTAATAACGCCGCTCGTGCATATTAATTAAATAGGGAAATCTCATGTATAAAGTAAGAAATGACGAACCTGATTACGCTTTTATCCCTAATGTTGATGTACCTGATAATAATCAATGGGGTAAAAATATTCTGACTGTTGATGAAGACAGTGGATTAGCGGGAAAAAGTTTACAAATAAACGGTGATGAAAGTATTGGTACTAATGCCAATCGTTATAAACAACACGGCTTTCATTTCAGTGCTGATCATTGTATTGGCTGCCATGCTTGCGAAGCGGCATGCAGTGAAAAAAATGGCTTGCCCGCACATATTAGTTACCGCTCTGTGGGTTATTTAGAAGGTGGTAGTTATCCCGCATTTAAACGATTGAATATTTCCATGGCTTGTAACCATTGTGATGATCCTGTTTGTTTGAAGGGTTGTCCTACGCGAGCTTACACAAAGTTTGCAGAATACGGTGCGGTATTGCAGGATCCTGATATCTGCTTTGGTTGTGGCTATTGTACTTGGGTTTGTCCCTATAATGCGCCGCAATTGGATTTGGAGCAAGGTCAGGTTTCCAAATGTAATATGTGCGTTGATCGGCTTGAAGTTGGATTAAAACCCGCGTGTGCATCAGCTTGTTTGGGTGGTGCCTTGGACTTCGGTATTATTGAGTCTAAACCAGAAAATCGAGATCAGGCCAAAACCCAAATACCCGGATTTCCGGATCCCACAATTACTAATCCAAATATTCGTTTTCAACAGGTTAAAACCTTACCTCGCGATATGAAGCGAACTGATAGCATGCCGATGCATTATCAACGTGACGAACAAGGTCAAGGGGAATACGCGCCCAAGTCTAGTAGTAATCTGAATAAACACAAAGAATGGAATTTAAATAAATTGCGATCTCGTGAAGATCCATTGGTTGTTTTTACCCTAATTACTCAAGCCGTCATCGGTGCGTTCCTGCTACTTTTTTTTGGGCCTACATTATTAGGGTTGGATATGTTGACTGTAGAGTCTCATCCAGTGACGCGTGGATTGTTATTGTTTGGCATGATTGGCATTGAAATCTATGGCTTGTTTACATCTACTATGCATTTAGGAAAACCTCATCGATTTTATCGCGCGTTTAATAATTTAAAATATTCGCCAGTGAGTCGTGAAGTAGCATCGGTAGCGATTTTCTTTAATGGCCTATTGGCCTTTGCTATTTTAGACACGTTTCCCGGTTTGCTAAATTGGCTGTTACCTGATGTACTGGTGGCTGGTTTAGCAACCTTATTTGGTATTGTCGCCGCGTTTATGGGGCCAGTTGCAATTTATGCGATGCATAAAATTTATCGAATTAAAGCACGACCTTTCTGGAATCATTGGCAAGTGCTGACGTCTTTTTATGGCAGCATGCTAACCTTGGGTGCGTTATTGGTAGCTGTTTTTTACGCTATAATCGCTTATTCGTCAGCAATTGATAGCACTGATGTTTTCGCAACATTGGCCATAATTATGTTTGCTGGTTTGGTCTTAGAGGCGTTTGGTTTGGCGAAACATAAAGCTGATATGTTAAAAGTTGGCGGGGAAGGTGAGGCTGCAATGCAAGTACAACTTTCAAAATTTGGTAAAACCTATCAAGCAAGAAATATGGGAATTGCTGTTGGTGCGTTACTTACGTTATTGCTCATAAGTTTGAATCCCGGTAGTTTATTCGGCTTAGCGAGTTGGTTGCTTGCTGCAGCGATAATTATTTCAACTGCGGTAATTGGTAGAGCATTATTTTATGTCATGGTAATTCCAACAACCATGCCTGGCGCTTTCTTCTGGAAGAATTTGGGTTTTCAGGAACATGCGCGAGAATCAGGTTTGGCGAACATGAAACAAGCTGGAGTATTACCTAAGACGGATTACCATCATGAAGTAGTTGAACGTGCAAAACGTGAGATTAAAGAAGAGATTCGGACCATTAAAGATAAAGGGTTTAAAGAGGCGGTAGTTAATCGCTTTAGAGCTAAGTATTTATCTGACGCGGTATAGTGTGGTAGTAACAAAATTAAAAGAACCGGCTTATTGCCGGTTTTTTTATGTCTTGTGCTGATTCTTGCCGCTGTTTGTTTTTGTATTGATTTTTGTCTTACTAAGTCTATGAATTGTCAGTATTAAATAGCTCAAATATTAGGCGTAATTCTTGAATGAGTTTAGTTGGAGGTATCAATTATGCCAATTCAAAATGTTCATTATTGGGATTCTTCAAATTCGCCGAGCAAAATAAGCTCCTCGGAGAAAAAGGATTCGAGCACGTTTTTTAAGAATTATTCTCAAAGTTTCGATGCTCAACTGTTTGATATGTTAGGGCAGGGTAGCTTTTCCTCCAATTCTATGGGTTCTAATAACTTTTTTGGATTTGATTTAAATTCAGCGGACGGACTGCGTCAAGCATCTGAAAAAGCAGATTCTATGGGTATGGGGAAAGTGCTGGCAGCGCAATTAGGATCTCAATTACCCTTTATGAATAATAGCAATAACTATAACGACGACAATGACCAAGGTGGATTGAACGGTATTGCCAATTTGACAGTTCAATTACAAATGGCGAAAGCGAGAAAAGTATTTGATCGGTTGAATAACCCTGAAACGATGAGCTTGGAATCTTTCATTCAATCGGTAAACGATAAGGAAGAAGCGAAGGCTGAAAACACCAATCCTGAATTGCATCAAAACTTTGAAGATGCGTTGAGCAACTTAAAGAACCAAATCGACAAAATAGCTGAAGACTTTGGTATAAGTTATAACGAGATCCTTGAGAATGTAGACAAGCCCTGAGCTTTCCTGAAAGGTATTCAGGGCTCCCTCCGAAAATCCACTTAACGCGTGCTAACGACGTTAAAATCATCATGATAATTTGAATTTTTAGAGGTGTCTTTCATATCGTGTAGCGTCTATGTCCGCATTGCTTCTTTGCGCAGAATCTCCTAGGCTATGTGCTGTTTCTGGTAGCTAAGGTAATCCCTTTGAATCTTTCCTTTTTCCGCGATTTACATTGGTATATTGCAATATTACTTGCTGTCATCTATTGGGTAGGTTATGGGCTCTTAATCGAACCTTTGAGTTTCAGCAATGTAATTATGGAGCCCAAATTATTTTTGTTTTCAATTTTACTCTATCCCATAGTAGAAGAGCTCGTTTTTCGCGGTTTGGTGCAAGAGTTTTTTCTGGGTTACGTGTTTTTACAAAAGCAGGTTCTTGGTTTAAGTCAGGCAAATATAATTACGAGTATTTTGTTTGCCATTTTCCATTTGTTAAACCATGAATGGTTCTGGGCATTACTCATTTTTTTTCCGTCGCTTGTCTTTGGCTACTTTAAAGATCGCCACCAAAGCGTTTTGCCTTGTATATTGCTACACAGTATTTACAATTTAGGATTTCTCACTTTCTTGAGCTAATAAGTGATTGCTGTTGTTATGTGAAAATAAAATAAACAATAATCGAAAATCTTTACAGTATTCTTTGTGTAAACACGGATTAGATTGATCAAGAAATATAATTCATAAATTGATGTTCTTTGTGTGTTTATAAGTCCTTGTTATATAAGCTAAAAGTGTAATTGATGACAGCGTGATTAGCAGACTATTTGATGTATAATAAATATGTCTTTTATACACAACGTCGGAACACTTTACATTTCTTTGCAATTATCCCATGAAAATACTAAAGAACATTCTATCTCTTTGTTAATAATAAAGTATTTATAATTGGCATTGCATGTGCAAACTAGCATAGATATCAACTTGAAGTAATAAAAATAGTAAATTTTTATTTTCTGTCTTGGAGGATGAAAAATAGAAACAGTATAGGACAACAAGTTGATGTGAGAATATTCCATGTATTCTCGATATAACGATAAAAACGTTAACAATAAATAACAAGAATAACAACCATATTGCCATAGTTATGTAACACGGACTGTTTACATAACTATGGCTTTTAACGTTTAAGACCTGTCAAAATTATCCTTTTTTTCTTAGCCAAAAGTCGGTGGTTTAATTTCCTTTTTACTGAAGTATAAAATAATCATTCCAGCAGCGATTAAAAACGGCATGCCTGGTTCTGGAACGTTTGTACTCTCTATTTGTAAATTATCGATAAATAAGCTACTTGCTACCAAAGGATCCAGTGCGTTACTGACAACAAATGAAATATTCCCAGCGTAGTTATCTGTTGCTAACCATTCGAAAGTTGTCCAATCTGAGCTGCCATAGTTTCCCACTTGATTTACGTCCGCTAATAAAATTTCTGTGTCACTGACAAACAGGGAAAAGTCATTATACGGTTGGTAGTCATTGGTACTAAACGCCCAGTCAAAGCTAAACGTATCGCCGGCTGAAAGATTAATATCAGTTTCTATAATAGAGCCCGTGGTGCCGCCGTAATCAGTGGTTGGATAAAAACTGTTAGTACTAATTGCTGCAAAGTAGTCGCCTTCGCTAGCGGTTAAAACGCCATTGTATTGTGTGCTAACAGAGTCTGTAATTGTGACATTTCCAAAAGAATCCCAGCCTGATAGTTGATTTTCAAAACCCATGTTATCTGCAGTCAAAGCAATAACTGCACTGCTATAAACACTGAACAACAAAATCAGACTAATAACAAATTTTCGCATGATCCAGATCCTCACTTCTAATAAAGGGGTAAGACGAGATCTCTAGTAGGCAGGTATTCCTGGCCGCTAATTGATCTGTATGACTTATGAGCAGAATCAAGGCCAATTAGGTTGTTATTTGTTCTTTGGATGTTTATAGGTCTCTTATCTTATTGATTATAAGAAGAAATAATTTGAGTGGAATGTGCGCAATGGGCACCTTTTCGCGGGTTTAGATACGAATAATCTAGCGGATAGGCAGTTACGTAGGCCGGTTTTTGCCAGAGAGGAATCTTAGATTAATTCCAATTACGCGGATTTAGTTATTGCTAGAAGAATAAGAAGGTTGCATTGTACTTCTTAACCTGGCTCATTAAGACAGTAGGTGTTTTCTTGCGAAAATCATAATGAGACCACTATAGATTGTTTTGTTGATTTGGTAACAAATACTTCTGCCTGTTAAGCGTTACTCAGCAAACATGAGTAACAAAACTCGAATTATTACTCACCTACACTAGTGTAAACTGCAATGAGTGATCCCCACGATTGTGTGAAAGAGGTGTGGGTTAATTTATCTTGGTGAGCAGCTTAGAAATGCGGTGATGATGGTAGTGTTAAGCATGCCCCCGAGTGACAGAATACCTGTCGCCTCTTTTTTTAAGAAATTAAAAAGAAAGAGGATAAGAAATGCCCAAAAAACACACACAAGGCTTTAAAGATCAAGCCGTACAAAAAGCACTTGCTCGTGAC
>Ga0316207_10001525_pt1 | contig 27995 bp, 27 predicted proteins | sample 6weekpyrite_MG_FD_204943 | JGI IMG/M metagenome (GOLD analysis project Ga0316207, IMG submission 204943) | Microbial mat bacterial communities from mineral coupon in-situ incubated in ocean water Damariscotta River, Maine, United States -... | ecosystem: Environmental > Aquatic > Marine >...
CGTTTCGCCTGCTGCAAATCTGGGGGCGAAATAATGGCATCAGCCTCTTTTTACATAGAACCGGTTTTACCCTGGTCTAAAACAGAAAATGATGAACGATTTAATAAAGTCCTTAAACGTAGTTTGTTGGTTATTTTATTGTTTATTTTTATCGTCCCTTTTCTACCCACCCCTGAAATTGAGAAAAAAGAACTGACTCAAGTTTCGCCTCGTTTAGCTAAGCTTTTAATCGAGAAAAAGAAAGCTCCGGTTAAAACCCCAAAACCTACCGCGAAAAAGAAAACTGAAAAAAAGAAAGTCCAGAAAGAGATAGCTAAGAAAACCCAAAAACAGACTGCAAAGAAAAATGCTCGTAAAAAAGCTGCTTCGAGTGGCTTAATGGCACTAACAGATGAGCTTGCCGACTTGCGAGATAGCTTTAATGTTTCCTCTGTTCGTTCAACTAAGTTATCGAAAACTGGCAAAACTAAAAGTAAACTCGCACCAGGCAATATTCTTACGTCTAAGGCAGGTCAAGGCAGTGGCGGTATCAATACCCGATCATTAAGTAATGCTACTGGTGGTAGTGCGCTATCAGGCCGTAATATTTCGGGGGTATCCAGTGCCATCGGCACTGGTAAAAGTACACGACGGACTACGGGCGAAAAAGCTGGAAGGACTAAAGCTGAAATTGAACTGGTATTTCAACGCAATAAAGGCAGTATTTTTGCCTTGTATAACCGGGCATTGCGAAAAGATCCGTCTCTACAGGGTAAAGTTTTATTTGAGCTGACGATTCTTCCAAACGGTAAGGTAACAAAGTGTGCAATCATTTCATCAGAACTCAATGCAAAGCGCCTGGAACGAAAATTAGTTATTAAAGTGAAATCATTCCGCTTTTTGAAAAAAGATGTCGCTACTGTAACCGTTAATTATCCTTTTGTCTTTTTACCCTCATGAGTAAAATCATGGCTTTTCTTTCTTACAGGCTAACGGCTTTCCTTATACTCACCACCAGCTTGGCTAGCTTTTTAAACTTACAACCAGCCTTCGCGCAAAACTTTACTCAAACCAGCAAATCAAAATTACCTTTAAACCAACGTTATTCTAATAAAGATACCAGTCAAATAAATTTAAGCATTAAACCAGGTCCAAACATTAAACTGGTTGGCACCATTATTGGCGCAAAAAGCCAGACACTCGCCTTGATACAAGCTCCCGACAAATCACTGCGCTTTTATCATATTGATGATAATATTTTTGACTATAAACTTATTAAAATCGAACCCGATCATATTCGCCTTTTACGACATTCCAAGTTGCAGATTGTTTACCTGCAAGAAAAGATAGCTCTCTACAAAAGCGATTCACATCCTCAATCACCTCGTCAACCCGAACAAACATCGATTCATATTCCCACTACGCTTTTGACGCATATTCAGCAGAACACTCAGCAATGGCTAAACGCTGTAAACCTGTCACTGGAAGTATCTGAAGGTAGAGCGAGTGGCTACAGAATAAATTCTATTCAGAATATCCCCAATCAGGCCAATATTGGGCTTAAACAAGATGACGTTATTAAGGCCATCAACGGTATCCCCGTTGGCCAGCCCAAGATCTTCGCTCAACTGGTTAATAAGCTGGATAAATTTACCAATATTTCTATTCTGGTCAAACGTAACGACAGATCCCATCAAATTAACCTCAGTACCACCAAATAAGGTGTAAACTACTGTTATCACAAACTCTTTTTAACAGGTCTAAATTTGACAATTCTGTGATTTTGCGCCAAATTTAATCGTACTTATCCGGCATTCCAGCGAATCGATGCGCATGTTTGTGACTAGCATAATATGTTGAAATCTATCACAATTTCATAATTTATCTTATCTAGTGTCATAATTTTCTGTTTTAATGAGAAGCTAATCACACTTGGAACGCGTAAATTGGTATAAAGTTTAAGCAAGGTATTATCACTTTTGTGCTAAGCCTTCATTAATGGAGTAGCGATGAAAACCGGTTTATCGCGCATGGAGCATCGAATGTAAAACCTGCATTGCACTATGTAGTGTTTTCTTGGGTAATTTTGTAATATTTGAGTTCGTTTCATCATGGCACTTGAGAATAAATATCTAAACAATAAGTTTTTAAAAACCTTAGAGCCGCTTAGTAAATTAAGCATCGACAAGCTTTCTGAAATTGTTAATAAATCCTCAATTGAAGTCTATCCAGCCGGTCGCACCCTGTTCCGTCAGGGCGAAAAAGACAAACGCAGCTATTACCTTGTGTCAGGTCAACTGGAACTTTCCAGCAATGGTGACGCTAAACCCGATACTATAAAAGCCAAAACACCTGAAGCACGATACCCTATCGCTCAGCAAATACCACGTCCCAGTACTGCCAAAGCAAAAATTAATACGGAAATACTCTCTATCGATAGTAGCCTGCTTGAAATGCTGCTGGAATCAGATGAAAATCCTTCCGGTCATTACGAAGTAACTGAAATAAATAGTGATGATGAGAATGGCTGGATGTTGAAATTCTTGCAGTCTCGTGCCTTTTTACAAATACCAACTGAGAATATTCAGAAAATTCTTATGTCGATGACCGAGTTGACAACAAAAAAAGGCGAGATCGTTGTTAAGCAAGGTGAAGACAATGATTTTTACTATATTGTTAAATCCGGTAAATGCAGCGTTAGTAGACGTCCAAGTCCGGCACCAGAAGATGTGCAAATTGCGATTCTAGCGGCAGGTGATGGTTTTGGGGAAGAGGCGCTTATTACCGAGGGACACCGTAACGCAACAGTCCGCATGCTCGAAGATGGTCAGCTAATGCGTTTGTCTAAAGATGATTTTATATCTCTACTCGTCGAACCCCTGTTAGACTACATTCATCTAGACGAATTAAAATCACGGTCAAGTGCGGGGGATTTACTTGTTGACGTTAGGCAACACAAAGATTTTATGACTAATCACCTCGATGGTGCGGTTAACACCCCGCTTTCGATGATTCGCCTGAAACTCAGCACTTTTAGTCCAGAACGAAATACAATCGTTTACTGCAATGATGCCTCCAGAAGTACTGCCGCTGCCTTTTTACTTATCCAGCATGGTATAAATTGCAGTATTTTAAAAAACGGGCTCGATGGACACTCTCATACCAGTAAATCAACAAAGTCCAATACCAGTATGACAGATATTATTGCTAATTTAGATTCTGTCACCAAACAGAAGACAACAACTGATACTACACAGAATAATGTAACCCCGTTACCCGTCAACACTAACGTCAAATCAAAAAGTAATAAAATTCAAAAGCAGATTGATGACCTGAATAACTCAAAATCTGATCTAGATAAGCAAAAAGCAGTACAAGCTGCAGAAGAAAAAGTCGAAAAATTAAAAGCACAAGAAGAAAAACTGAAAGAGACTAAAAAGAAATTACAAAAAGAAGCTGAACTAAAACAACGGGTAATTGATGAGAAGGCACGTCTTGAGCAGGAAAAATTAAGACTGGAACAAGAAGCAAATGCTCTACGTGAGAAAGCCGAAGCTGAAAAAATAGCTGCCGAAGAAGAACTTAAAAAACTTGCCAACGAGGCAAAAAAACACAAGTTAGCAGTTAAAGCTAAATTATTAGCCGAACAAAAGGCAAAAGCACTCCATGAGAAGGCTGAAGCTGAAAAACAGCAGGCTGAACAAGAAGCACAATTAATCCGCAAAAAAGCTGAAGCTGAAAAAGCAGCTGCCGAACGTAAAGCCCAGGCAATCCGGGAGCAGGCTGAAGCAGAGAAAAAAATGGCCGAACTTGCCCTTGTTCAACAAAAGCAACAGGCTGAAGAACAGCTTAAATTACAGCAACAAATTAATGAAGAATCACAAAGAAAAGTACAACAGGAATCTGAAAAAATAAAAGCTCAAGCCAACCAGGAACTGGCTAAACTGCGAGAGGAGCTTCATAAAACAAGAAACTCTGTTGAAGAAAGAGTAAAAGCGCTTAAAGAAAAAGAAAAAATTCAGGCCGAGCAGGAAATACGTGAAAGACAACAACATGCCAATGATGCAATAAAAGAATCAATCGAAAAAGCCCGACAACAAGCCGCTCAGGATGCCGAAAAAGTCCGTCAACAGGCTTTACAAGAAGCTCAAACATTACAAAAAGAAATCGAAATTAAAAAACAAAAGCTTGAAACTGAAGCTGAACGCATTCGCCTTGAAGCTGAGCGAGACAGAGCGTTAACATTAGAGTTAGCCCGCAAACAGGCTCAGGAAATTGTTGAAAAAACCACAGAAGAAGCTGAATTTCTCTCACAACAACGTCAGGAACTCGATAACGAAACCGTAACGATACGCTTACAGACTGAAGCTGAACGAAAAGCAACGTTAGAAGCAGCCAAGCAAGAAGCGCATGATATTGTCCGTAAAACAGCAGAAGAAGCCCAACAACTTGATATTCAAAGGCAAAGAATTGAAAGTGAAGTGAGCAAAATTATTACTTCCGCTGAACAGGAAAAAGAACTAACTCTGGAAGCTGCTAAAAAAGAAGCTGAAAATATACGGATCGCTGCAGAAAAAGATGCACAGAGCCAGGCTAAAAAAGAAGTGGAACAAGTTCGAAGTAAAACGCTTCACCAGGCTAAGCTTTTGCAACAACAACGTGAAGCAATGGAAAGCCAGCTAAAACAGGCTGAGGAAATCCGCCTTCAGGCTGAAAAAGAAGCCGAACGGATAAGAGCCGAAGCGCTACAATCATCTGCCCAAAAAACCTCTATCAAAGATCAACAAACTGATATAGAGCCTCAATCAAACCAGGGAGCATCTATACCCGGAGTTGAAGAAAATACACTAAAGTATCAGGAAATTAATATTCCTGGAACACTCAATGCTGACTCGATACAGGGGCAACAACCTGCACTCGTTGAATCTGAAGCTAAGTCACTGGCACAAGAAATTGTATCCAAACTGGAAAAAGCTGAAAGCCAACGCATTAAAGATCAACAAGCCGACAAGGGTAATGCTGGTATTAGTCTGGCTTCTGCCACTTTACAACGACGCTCTGATGGTAGAATAGTACTTGAAGGTGAAGAAGATACGTTTATCTTTAAAGAACCTAAACAGTATTCTGATGCAGAATTGAAAGAATTGTATGTCAATCTGGACAACATGCAATCTAAATTAAGTACACCTGCTTCGCAAACCACAGGTTCGGACGAACAAAAAGTACAAGCTGAATTACCCGATTTTACAATTGAAGAACCTGACTTTGATCTTGTTGATGAACTACCCAGCCATTTAATGAGCAAGCACTCTGAAACAGATATAAGTGAGTTTTCAGATTTTGAATTGCAGCACCCCAATGATCTCCGAAAAAATAATAAATCTGTATCCAAAAAACCCGGCCAGAAAATTATTACCATAGCAGCTAGTTTGTTCATTGCTATTGGTGTTGGTATTACGTTTATTGGTGTTAATTCAGAACAGACCGGGCTGTCTAATTTGACTGCCGAAAAACAGGATTCGTTTAATGCTACCCGAGTTTCAGGTATTGCTACTAATAATATCGAAATCGACAAAAAAGTAATGTCAGAAGCCGAACAGGAATTTGATAAACTTTTAAAAAAATGGAAAAGTTCTAAGGAAAAACTGAACGCTGAAAAATCAGCCAGTGATACAGCTGTTCAAAAACCTTAGAACAGTGTTATTTCTTGAGAATTATTTGTTCACTCGTTTTATCTGCTAACTGGAAAACACTGGCTTTAACCGGTTGGCCTTTCTCATTTTCAATAACAACAGACCACTTACCCAGCTTGTTCGGTTTTATATCAATCTTAGAGTAAACACGCCAACGCGGGCCTTTTACCTTAAACTTAACTATTGATTCAGTTTTACCAGCATACATCCATTTATGAGTAATTGTTTGTCCCTCAAAATGTCGCAAGTCTGTAAAAAATAAAATACTTGCCGTATTATTTTTCAATACCAGAACCTGATCAACAGGCTCTCTATCGATAACAGCTGTTGTAAACATCGTCCTGGCAACAGAAGGCATTTTATCCGCATAACTAAAAGAAATACTTGAGAACAAAATACTTGCGAACAGTATCGAAGCAATATTTATTTTAAGTTTCATATTATTAAGACTAGCGTATATTTATTAACTTGCAAAATTTAATCGCCACACTAACCACATTGCAATGCTGATAAATAATATTATTGGTAATGTGTAATTGAATGCAGATGCTTCATCTTTAAAATAATTTTCTGCAAAAGATTGTGTCGACGAATAATTATTTGATAAATTTTTAATCTTATACCAGGCATTCAAAAGTATTTCGGAATGTAATTGTTGAGCAACTTCTGGAGATTGTATCTCATCAATACTTTTCACCTGTGCCGGTTTGCCCTTAGGAAATTGACAATCATTCGAAAAAACCACCAGACCAGTAACTTCGGTGTTCTTCACCAGGTTCTTAATAGAGATAATATCTGCGTCAAGTTGTTGAAGTGTATTTGGAAACTTATAACTTTTATTATTAATAAGCTGTGTCCAGTAATCAATGTTATCAGCACAAAAGATGGTACCACAAAATTTCTTAAGAATTACCAGTATAATGGAATCCTGAGCAAGAACTATATAATCCAGAAAAATACTGCCCCCTATTCCGTCCGGCAAAATAACCTGCTTTAAATACTGGCTTCCCAATCGTTGTATTCGCTTATTCATTTTCTTTTCTTTTAGTCGCCTCCTAACCTCAGGATATAAGCTGATTATCAAAAGAAAAAAAAGCATCAATGCAATAATAAACGTAACGCTATTTGCCTGGTTAACGAATAAAGCATCTAATTTTTCGTTAAAAAAACTCATTACAGCATTCTCTCTTTTTCGGATTTAATTTGTAACATTTCGAAAATACATTTATTATATTTGAACTCAGTATAATGGTAACGTAATGTCATACTCACAACAAGATTTAGAACTCTCCCAAAAAATTGTTGCAGACTATGGTCACCTGTTATCTTCAATGCAACCATCTTTTTACGGGTTACCATTATCTAAACTACCTTATACAATCACAGAAATTAAAGATGCAATATATACTGTTTTAAATGCCATAAACCATGAAGAGAAAATGATTATTGACAGTTTAAAAAATGCCTATGTTTATCTCGGACAGTTTATACCTGATGACGAAATAATTACTGTTGACCAGGCAATGGGTAGCTTAAAGAACACCAATAATGCTACCGCGGATACAAAAGATATTGAACAAGCTGGATTTATTACCAGTAAAATAAAACTTCGCATGGAAAATAATCTGGAAGAAATTCAGTTAATTATTAGCGGGAAAACAACCTTTACACCTTAAAGGCTTATTCATTTTTAATAATATTTTCTACTTCAGAAAAATCAAGTCCGACAATTCTTATTGGATCACGCTTTCCTTTTACCCTGATATGTAATTCAGACGTTGCCCAAAATTCCCTGGGTAAATCTTTATAAGTGCATTCAGACATCACAAGATCTTTACCAATTACTTTGGTAGCACTTTCAAGCCTAAAAGCCAGGTTAACAGCATCGCCCATAGCCGAATTTTCCTGTCCTGATGATATTGATGCTGCCCCGGTATTAATCCCTACTCCAATTCGGATTTTTTCTTTAACATCAGGGAAGTCATGCGTGATTTTTTCTGTTATTTTATTAATCTCTACTGCAGCATTTAAAACTTTATAAATGGTCGCTTTATCTTCCGCTATTGCCTGCCATCTGGCAAAAACACAGTCACCTATAAACTTATCGACTACCCCATTATTTTTCAGAATAACCTCACTGACCTGACTGAACCAGGAATTCATCATCTTGGTTAAAGTTCGGATATTTATCCGTTCAGACAAGGTGGTAAATCCACGTATATCGGCAACCAGGATAGTAATTTCACTAATATCGGGCGTATGCGAAACGATGGTTTCCAGCATCGAGTGAGTATCATTACTCGATAAGCTTTTTTGTTGTTGCTCAAAAGTTATTTCCAGCTTACCAATTTTAAACTGATCACCATTTTTCAACAAGGTTGGCATTGAAATTCGATGACCATTTAAATAGCTACCATTCGCACTACCACTATCGACCAGATAGTAATCATCATGTCCGATCATACGTACAAAGGCATGATTTCTTGAAACCGTTAAGTCATCAACCGGTATGTCGTTATGCAGATCTCGACCAATCGTTACCACAGATTTACACACCACTTCTTTATAGTGTCCTGCCTCTCGATAACGTAATAATGCTGTCATTTTCTTATCACAGCACTTGCTTAACGATTAAAATAAGCTGATTTAAGATATCCATATACCTCATCACCCTCTAATGTCATCAATGCACAGGCAATGCCCGCATACCATGACGATAATTCTTTAATGGATAAAACAAACTAACGTCTTCCGCCGCCTTCATTCCTACAATGATATCATCATAGTCTGGTGCTTCTGATGAAACCGGATCACGTTGATAATCCATTGTGGCACCATATTTTTTTGCCACATACTCATCAACTGGTCGGTTAGATATCTGTTTTTTATTTTTCTTAAAATCAGCCACTTTACTGGAAACCCGAAACAACCAGGCCTGAGCAAAAATATTTGCACGACGTCGTCTCTCTTTAACCGAGTCAACCCCTGGTTCTATTGTCTTATCCACTATGATACTTTTCAAAAAATGTGCCCGAGCCCGACCTAAACTACGATACAAAATAGTATAAATATAACTGGCGATCTCCGGCCTATTATCCACACCAATGAAAATAAAATCAGGTTTAGCCTGATGCTTTCTGGAAATATATACCCGACAATCAAAAGACTCGGCGACTAAATTTGACAATGCTATAATCCAGTAAGCAGGTTTTGATGCCCCACAACTATTAACCGATGTTTCATTCATCTGGTTAAGTGTTAATTCAACTGACTCTATTTGCTCTTCACTAATATCATACTTTTGCATCAAGCTTAATGCCTGGCGCAACGCAGAAGCCGCTTCATTTGGATTAGCCGATTCAGCCAACCTGAAACACTTGCAAATTTTATCAATGATTTTATGGAGGGTCATAATTATTAATTAAAGTAATTTATTCAAATATAGCATAACCTATTAATTTGAAAAGAAAAACATATTTTCCAGCTAAAAACTCAATTAATTTTTTCTTTTCCTCGCTGCTCATTGCAATATCTGCCTATATACCATAGATAATATAGATATAGTGCCACTTATATGGCAATCTAATTGTAACAATTCCAAAGACTGATATTTTGATGCTTTTATGAACAAACAAACAACGGCTCTTACTGCCTTTCCATGCGTTGACGAAAACTATATCCGAGGCCTTAACCGTGATGCTGTGCCTGCCAGCCCAGTCAGTAATCAACGCAAGAACCAGCTTATTGCTCATATCAAACGATTATTAAAACAACAGGATGCTGTGCTTGTTGCCCATTATTATACGGATCATGATATCCAGGAACTCGCTGAGGCAACCGGCGGATTTGTATCTGATTCACTGGACATGGCCCGTTTTGGTAACGAACACCCCGCCTCAACATTACTGGTTGCGGGCGTTCGTTTTATGGGCGAAACAGCCAAGATACTGAATCCCGAAAAACGTGTCCTAATGCCAACTTTAAAAGCAGAGTGCTCACTCGATCTATCGTGTCCGGCAGAAAGCTTTATTCCCTTTTGCGATGACCACCCGGATCGAACCGTAGTGGTCTACGCCAATACCAGCGCAGAGGTAAAAGCGCGGGCTGACTGGGTTGTCACTTCAAGTATTGGCGCAAAAGTAGTTAAGCACTTACACGACAAGGGTGAAAAGATTCTTTGGGCACCAGACAAGTATCTGGGTAATTACATTCAGACCGTCACCGGTGCCGATATGTTGTTGTGGCAGGGCTTCTGTATCGTGCATGATGAATTTAAATCCCGTGAACTCGAAAGACTGCGACAAAAACACCCTGATGCACATGTGCTAGTCCACCCAGAATCTCCCGATGAAGTGATTGCCCAGGCAGATGTAATTGGCTCGACTACCGCGTTGATTAATGCCGTTGATAAATCCTCAGCCAGCAAGTTTATTGTTGCAACCGACAACCGTATTTTTTACAAGATGCGTCAGGTTGCTCCGGATAAAAAGTTAATCGAAGCACCCACCGGTGGTACGGGTGCCAGTTGTAGCAGTTGTGCACATTGCAGCTGGATGGCAATGAATGGTCTCGAAAATATTGCAACAACGCTTGAACAAGGGAATAATGAAATATTGATCGATGAACAAGTCCGGCAGCAAGCCTATCAATCCGTTAAACGAATGATAGACTTCTCAGCGACGAACTAGTTATTACCCTACAAAAACATCTGCTCAGTTGCCCTTTATAAAACGCTTCTCTTACTAAGATTCTCTTTCTATAGCTTTCGAGGCAATTTCAAAAACGTCTTTTGACAGCGCCTTTACTTCAAGAATTCGGGTAAACTGTGCTTTCATTAACGCCTGCTGATGCTCATTATAGCGCTGCCAACGTACCATAATTTGTAACAAGCGTGCTGCAATTTGCGGGTTTGTTTTATCGAGTTGCAGTACCCGATCAGTTAAAAACTGATAACCTTCTCCATTTTCAGAATGAAAGGCAATTGCATTGCCCGCACAAAATCGGCCGATAACGGCACGAACTCTGTTCGGATTATCCATTGAAAAGGCTTCATGCTTCATCAGGCTCTTCACATTATCAAGCGCATTAGGAATGTCGGCGGCTGCCTGAATAGCAAACCACTTTTCAACAACCTGGTTATCTTTTTTCCATTGCGAATAAAATGCATCTAACGCTAATTGTCGATATTCGCATTCGTGATTAGCTAAAATAGCGACCGCCGCAAGCTGGTCTGTCATATTATTTGCTGTATCAAATTGCTGATAACAATTCTGCAAATGCTTTTCTGATTCGATTTCAGCCAGGTAAGATAAACAAAGATTTTTTAAACTTCGCTGCGCCATTGCTTCTGAAGTAAAAACGTAATCTTCATGCGTTACATTTTTATGGTAACAATCTTCAAATTCTGTCTCCAACAATTCAGCCAACTGTCGGCGCAAAAATTTTCGGGCTTTATAAATCGCCGGCACGTCCACCGTGTCACATTGATCAGCAATATAACTTTCCGATGGCAGGGTGAGTAACTGTGCAGCAAGTGCCGGATCGAGTTCTCTGTTGTTTAATACTGCACGGTAAGCATCAACAAAAAAATCATCCATAGTCAATTCAGCATTGCGTTGGTGACACTCCACCAGCCCAAGAATAATATTTAAAGCCAGTTTTTGTGCCGCATCCCAGCGATTAAAGTCATCGCTATCGTGTGCCATTAAAAATCCAAGTTGTTCATTACTATAGTTATACTCCACCTTTACCGGTGCTGAAAATCCACGTAATAATGATGGAACAGGCTTCTCTTTAACCTTTTTAAAATTAAACGTCTGTGATAACTCTGTCACTTCAAGCATTTTACTACTCGTAGCCGTTGAGGAACCATCATTAAGAACTAATGGAATATCCCGTCCCTTGGAATCGATTAAACCAACTTCAACCGGAATATGAAAAGGCTTATTATCTTTCTGGCTATCCAGTGCTGCAAACGATTGTGTTACATTCAACGTATAGATTTTATTTTCATTGTCATACTGATCACTAAACGTTAATACCGGAGTACCTGACTGATTATACCAATTTTGAAACTGTTCAAATTTACGTTCATTGGTATCTTCAATCGACTTAACAAAATCTTCTGTCGTTACTGCTTGTCCATCGTGACGTTCAAAATAGCAGTCCGTCCCTTTCCGAAAACCTTCACCACCGACCAGGTTATGTAACATTCGAACAACTTCGGCACCTTTGTTATAAACCGTGACCGTATAGAAATTACTGATCTCGATATAGTGATCCGGACGAATAGGATGAGCAAGCGGACTACTGTCCTGTGCAAATTGATGGTTACGTAACACGTTAACATCATCAATTCGCTTTACTGCCCGCGAATTAAGGTCTGCAGAAAATTCCTGATCCCGAAAAACAGTAAAACCTTCTTTTAAGCTTAATTGAAACCAGTCGCGACAGGTTACCCGGTTACCCGACCAGTTATGAAAATATTCGTGTCCAATAATGCTTTGGATATTATAAAAATCAGCATCAGTTGCCGTTTCCGGACTTGCTAATACACACGAAGAATTAAAGATATTCAGACCCTTGTTTTCCATCGCACCCATATTGAAATCATCAACCGCGACTATCATAAAAACATCCAGGTCATATTCGCGTCCATAGGTTTGTTCATCCCATAGCATCGCCTGCTTTAAACAAGCCAGAGCAAATTCTGTTTTATGAAAATTTGACTGTTCGACATAAATTTTTAAATCAACCACACGACCTGAACTGGTCGTAAAGGTATCTTGTGCAAAAACAAGTTGCCCCGCGACCAGTGCAAACAGATAACTGGGCTTTAAGCTGGGGTCATGCCACTTTGCCCAATGCTTACCGTTATTGCTCTCACCACTATCAATTAAATTACCATTCGAAAGTAAGACCGGATATTTATTTTTATCGGCAATCAAGGTAACCGTAAACTCAGACATAATATCAGGTCGATCAGGAAAGTAGGTAATACGCCGAAAACCTTCAGCCTCGCATTGCGTACAAAGCATAGCACTAGAAGCATACAAGCCTTCCAGCGCTTTGTTCTTATCCGGGTGATTTTTAACCTGGGTTGTCAATAAGAATTTTTCAGGAACATTGGTAATAACCAGCTGTTCATCCGTTAAGTTATAGTGTGCTGCTGTTAATGCTTTATTATCCAGTGAGACGCTTATTAACTCTAATAGTTGACCATTAAGAACTAACGGCATTTCATCTGTTGAGTTTTCATTTCTTTCGAACTGTAAACGGGTTGTAACGATTGTTTCTGCAGCATCCAGTTCAAATTCCATGTCAATTTTCCTGACATAATAATCCGGCGCTTTATAATCTTTAAGGAAAGTTGTATTTGGCTGGCTCATTTGATTACTCAAGAAATTTCTCCATATTACTGATAATTAATTTTTTCTAAGACTTCGTCCACGCTTAACAGCTTTCTTACCAAAACGCCGGTTAACTTTATCACTTATTGTATCAATATTTCGTTGCCGGGTAGAATTGTCTGATTGTTGGTTTGAAAATAACTCCAATTGCTGACTCTTATGATTAACATTTAAATCATCCACAAAATCTGTGTCGTTATTAATTAATCCATATGCTCCCATTCCTATCAATCGTATTGCTGCTTTATTTTTTTTTCGTTCTTTTAGTAATAACTCTATCGCCATCTCTGTCAGAATATCGGTTTGATTATCCGCTATCGCTAAACTGGATGAACGGGTAATCGTTGTAAAATCAGCATATCGCAGTTTTAACTGCACTGTTTTTGCTTTAAATTTTTTCCTTCTTAATCTTGCGGTTACTTGCTCGCTTAAATCAAATAAAACAGAACGCAATAAGTTAGTATCATCGATGTCTGTTTCAAATGTTGTTTCATGCGATATCGATTTTGATTTTGTCTCAGAGTTAACTCGCCGTGGATCCTCACCACGCGACAGGGATAAAAAATGCTGCCCCTGACTTCCAAATATGGACTGCATAAAAACATCCGACTGTCTGCGGACATCCGCAATAGTATCGATACCATAAGCCTGAAATTTTTTCTGGGTTACTTTACCTGCACCCCAAAGCCGGCTGATTGGTAATGGGTCAAGAAAAGCCTGTTGTTCGCCTGGGTTTACAAACACAAAACCATTCGGTTTGTTTATATCCGACGCAATCTTGGCAATATACTTATTCTCGGCAATACCAACAGAGCACACAAGTTGTGTTTCATCAAGAATATCCTGTTTGATTCTTTCACCAATTATTTTCGCATTTTTAAAAAGCTTTTCACTTGCGGTGACATCCAGAAAGGCTTCATCCAGAGAAAGCGGTTCTATTTCAGGGGTATAACGCGAGAAGATTTCATGTATATTATCTGACGCTTCGACATATAGCGGCATACGCACTGGCAGACATATTAACGAATTACAACGACGCTTTGCCTCGGTAATCGGCATGGCGCTTCGCACACCGTATTTTCTGGCATTATAATTTGCTGCAGCAACAACCCCCCGGCCTTCCCGCCCCCCCACCACGACAGGTAACGGGGCCAATTCAGGTTGCTCCCGAATTTCAACCGAGGCATAAAAAGCATCCATGTCAACATGGATAATCATGACAGAAGAACAACATTATTGATGGATTTCATGGTAAAAATATTTCACCATAAAGATTACACAAACTCAATTGAATGCTAACTAAAAACTGTACTCATTCTTATAATAAGTACGGTAATGCATAACCTTTTTAATATAGCGGCGTGTTTCCCGGTAAGGTGGTATTCCATTGTAATACATAACCGCTTTTTCCCCGGCGTTGTAGGCCGCCAGGGCAATCGTTAACCTGTTTTTATATCGCCCTAATAAATAACGCAGGTGTCTCACACCCGCATCAAGATTTTTCATCGGACTATATAAGTCAAATACGCCGTAAATTTCTGCCGTACGGGGCATTAATTGCATTAGGCCCGATGCACCCACCCGCGAAGTGGCGTTTGGATTAAAATAAGACTCGGTATGAACCACCGCCTTAATTAAAGCCGGATCCATACCATGTCGATTCGACACAAGATTGATTAAGTCATCAAACTTATTCGCATTTGCTCTTGGCTCTATCGCAACATAGCTCGAAACAGTACGCCCAATACCGACAACTTTTTGACTTTTTTTAACCAGTTTAAAGGTACGGTTATATTGAGGTCGGTCGGTAATAATCCGGCTACCATCCGGTTTTTGGTATACGTAATAACCCGCCAGAGTAGAATGACTATAAAGAAACAGCGCTAATAAACTGAAAATCATTGTAAAAAAAGGACTGGTAAACATCAAAATACCTACGTTTTAGTACCCGGCTATCAGGCCGTTTTATCGGTAAAGACTGCTGTATTCTAACAATTTCATGTTCAGGAAAACATTAGTCTGTCGCATTAATTACGATGCAATATGTAGACCGATTCATCCAGCCCGGTTAACCCCCGGGCTGCAAAATGTGCATGCTCAGGCAGAACATCCTTGACCTCTAAACGCTCCATTTTAAACCCTTGAGCATAAGCAGATTTCAACTCATCTTCCTTAACCGCAAAGGGTGGTCCGGCCATTTCAGTTTGCTGATATTCCAGGGTAATGAGTAGCCTGGGCTGCTCCGGACAAAGCAAATTCAAATACTGACAGTAGTCAGTACGCATCTCTTCAGGTAGTGCAATTAAAGAGGCACGATCATACACTGCAGCAACATTAACTAGCTGCTCTGGTTTTAAATTATAAAAATCACCACAAACCAGGGTAATTAAACCCGCCTGATAAAATGTCAGCGATCCTTTTTCGACTTTGAATGCTTCCAGCTGATTCTCATCAAAAAAAGACTGGACCGCCTGCTCACTTATCTCTATCCCTAAAACTCTATAGCCCTGTTCAGCTAGCCAGATTAAATCTTTTGATTTGCCACACAATGGAACAAAAACCTGTTGTCCCGGTGCCAGCTGCATTTTATCCGCATATTTAACAAGTAAAGGGTTAACTTCTTCAAGGTGAAAACCAATTTTGTTCTCATCCCAGCGTTGTTGCCAAAACGATATTTGCATTTAATACTCTCTAGCCAAAAAATTTAAAACTGAATATACTAAAATTCATTATCAACAAGGTTATCTTCCCGGGTGATAAACTGAATGTTCTCAAGATAGAATATTCTCAGCCCAGCCTACCAATACAGGATTATGCCACGACAATGACTACTGAAAGTTCTGAACTTTACCATATTGATAGCCTTGAGTTAGGGCCAATGGAAAATTTTGTCTATCTTATACAAGATTTAAAAACCCGGCGCGCCGCGGTTGTCGACCCCGCCTGGGATGTCGAGGCAATTAACCAGCTCGCCCGGCAAAAAGGCGTTACTATTACGGATGTTTTACTTACCCATTCTCATCACGATCATATCAATGGCGTTGCGCAGATTCTGGAACAACACGATGCCCAGTTACACCTGCTTAAACCCGAAGCACGGTTCTGGGGACAAACGCTGCAACAACCCAGCTTACATCATGGCGGGGATAGCTTCTCACTGGGTGAGACAAAAATAGAAATTCTACACACCCCCGGCCACACTCCCGGTTCCGCCTGTTATAAAGTACAGGATGATCTGATTACCGGCGATACGCTCTTTGTCTTTGGTTGTGGCCGCTGTGATTTAGCCGGTGGTGATCCCGAGCAAATGTATAAAACGCTAAAGAAAATGGCAGATGAGCTCCCGTCCTCGACCCTTATTCTGCCGGGGCATAACTATGCGGCTAAAGAAACCTGCAGCATGCACGAACAAATTGAAGGTAACCCATTTCTACACTTCGATCATAGCGCCGATTTTGTGCAGTACCGAATGCACGACCATGATAAAACCAGACAGAGCCCCTATTCAGCTATGACTCGTACAAATCAATAACAAAATACGTGAATTTCATATATTTATTAAATTCATTAACTTATTGACAACTTCTAAAGTTACTTCGACTGGTGCCGCAGAAGAACAAAGTGCTGTTACGGATGATATCAATCGTAATATAGAAAAAATCAGGAATATATCGGAAAGGACTACGAGCGGAGCCGATCAAACAACTGCAGCCAGTGAACAACTTAATTAGCTGGCACCGGAATTACAACAACGGGCTACTTTATTTAAAATTGATTAGTCGAGCAGGCGTAGATACTCCGCAGAGTATCTACATTAAAAATCGATCTACTTTTCCGCAACCAGGTAGATCATCCAGGATTCCTGGTTTTCTACTTCCTTAGTTTCGTAATAGTTACCCGTTCCTTCGAGTTCATCATCATCATCGTCTGCATCAATATACTCTTCCCAATAGATACGCACGTTTTTGTAGCCAGATTCTAAAAGTAATTCTTTAATCTCAGGGATCGACCAGTGACGCCATTCATATTTAAAGGCATTATCCATTCTAGAACCATCATCAAATTCAAAATGAATCGCACAGGCCATATGTCCGTCAATCGGGTTAAACGAAACATGTTCCCAAATATAAGTCGCCTGTTGATCTTCAAGCTCGGTTTCTTCTTCCAGTACATCTTCACATTCAGTACCACCGAAAAGATCCAGGATCAGTAGGCCATCGTCTTTTAAACCAGCCTGGGTCTTTTTAAAGTAATCACGTAATTCATCACGCGTTTCAAAAATACAGTAGCTAAAGTTAAACGCACAGGTGATATCTACTTTTTCTTCGGAAACATTGCGGACATCATCTTTATAAAGGGTTACCCGTTTGGCAACATCGTCACCTGCGGTTTCAAGGTTATGCTTACGACCCCACTCCAGGGTTTCTTCATCGTAATCCACACCAATAGCGGTACGATCTGGATGACCTTTACACCATTCCGTGGCTAAATAGGCTGTACCACAAAAATCTTCTCTTATTGAAAGCGCATCTCGGTTACGTAATGCCGTAAATGTTTTTTCAAAAAAATCAATTTCCGCTTCCGGAGCCTGAACAGATTCCTGATATAAAACATGACGATCGGCTTGCTCAGCAAGGGTTAATTTTGCGGCTTTAGATGATTTTGACATTGACTTCCCCAACAAATATTTTCGGAATTATTTAAACCAAATTATATCACTGTTCTAAATCTATCGGGTAAATCCCATCATTAAAATAGTGTTTTTCAGGCATATTATTTATGCCCATACTCAGCAAAATTGCTTTAGTGAGCATAACTATAATTAACAGTGTTAGTACATAGTGCTAAAATGGATTACTTTTATTCCGTTGGAAACACGCCCATGACCACACTAGGATATACAACCCAAACTGTTCAAGTCGGCCACATTTTGATTGGTGGAAATAATCCTGTCGTGGTGCAATCGATGACAAATACTGACACTACCGACATAGCAGCCAGTGTTAAACAGATTATGGAGCTCGCCCAGGCTGGCTCTGAACTGGTGCGCTTGACGGTTAACACGCTGGAAGCCGCTCAGGCTATTGCTCATATTAAAGAAAAACTGCTCGCGCAAAACTGCAATGTACCATTGGTCGGTGACTTCCATTTTAATGGTCATAAGCTACTCGAAGGCGAGCCAGCCTGTGCCGAAGCACTGGATAAATACCGGATAAACCCAGGTAATGTCGGTAAAGGCAAAAAGCGCGACGACCAGTTTGCCAGCATGATTGAAGTTGCCTGCCGTTATAATAAACCCGTACGAATCGGGGTTAACTGGGGAAGTTTAGATCAGGCATTACTAGCCAGGATGATGGATGAAAATTCAAAACAGGCGCAACCTCTTGATAATACCCAACTTATGCATCGTGCGGTTGTTTCATCGGCCCTGGAAAGTGCTGAGCAAGCCCTCCAGTTCGGGCTACCAAAGGACAAAATTATTCTTTCCTGCAAAATGAGCGGTGTTCAGGATTTAATCTCGGTTTACAAAGATTTGGCTGGCAGATGCGACTACCCGCTGCACCTCGGCTTAACCGAGGCTGGTATGGGCTCAAAAGGAATAGTGGCTTCCACCGCGGCACTGGCAATCTTACTGCAACAGGGTATCGGCAATACAATTCGCATTTCCCTGACCCCAAAACCCGGTGGTGACCGCTGTGAAGAAGTCATCGTTGCCCAGGAAATACTACAAACCATGGGGCTACGTGCCTTTACCCCGCCGGTTATTGCTTGCCCAGGCTGTGGCCGCACATCAAGCACCTACTTTCAGCAGCTTGCGGAAGATATCCAAACTTATTTACGAAGCCAGATGCCGCAATGGCGCGGCAAACACCCCGGGGTCGAAAGTATGCAAGTCGCGGTGATGGGTTGTGTGGTCAACGGTCCGGGTGAAAGCAAACATGCCAATATTGGTATTAGCCTGCCAGGTACGGGTGAAAAGCCGGTTGCCCCGGTTTATGTCGATGGTGAGAAAACAGTAACACTGAAAGGCGATAACATCGCACAGGAATTTCAACAAATTGTAGATGACTATGTAACTACTAACTACAAAGCCTGATCAGTCATACTCTGTTTCAACTGCACCATCCACCTGTACCGGGCTTAAACGGTTAATATGGTGGCCCCATTGATAGACACTCATCCCCAACATAATTAATCCTGCCCCCAACCAAACAATTAACGGGATCAACTCATCATTCAGGTAACTACCTAATAACAATGCAATCACTGGTGTAAGTAATGGTATTAATCCAACCCGACTTGCCGAGATATTTTTCAGAACATAATAAAACAGAAGAAAACCAATCACGGATCCCATTACCCCTAAGTAACTAATAGATAACAACGAGCGCTGTGAGATCGTTTCCGGCCAGTGTTGATCAAAAATAATCCAGCTTATGGCATACATAGGCAAGCTCATAAGCAAACCACCGTAGACCGCATCCAGGGATTTAATATTACCCTGTACTCGTTTCATCCAGACGGTACTTGTGGAGTGTAATAGCATTGCAAAAACAATTGCCGCCACGCCAAATAACGATAAGCTACCAAAACTAATACCACGCAAAAAGATGACCGCAATACCGGCAATTCCTAACAATAAGCCAATACCTTTTGTTAGCGTAAAAGCTTCTTCTTTAAGTAATAGAACGGCAAACAGGCCGGTAACAATAGGCGTTAAACCAAAGATAACGGATATTAAACCCGACTCAACAAATTGAGCGCCCCAGTAAACACTCATCATCGAGCCAAAAATACCGATTGAAGCCACCAGATAAACTTTAACTGATCGGCGACTCCATTCCAGGCTTCTGCTCATAAAGGACATAATCAGCGCACAAACAATAACTGAAATAAACATCCGGGCAGATACGCCAAATAAAAAACCGGCGCTTTCGCCACTCCATTTAATAGCCAGGGGCGTGGTTGACCAAATTAATACTATTCCTAAATAAGCTGCTGGTATTGACATATTACTTTCCTGTTCCCTATCAATCGTTATCGTTTGCAAAAAAAAAGGCCACTGTTTTTAACGGTGGCCTTTGGTATTTTACGAATCGGTCTTTTTTACTTTAACTCAATACCTCCAGCCGGCCTCCACAAACGTTAATACGGACGTTTGCTGGCCACATTGCAGGTTTTAAACCCGCGCAGGTGCGTGCAAGTCGATGCATAGGCGCTGTTGTTAAAGTTAAATTAATCATGTTAAAGAGTGTGAGATAGAATTTATGTCCTGTCAAGCAACTTTGTTTCTATATTGGTATCGGTATAGAAATAATTCCATTTTGAAGCCGTTAAACTTTCCAATTGTTGTATAAATGCATCGGTTGGAACTGCTTCTTGTAAAAAAACATTCATAACTTCAATAAATATATTACCGATACCCGACGCTTTGCGCCAGTCAAGCTCATCGGCCGTTAACAAGGCTTTACAATTTGTGCAATTAAGTTGCTTACTACTATTAAACGGTTTGATTTGTTGTTGCCAGTCTTCTATCACTTTACGGCATCGCTGGCAGCGCGGGATTGTTTTTAGTTTCTCTAATTGATAGGCATGATACATAACACGTTGCAGTCGGGTCTTCGACATTCGGATAAAACAGAATTCAGCAATTGCATCCGGTTGTAAATCAGCCGGGGGTTCAAATTCGATATAAGGCGAGCATCCCATAAAAGTAATTGAACTTAAAAAACTATCGCCCGCACAAAATTCAGTACACGAATTCGGAAAAATTACATTCCCTATAAACCTTTCATCTCGCAACGCATTTGCAAGGGGTTGTAACTGCACCTCGGCCGTGGTGCAAAAGACTAAACGATACTGGCCATCTGTATTCAACAAATTTCTATTCCAAACAACAACTTATGAAAATTCCATTCTAACAGTATTTTCCGTAGTTTGTACAAAAACTCAAAAATAAAATTATTTTAAGACTATATCTGTTAACTTATATTAAAGTACATTAAAATACCCCTTCCCCGAGTCATTCCAAAAGTTGGTCAGAATCAATGTCTAAAGAACAAGTTAACGAGCAGGAGATTCTTTCTCTGATGAAACGAATCCTTACTGATATTGCTAAAGAAACTTTTACCCGTCCAGGACTACGTCATCCGTTATCGGATGCAACTATTGGCAATATGCGTGAATGCCTGAAACTTATTAGTGTTCGGGAAGTTGACTTGGCCGGCAATGATTCAGACGTGACTAGTAAGCGCCCGCGTTACATTGATGAGCCGTCGTCAAGTGTGGTTGTCTCAATGCAGGATTTAAAGCCTAAAAAAGACTAAGCCTGCTTCTCACACTAGCAGTTTAGCTGTACAAATAACGGCATAAATTTCCCTATGTATTATACTTAACATGAGTTAACCTTTCATTTGCGAGTAATATGGATCCTTTAGAACAAGCGAAAATTCAGCATCAAATCACTGAACTTATTAATGAACATCGCGATCTTGATGAAATTATCGTAAAACTTGCTGACGCACAAATGGTCGACCAAATGCAAATAACGCGTTTAAAAAAACGTAAACTCAAGCTCAAAGAACAAATTCATTATTTTGAGAATCAACTCATTCCCGATATAGAAGCTTAAGTTTTGCTCTGACCACTTTTCTATGTCTCATCAAGAGCTCAATATACAATTATTTATTTCAACTCAATGTCCGCATTGTGCATCAACACTTGAACTACTGTCTACAGCAATCAAGCAAGGCACCTTCAGCCAGTTAAGCATTACCAATATTTCGGCTGCAACCAAATTAGATGCCTATTCGCATATTCGCAGTGTGCCTCATACACAGGTAAATAATTTTGAGTTTACTGGCACAATAACGACTGCAGATATAAAACAATGGGATGAAGCCGCCAAACAAGGAGCCTTTGAAAAATATTATATCGAATACCTGCTTAGTAATGGCAAGTTAATACCGGCCGAAAAACTTATACAGCAGGAATCTGCTTTCTGGTTAATACTGGTTGAGCTAATCGAAAACCATGATACAAAGATGCAAGTGCGTATAGGTATTAGCTCTATCTTTGAAACCCTGTCATCAGAATTGTTAACCAGCAACCATAGTGACGCGGTTATACAGAGGTTAATGCAGGCAATATCAAATACAGACAATTCAATTCGTGTTGATCTAATTTATCTTTTGTCTCTCATTTTTACCGAAATGAAACATGATGCAGACCTTTATTCCAAACTCTGTAACTTTCTACGCTTGTTATTAACTGACCCTTCTGAAGAAGTTAAAGAAATTATCTACGATGTTCTGCAAGCAGAACCAGGCTAGACCAGGCACGCTTTTACTGCATCTGACAAGGCCTGTTCGTCAATAGGAAAGGCTAAGGTATAGGGTAAGGTAAACCGGTCAGTAACGCGTTTAAATTGATGGGCAAATTCTTTTTCGTAAAAAACAATCAGTTTAATCTCTGGTTTCTTTTGTAAAACCGCAAGTAATGTTTCCAGGTTACTGGTTCGATCACGGAAATCTGATTGATAATTAAACTCGGCAACAATGATATCTGGCGTATTCTTTTTCAGAATTTTAACCGCCTTACGCATTGAATCGGTCACCTCAAAATCAAGCTGAAACTGTCCATAAACATGTCTAAAATCCGGATAACCTCCAAGTTCAATAATTGACAGTAAACGCTTCTGACCAGTAGATTGATTATTCATTATTAACTAATACCCACATTTTTAACCTAATAATTCATTTATACAAATCAGTCTATCACCATGAGGATACTTCAATATTAAGCTAAAACCATCTAAAATAGACAGTATTCAGCAAACCAGTTCACTGTGCCTGGACTGAGCCGTAATGACAGGACTTACATCATGCCATACTTTCTATACAAAATTTTACCCAGCGTTTCTAATCTTGTGAAAAATATTGAACAGGTTGGTGAATATAACGTTTACAAGGAAGCCAAACAGGAAGCAAAAAAAAGACGCATCGAGTCTGAAAGTGATAAGGATATTAACTATCGAATTATTTTTGCAGAAAACGTTATTGAAGCTGAAGAGCGTCTACACGAAAAACGTCCAGATACTATCGTAAAAGAATGGGAAAAATAATTCGGGTTTGTTGATAGATGGATGAAGATATTTATCGTGATACCTATAAAAATGTCATCACAACCAAATGCGTTTTTGAAAAAGCCATAAATTCGCGGCAAACGACCTGTCAGCAAGCGAATAAAATTCGTCTTGCCGATCGTGAAGCGGTGTCCTGCCGTTCACAGAATGCCTGCCAAACCTGTACACAATTTCTTAAACTGTTACGCAGTAAAGCCCAGTTTGCACTTAAATTACAGGAACACAATGGCCCGTTACCACACGCAAAAGAAATTAAAGTGCAAATGGGATCTATTATCGGTCTGGCACAGGAGAGTAATATTGAGGTTATTGCCGGTAAAAAAATTGAAAATATCTATGGATTAATAGAGTCGGGCTTAAAAAAATATACTCAACTTGAAAAATTTCCATACGAAAACCTGATGCGTTCTATTGTCAATTTTGAGGGGCGCCCCCGACGCAGAAGTAAAAAATAATATCAGGCGTTTAGTTGCCAGTCATAAGCACAGTCTAAATGTGCCCTCACTCGCCTTACACCACTAATCCCTTCTTCCAGCATAAAATGTAGTGGAGTCTGATTATTAAATCGTTTGTTGCTGGTTTTCATCCATAAAGGCCCCATTGCCGGGTTGTGTGGATAGGTTGTATGCAAGGCATGATGGATACCCACAATATGTTCAACCCTGATATTTAATTCATCTTCATCAGGAAACGCACGATCTTCATGAAAACGACGCATACCACGTACAGGAACTTTCTTGGAGAAAGCTAAAAAAGTATGTTGTTGACGCGTATCCAGTCCCCAACTATCCAGAATACCCATGATCATTTTCGTCAATGACAAACTATCTTCTTTACTTAATTGCTGCATTTATTACCTCAGAATATAATGATATGCGCCATATATATGAGTGTTATTCTACCAAAAATAAAAAAAACATTCTGCCAGTGCTAAGGTATTGTTTATATAAGATTATTTTTAACCCGATTAAAGTAAGGTTAAAATTTTATTAGCGGTGTTGAATAATCAAAGTGCAGCATTTGTTGTTCAGTTAATGCCTCGTACACAACCTGCAGGAAAGCCATATTGTGGTCAACAGCTCGGGCAAACTGGTAAATGACCTCAACCGCGATACCTTTTATTTCTTGTTCACTCATTTCCGGCGAGATTCTGCTAAAGATAATAAACCGTAATAACGCAACTCTTACCAATAACATTTGTATATAAATAAATGGATTTGGCATAGTAATAAACCACTCCCGGTAAAAACAGTTAAGTAAATATTTAATAAGGTAATCTTCAACCTGTGAATGAATATGGCTGGAAAAAATCTGGTAGCGTTTTTGAAAAGCAACCGAAAACTCCGATGCATTATTTACTTCGGTATAACTGTTATAACCCAGCTGCTTTGCATAATTATCAAAAAGATTCACCACCATCTTAGATAATTTTTCTTCCGGAGCCTGTTGAACTTTCAACATTAGCACTGAATAAACTACAATACAGGCCAATGGTTGATCGTTCTCATATTGTTGCATAAAATTTTTAACTGAATATTGATAATCAGAATCAAAAATATGGATGCGATAGTTTTCTAGTGCATCAGAATCAATGGAAACACAATCTTCAAAATAAATAGTTGCGATTGAATGGGAATAACTCGCAAGTGTATAAAGCCTGGTGTAATAGTGGCTTTCAGGCAGTTTAATAATATCTATAAACGTTTGCTGAACGTCTTTAAAATACTGCTCATAAACAGGGCTATCATCATTCAAAACTATATGCCGGTGAACCGGTACTTTCTCACGTTCGGGTAAAATCGATGTCGTTGTTTTCAACATAACATGGTTCTGGATATCTTCAGACAAACACAATCGCACTACTTCCGGACAGGATAAAGCACCGGTTAATTCCTGAGTAGTATTTTTCTCGGTAATAATACGCGGGAAGTAAGCACAAATATCTGAAAGAATATCCATTCCTTGTTTAATATGTAAGCTGCACTCCTGACGGGGATTTAAATAAGGACATAAGCCCTTTTCGTCCATTTCGATAAATGCAAAATTTTTACTCGAAGAAGTTGCGTTGTCGTTAAGAATGACTGAATGAGAGAATCGTTTTTTTTCTTCTTGGTTTTTCTCTGCCCAATCAGCCATACGTTGATAGTGCAGCTTATCAATTCTGACATGCCAATGCTGACAACAGGTATCTTCACAATCCGCAGCAATGCATCGAAAGTTTTGCATATAAGGCAAAGAAAATAGTTCGGGCATTCAATTATCCAAAATTATACTGAATTGTTATTATATATTATGTAGTCCGACGACTATCATTAAAGCGTATCAAGACCATGCCGCAATATTTCTTACCCTGGTATACTTCAACTCTATAGATTCTGGATTTTTTATCTACTGAGTAACGACTACGGATGTTTTCCAGCTTTATAGTCTGGTTGCTTTCATCTTGCACACCTTTTTTCGTAAAGCCAATGACATTGACCCGATAACCTTTTATGGAGCGGACGTTGAAATGTCTGTTTACATTAATTATGCTACCAAGGTTAACTTTTCTTGCCTTACCATCAACTGATATCATAATTTCATTAATTGAATCGTCATATTCAAAATAAGATGGTTTTAAATAGGTCAGGTTTCTGTTTCCATAACGCACATTAAAACGATTATTTTTACTAACGACTGCAACGAGGGGATTACCGGACATATAATTAATATCAGAATTTTTCTTTAACGGAACATAATTAAGTCGTTTACGGGCATTAGCGACATCAAGTAAAATTTTATTATTATAAAAAGCTAACTGTAATTTGTCGTACATGGCTGCTTTTATGTCTTTTTCGGTTAAATCAAACTTTCGCTCAAAAGAAATACCGATTTTCTTCATAAACGACTCAATCACCAGCAAATGATAATAAGCCCGACGGCTGGTTAAAAAATTCTTGCTTGCCTCGACACCAAATGCTGGCTTGGAATGATTAATTGCAAAATAGGTTAAGGTTTTTTCCATCTCCTTATCGCCTTTTGCTGTATGGGTATTCTTAATTCTGTAATAGTGCAAGTTATTCTTAATCTGTTTATTAACAGACTCAACAACATCAACACCTATCTTTTTTAACTGACTATACTGACCGACACCTATTTCTGCCTGATCGATTATCAAACTCTGCCCCCAACGATTGGGATTATGTTGCTCATCAATATATCGTTCATGATAAAAACCACTGCCATCATGTAAATTTAAAATCACATCAACATCAGGTGAGGTAATAATCTGTTTGATTTTCTGTACTGTTTCAAATTCAGGATCGTTACGCTTAAGCTTGGAAAATTTTCGATTCATGTCACCATGAATGCCACGCGAGCGCTTAATAATGCTCGCAAAGTTCAGGTTTGGCACAACCCAAACCTGACCTGATGTAATTTTGTAATGTGTAACAAGCAATGATGCCGCAGTAAAACCACCGGGTTCATCACCCTGTATACCGCCAATTACCAGTAAAGTTGGTGAGGACAAACTGGTCGATTGTAGCGAGCCAAACTTATCCGCTTCAGCCGAGAGTTCTGGCCCATTTTTATGCAGGCTAAACTCTAAGTTGGGTAATACCGCCAGTGAATAGCTGCTATAACTATTTAAAAACAGAATCAGGGTTAATTTTACAAAAACATCAATTAATCTGGACATGTTACAATAACCGTTAGCGTTTCAACTGCCTGCTTTATTAATAAATAATTTCTCACACTGTTCACATAAGTTAGTTGTTTGACAAATACTATATATAGTCCAATATATAAGAAGTTGTCGATAAAAACACTTTAATCTTACTAAATTTAGGAACTCTATACTATCAATGGCTAGATTGCTTTCAGCTTCTCGTGCTGCATCACTGGTAGGTGTGCCTCGCGGCACCATTCAAAAACATATTCAAAATGGTGAATTAACCAGTTTTGAAGGCAAAGTTAAACTCTCCCAACTAGTAAAACTTTATCCCGATTCCCAAATAGAAAAAGATGATATGTCGGAGAAAATTGAAGGTTTTATTGCAAATGCCTTAAAACGTGCACGCTATGCCAAGTTCCAAAAACTTATTTCACCCGATACTGCAACTCTGGCAGCAAGAGTATCGACCATTAGTAAAGAATTATCCGAAACCAAGTCTGCGCTCTATCATTATGAACAGTTGTTCTCAAAACTGAATGAGTATTTAGCGGACAATAATGAAAAGTTTGCTGAACTGTCTCAATGGATAGTCAATGCCGAAAAAAATATTGAAACAGCAACGCCGCATATTCAACCCATTATTACAAAAGATGATTTTATTCGGGTTATGGCGGCACAAGTCCATATTAAACCCAGTGGTCTTGAGTATTTTGTTGAAGGTAAAAATTCCATTCTCGAATCAGGTTTAACCACTGGTAGTGCCTTAAATTACGGTTGTAGCAATGGCAATTGCGGCAAATGTAAAGCCAAACTACTCTCCGGCAAAATAGAAAAAATACGTGGTCATGAATACGTTTTTACAAATGCGGAAAAAAGTCAGGATTATTTTCTCATGTGCTCAAATACCGCCGTTACCGATATTGAAATTGAAGCTGAAATTGCTGGCAGTGAAAATGATATTCCACAACAAAATTTAATTACTAAAATAAAAAAAATAGACGCCATTAATAAGTACGTTACGATTCTTACTTTAAAAACTCAACGCACCAAGCGGTTACGTTTTTTAGCAGGTCAGGAAGTCACTATCTCATTTGATAATATTTCCAAAACGCTGC
>Ga0316207_10001526_pt1 | contig 27988 bp, 33 predicted proteins | sample 6weekpyrite_MG_FD_204943 | JGI IMG/M metagenome (GOLD analysis project Ga0316207, IMG submission 204943) | Microbial mat bacterial communities from mineral coupon in-situ incubated in ocean water Damariscotta River, Maine, United States -... | ecosystem: Environmental > Aquatic > Marine >...
CAGCTATTGGTTATCAAAAACCTATGAACCTGTACCTTGAATTTATCAAAAATGTGGGATAGTGTAACAGCTAGAGGTGGAAATAAATCAAGCTACTAAGCTGTCTTGATTTTTAGGGGCATTATACCAAAATGTTTGAGAAGGTAGTCGAAAATGCACTTATAAATACATATGATAAACATCTTTATATTGGAGACGAAAGCAAAAAAAGAATTACCGGGGAAGAATCATATAGCCAACATCTAAATCGTATCAACTATCTACTTAAAGATAAAGATGATGATTCAATGGTTAAACAATACCCAGATTTTCTTGTAAGAGATAATTCAGGAATTTATCATATTTTAGATGCAAAATATAAACTAAAAAAAGATTTATATAAAGATAGAGCTATGTTTTGGCAAGTTTTAGTTTACTCAAAACTTTTCAATCAAAGTATTACTAACCAAAATAGAATCAAAAAAATTATAGTTTTTGCAGAGCATAGTGAGATAGATCTAGATCATATCGATAATATTGCTATGAATAGTACAGAAGCTATCCAAATTGAAAATTGTGACTGGTACTATAATGAAATGCTTTTTGGCTCTGAAATAGGCTTTATTGGTCTAAAAACACTACAGAACTGATTTGAGTTTCATATTATCTTGTAAAGATGCCTAATATTCACATACATCCACTGGATTTTGATCTTTACTGATATTTTATTTACAAACTACAAACTTCATTATACAAGCTGATTAAATGTTCAATTGTTAAATCAAGAATTGGCTCATACATAAATGAATTCAAATGAATATTTGAGCTAACCGTAATACTGATTTTTTCCAATGTACGCAACGAAGGTGATGAAGATGCTAAAGATGAGTAATCTTTAATCAGGTTAGCAAATTGGCTCGTTAATTGACACCAATAGTTTGGCTCATTTTTGAGCAAGCGAAGCTCATTGATTAAAAATATTTCTGCTTGCATACGTATTGCTATAGACAGAAGAACTTTATCTTCAAGATTCAAGCCATCATGTGTAGTACGTGCACAAATTTCTGTAGCTTTTGTAAAAAGTAAATCTTTTACTGGTTGAGTATTAGAAGTATTGTGACTAGTACCAAAAAGTCGATTGTAAATATCTAAATAGTTCCCTACTGTAATTTGGTCTGTGTCATTTTTCCAATGCAACAGACTAGTGAGTTTCAGGTAATCAAGGTCACTTTCACTTTTAGTGTATTCAATCAAATTCCTAGTAAAAGGAATTGTGGCACAAAGGATATGATCATTATTGGCAATATTATTTTTCCATTTTCCGATAAAATAATTTTTTATTCCTTCTGCTTTAGTTAAGGTAATTGTAGAACTATTTCGATTTGACATCAAACATCTATCACGATGAACAAAGTTATTGGCTAGAGTTCTAAAGAAGTCAAAATTATGGGTCAAAATAATCTGATGAAAATTCTCTGTTTTACTAAGGTCTTCTAAGTATTGGACGATAGCATGCTTATTTTTGTAATCGAAAGAGTCGGCGACATCATCGATAATAAACAATGTTTCTTGACTAGCAAGTTTTCTAGCTTCTACTTCAAAAATAAAGTTTAAAAGATATAGTGCTCGTTTTTCACCTTGGCTTAACGTTTTGATTTCAGATCGAGACCATTCGACTGTATCTGTACCATCTTCGAAAGTAAATTTGAGCTTGGCATTTTCTTTTCCTAGAGCTGCCTGAGTTTGATTAGCTACGGAAAGTGTAAAGGGCATATCTACGAAACGAACATTAAAAAGCTCAACGGCTTTAGTCCATCTTGGAGCTGCTTGTGCTGCTGCTGCTTCTATACTCTCAATTTCATCTTTACTCTCGTTGTATGTTGTAATATATGTTGTTGCTTCCGTATTGTTTTGAATATAGTACGCCCAAAGATTTTTACGAAATTGAGTTTGATTTTCTGGTTTTAGGTTCTCAAGAAGAAATTCAACTTGAGTTGCACTAAGACTCTCAATTAAATCAATTAATGCCTGTGTTTGGGCATTTTTTGCAAGATTCGCTCGTATTTTTTTTAGTTCTGCATTGCCATCAATATCAGCATGTATCGTTTGCAATTTCTCATTGAGTGTTACTTGGTCAATAGAATCTGTCTCGCCTCGTAGATGTACACGATGCCCACCAGCAAAAAAACCTTGTTTATCCAATGTTGAAAAAGATGTTTCTGCCTTGATAGGATTGAATATACCCTTTTGATAAATTGTTCCTGCTTGATTAAAAAGTTCTTCATATTTGTCTGTGAACTCTTTTGCTTTGGATATAAATTCTTGACTTTTTAGCACTTCTATAGCTTTTGGATCAAAAATAGTGTTATATTCATAAGGGCTTAAATCATCATCAATCGTTGTTTCTTGGATTTTGCTAATACAAGTCGGAAAATCTGATTCATTCCAATCTGCAAGAATAATCTTTTCAACCTCTGCTTTTTTTACTTTTGATGACTTTTGAAGCGAACCGATAAGTTTATTTTTTTGTTTGTCTATATCTATTAGAAGTTCATCGTAACGGCTTTTATTTACGGGATCGACAAGTATATTTGTAATTGCGGAACTATCAGAACTAATATCAATTTCTGATTTAAGAACATAGATCATTTCTTTTGCAATTTCAACATCATCGGCTTTTACCTCATGTGTTGATGGTCGATTATAGCGTTCTTCTTTTGGACGTTGACCATTGGCAAGATTTTCAAAAGTTTTTGAAAAAGAAGTTTTCATTAATCCATTTGGTGCATAAATTGCGTAAGCTTTGACTTTAGATGCAGAAAAATCTAATTCCTCTTCGAGGCTTTGAATGCCATAACAATTCTTTAGGTCAATTTTTAGTTGATTCATAGTAACTCTTTCATATATTTAAATTTATCTAACAAACCCATTGGTGTTTCCTTGGACTCTACCTATCCTCTTATTTCGCTCTATTTCCCAAGCATCAGGAGGATAAGTTTTGTTCCAAACTTCATATTTTTGAAATTCTTGCTTAGATAACTTCATCCCATATAGCTTATTGAAATAGAGATAGCTTCTGGCAATCACACCTCGAAGCTCTTCTCTCACTTTTACTCTATCATCTTTAAAATCTACTTCAAATTTACACTCACCATATTGCACTTGCGACGGTAGCTCAAAATCATAGCGATAGTTACTTCTATCGGCGTTAAGTTCTCCAATAGCAGGTTGTAAGTTGTGCATATCAGCTTGCATAATACGGAACTCTCTACTTACCTTTTCACAGCACTTACGACCTTTAAAAGACTTTCCTTTTGAATCAACACACTCCGATGCACCATCTCTCCAGCAGCTTAACTGACGACCAAAATTCTCCGCAGGAACGACATGCTCCCACTCGATGCGTCTATCTCTCTCATTCTTCTTGCCACTCTTAGTGTACTCATTACGAGGGATATAGCCACAAGAGGCTCTATTTATCATATTTTCTTTATTGGAGTAGTTGTATTTGCATCCGCAGTAGAAAGTGATTTGATGATCTCGATGAATTTTACGTAGTTCTTTTTTAGATTTAGAGAACGATTCGTTTTGGGCGAAGAGAGCAAAACTCAAACACAATAAGAAAAAAATACTTTTTATCATAATTCTATTTTTCTCTTGGTCTTGTAATTAACATTATAATACCTACTAATGCCAAGATACTGCCGACAATCATTGGCAAATACACACCCACATATGTTACAGCTACTAATGTCAGAATCAATAATACAAAAGTTACTACAAAAACCAACTTTGCTGTTGCATATATTTCACTAAAGTTTCCAAAAGCGATGATCGCCAAGAAAGCCAATATCGGTATGGCAAAATATGTAGGGTATACACTCACATAACCACCTGCAAAAAGAATTGCAAGATATACAAATAAGACTATAAAAAATACTATTTGAAACTTTTCTTTCATGTCATATATTCCTTGTAAATTTGCATCTTGGATAGCTGGAGCATCCATAAAATTCACTGCCTATATTATCGCCTCTTCTTGCAGTGCGAGCAATTAATTCATTTCCACATCTAGGACAGTATAAGTTTTTCTTAAATTCTCTTTTTACCGTTGGTCTTCTAGGAGTATGCTCAGCTCTTGCCTTTAAATTCTGTACATGCTCTCTGTTCATTTTAAAACCTTTAGCTAATTGGGCATCTTCAATCTCTTCCACTATTCGCCACATCTCTCTTTGTGTAAATGCAACTGTTTGGTGTGACTTAATAAAACTTAAAAGCCCTAGAGGATATACAACATTGCTTGGCATAGCTGTTTTAAAAGTGGATTCTCCAACAAATACAACGACAGAGAAAAATTTATCATCATCGAACTTTAAAAGTTTTTGGAGTGTTTTTACATGTTTATAGTTTTGATGGAGAGGATTCTGAAAAGTATATTTTTTGCCATAAACATTTTGAGTCCACACCTTTTGATGCTCGGAGCCAAATATCCAGCCTCTCATATTCTTTGTTTCTATAACGAATATTCCATATTGTGAAGCTATTATGTGGTCTATTTGAGTTGTTCCGTCTTCAGTTGGAAGTGTTACATTTTTTAAAAGTTGATATTTTTTCTTACCTAAGGCTATATTTATGACAAAGTTAAGAAGCCCTTCACCCACAATACCTTTACCAGCAGGCGATTTAAAAAATAATATAACAGATACTATTGGTAATAACCACCATAATTGCAATAGAAGTCCTAAAATCACTGAAAAATCAAGCATATTAACTAGCCATCTTTTTTAATAGTCAACATTATTAGTATAAAAAGTTTCAGTGCCATGTTTATCCTTTCGTATTCTCATAAAAAAATAACTTTTGTGCAGAAAATTCTTTTTTAGAGAAATTTAGTTTAAAAACTAAATTTTTAGGGTTGTTTATAAAAAAACTTGTCAGCATTGTATTGAATTTTTGATGAGATATCTCATTTTTTTGTATATCATAGTCTGCTAATGTACCACAGATATAGTCGGGGATTTTATTAAGTTCATCATACCAAATTGCACCTTCTTGTTCTGGAATACCATACACAAGCTTCGCTTTTAAGTCGATTGTATCAGAATGATTCTCGCATAGCACATGGTATAAATTACCAATAAAATCAAAAATTAAAGGCTCTCTGAACGAAGATTTTTTATATTCTAACAATTTATCTCTATCAGAAAACCATCCTAAAATATCTACATCACTAATTAAGCTTATTTCTAAACATAAATAAGCTACCAACTGACTTATGATTTCAATATCTCTGATTATTTTTAAGTTCGTGCTTGGTGATTTTACAAGTATTTTTAACTTATTCATTTTTTTTACAAGTTTTTCAAAATACTCTTTATTTTCAGGTGTTGAAACCACCCAATAATTTAACTGCTCTAGTATTTTATCAATGCTAATGATAAATAAGCCTCTTTCATCACTTAAGTATTCTAATTTTCGCTTTCTGCTTAATATAACAGAAATGTTTAATATAGGAGCTTCTTTTATAAATGTAAGAAAATCTTTATTAATGTCCCTCGTATTTTTCAAATCTTTTTTTGCTAATGACTTAATCATATTAGATAATAGTCCGTGATCTACAATATAAGGATAAAATGTAAAAGTCACTACATCATTTTTTTTATTCTTATCACCTATCGCATAATCTGAACAAATCATCCATTTTTTAACATCTTTATTATCAACGAAAAACTGTTTAAAATCTTTGTATGCACTTTTATAAAATGTATCATTGAAAGATGCTAAGAAGTAATGGATGCCAAATCCAAATTCTGCACTTATTGGTTCTTTCATATATGATTTTCCTCCTCATTTCTATAACGAAATATGGCAATTTAATTGTTTTAACTCCGGCAAGCATTCCTTTCTTAGATATTCTAAGACTTAGTAGATGATGAAGTTTTCTTTTGTTTTGTTGGCTTTTTTTGTGGAACATTCCAGCAATTTTTAGCATCTTTCGGCATATTGACTTTCCTTTTATTTATCACCGCTAGGCTTAGGTGTAGGTCTTGGAGGGATATTGTAACCTCTTTTTTCTTGACTCATACATTATCCCCTAAATTTAATTTTACAAATACTATTATAAAGACCAAGCCAACAATAAAAAATGCGGCAGACAACCAATTTAAAATTGTTGTTATAGAGTCTGCTCTATTTATTGTTATTTCTTCATTGTTATCTTCTGCGACAATCGCTTGATCTAGTGCATATTTACTTGCCAGAAATGATAGCAAAACACTTAATACACTCAAAGTAAAACAAATCCACGATCCAGTTAAAAAACTTATACTGTTAGCAATCTTTATATCCACAACATCTTTGATAAATGCGAACGATAAACCTAATGCTCCCGTAGATAGTGTAAGGACTGTTTTATCATACTGTTCTTGCGATTTTACCGAAAGCTCTTGCAATAAATCACGATAAGATTGCTGTTCATTATTCATTTTATCATTTACCTGAAGTAGATGGCTTCGGTTTTGGAGGGACTGTGTGCCCGTCATTAAATTTTCTTTTACTCACTTTACTCTCCATTTTTTATACATGATTCTAAATTTTTTATATTCTTAGGTCAACAATGCACTACCCACGATGCCAGTACCTACATTCCAAAGCGAGTCTGTAAATGCGATTAGTAAAGTATCCGTCTTAGTGATGTTGTTGTTTATATCTTGTCCTTGTATGTTTTTTGTTTTGTCTAAACTTGAAATATAATCAAGCATTAGTTTTTTCAAAAATATCATTGTGAAGAATAAAGATACCACCACCAATAAGTAGTAAAGTTGAGCCCCTGCTACTGCAGACCTAAAAATATCATCCAACTAAGAAATATATGTGAACACACTTGCCTAATATTGGCAAGCATGTCTCAATTCATATTAAAGTCTTTTTTCTATAACTTCAATAAGCTTACCTCTCATAACAACAGCTGATAATGCTGGCTTATGAAGAAGATTCTCTATGTTGTGGACATCCGCTAATGATGTCAAATTATGCTTATTCATTAAAGTTTGAATAAAATATAAAACCTCATAGCCTTCATCTTTATCAACTTTAATCCCATCAAGCTTTCCAGCATATTCGCCATCACCGTTGTCTCTATTCCAAGTGTAAGAGTACTTATCTAGCTGTAAATTAGATTTTTTAACTTTGATAGCCATAATTACTTCTCCCAAGCTTTTTTAGTAGATTGACTTAGTACACTACCAGCTAAACTTTTTGTTGCGGCACTATACTTGTCGCTTTTCATAACCTTTGAGGCTACCGCCTCCATTCTTTCACTTGTTTCTTTGCTGTTGCCTTTTTGAGCAAGTGCCGAGCCAGCAAGCTGACGCTGTATGTTTGATGAGTTTTTATTGCTCATTACTTTTCCTGCTGTTGAAGCAAGCGACTTAGAGGTTTTCTTAACCATAATGTATCCTTCAAGGTACTAAGCTTGAATTATAATGCTACAAAATGGAACAATAAAAAAATATGTTTTCTTTAAGCTACAATTTAATTATACTTTAATAATATATTTCTTATCATTCTCATACATAAAGTATGTAACATTATTACCTAGCACTTCAATCATCTGCTTTATATGAGCTCCTACACAAACATAAAGCATTGCTCGTATTATATCTTTTTATCCCTAAAAATAACATTTTTATCTAGTTTATTAGTTTTTTCTCCTCCTACATTTTTAATATAGTATAATGCACATAGCGAAACAGATTTTGACTTCAGTTGAGCGGAGCCACTACTTCCTCCCACTATCAATCTCTGATTCTTTCAGTTAACTACATTCTATCCGTTACTACTCTTTCCAGATTTGGTAGGCGGTTAGTCCTCTTATTGTATATTTAGCTTTACCAACTCCATTTATTTACTGAAAAATTCCTCTTTCTTGTACAATTTCAAATACATTACTTAATCGTTGCTTCATAAAGTCCCATTTATGTTTCAATTTGACTGCATTACTTACTGGGAAAGGAACCTTGTTTTTGCCGTCAACATGCCCATTGTTTAATGCTAGCACTTTTTTAATTTTTTCAAATGTATCAAAATCTAAGTTTTCGGATACCTGAAATAAAAGACCGTAAAAAGCATCACTTTTTACTTTCCGCACTATTTCTAAATAATATATTGGTTTTATCCCCTTTATTAGTAGTTTTACTATAAGTATTTTTCTATAGCCCGACTCTTTTCTTTTTTTACCAGAGCCCCTTATATAACCAGAAGCCCAATTTTTCTCATCACTTAGACCAATGTGATGAGCACCAAAACTTGCATATACTAAATTTGTGTGCTCTCCTCCATAATCATCTACATACATTAAATCTAATATCTTAGGATTCTCTTCTTCCATTAGTGCGGTTAAGGCAGTATTTATTTCTTCGATAAGTGGTAATTTTTCTGTTGTCTCTTCAACTGTGTAATGTGTTCTAGCAATGTTTTTTAGCGCCTCTCCACCTCTAAGTTTCCCAGAAGAAGCACTGTCAACTTCGTTATCTTCTTTAAAGTACAAATTTTCAGAGTCTATAATGTCATCTATCTCTTCGATTTGCTCTATATTGAGTTCGGAGTTATCCGGAGATACGTCTGATACAATATATTTCATGCCTGCGTTACCGCTTGGATTTGTTTTATGTGACACTTTTGTCTCATTTTCAACAACTTTATTATTTAAAACAGTGTTAATTGCTGGATTAGAATCTGTGTTTTCTTTGTTGGCATTTTTTGGAATTGAGGCAGTTTTTTTAGAAATAGGTCTTATCTTAATTTCATTAGGAGCTTTTGATTTATATATTCTTTGAATGTAATACACACCATTATTTAACCAGACTCCACTAGCTTGAAAAGATATTTTCTTAGGGTGATAAGGGAATATACAAACATCCTTAATGCCAGATTTTTTACCACATTCTAAATTAGTCCATATTTTCCCAACGACTGATCGTGCATGCTCATTGCATGCTAGGTATGCCAGGAAAACACTTGTTTCTGGTTCTAATTGTTTATCGATATGTATTTGATAAAGACTGGGTGAGCACTTAAAATCATTAACATGATTTTTCAATACCGTGTTGATTGGGTTTAATACCAATTCGTTTCGTATTAATTTATTGCGAGGTAAGTAAGTACTCATAAATAGTTCCAAAGCTGGCACAATATATTTAACACCATCTTCGCTTGTAAACTCCGTAAAAGATGAGCCATAAAACTTATTGCCACTCTCATCTTTACTGTTATCATCCAACTCTATTAGCTCTAAACTGCCGCTTGTTTCATTCTTCCTATATCTAACACATCTCGCTGGAGTTTTTTCCAAGTCAAAGGATAAGCTTACACTCTCTTCATAGCCTTCGTATTTTGTCCAATGCCCTTCTATTTGAGCTTGGTTTTGCCACATAGTTCCTATCCGTCCAACTATCAGTTCAGGAAGACCAATGATACTAGAAGCAAAATGTTTTATAAGTTTATTGCCTTTCACTAATCCTAACGAAACTTTTACAAGCGGTATATCCGTAGCAAAACTATGATTAGGTAAACTTCCATCATAGCTTGTTATCACATACTGATTCTTATCATTTGGTAGTCCCTCAATTGTTATATTATTTTTAGGCAACTTTTTTCCTTCTATTAGTAATATATACTGAAATATAATTTTGTAGCTTAGTTAGTTGGAATGTAGCAAGGTTTAGTGGAAGTGACACTGCACTCTTTTGCCTGATTTAATAGATTTCCGCAAGGACATGGATTCATAGCAGATACAAACAAGAAATTACTCGGATACTCTAACTTTGAATTCACCCTTGAAACTCTTATCTTATCATCTTGCAAAGGTTCTCGCAGTGCTTCTAAAACTCCTTTGGAAAAATGCGGCAGCTCATCAAAAAAGAGTACTCCTCTATGGGCTAATCCAACTTCACCGATTTTTGCCTTATGACTTCCCCCGCCAAATATGCTGGCTGTAGTAGATGAGTGATGCGGGGCTCTGTAGCTTCTTATCGGCTTGAACTCCGGCTCCTTGCCCTCCAAGGCATCAAGTTTTGCAATATCTAAAACCTCATCACTGCCTAATGGCGGTAAAATATATCTCAGTCGCTGTGCTATCATACTCTTTCCACAACCGGGGCTTCCCTCTAAAAGAATATTATGAAAGCCTGCCGCACTTATCAGTGCTGCTCTTTTAGCAAGCTCCTGCCCCTTAACATCTAAAAAATCATCTCTATATTTATCATAAAAATAGTAGACCTCATCTTTTATGATATAACTTGGATAATCGATTTTTTTATGCCTGATATTTGGGGTAGCTTCATTATGATTTTTCAACAACTCTATAGCATCAGCTAGTGTTTTAACACCATAGAACTCTATATTTGGTATATTAGACAGTTTTTCTAAACTATCATAAGGAACTATTGCTTTTTGAATAACTTTCTGATTTGCCAAAGATAGAAGCAGAGGATAAAGCTGCAGGTTCTCTTTAATAGCTCCATCAAGACCTAGCTCACCAAACACAAACCAGTCACTTAAATCATCTTCCAAATAATCAAGTGCGATAAGCAAGGCCATACTCAAATCAAACTGACTACCCTCTTTTTTAACATCACTCGGTGCTAGATTTATTGTAATACGTTTTGGAGGGAAGGAGAACTCACTGCTCAGTAGTGCAGATTTAACACGCTCTTTTGCTTCAGTAATTGATGCGCTTGCCATGCCCACCACGCTAAACGATGGCAGACCCTTTGTAAGAGTAGACTCTACATGTACAACCTTTGCATCGATGCACTCATAAGTAGCACAAGAGACCACTTTCATAATTTAATTTCTCTATAAATTGCTGAACTAATGGGTATGACCACTTTCATAATAAACTTCTAAAAATCTAACGGGCTAATAACTTTAGCCTTGTTCATTCTAAGTTCACAACTGTATATAGTATGTTTTTTTTTAACACTCATCTTTAATCCTTCGCTTAAGCAACATTTATTTGAACATGCAGTATTAAACATACACACTGACTTTAAAGATTCTATATAATTTTTCTCTTTTTGATCATAAATATTGCACTTTGACATACTTTTAACTTAATTTAGCTTTTTAACACAAAAAAATGTGTTAATTAACTATATTATTTAAGATTTGTTTACATATAATGTAGTTGAATAAATAGTTATGAGTCAAGGTGTATAATTTAAAAGGGTGAAAATGAATAAAATATTTTTAATTTCAATCTTGTTATCATTTGTCATATTAGGAATAGCGGTACACTTGAAAAATGAAGCTATTAATTTATATAATGAGGTATATAGTTAAGAGTAGATATAACAAAACCTTGTAACCAATAAATGCCATAACTGTCGTTTATTGGCTAGAGTCAACCGTTGTACTTAAAAAGGAACATACAGTATGAAGCAAATTAAAAAGTTAGCACAAGATATAAATTATACTGCTATAAACTTAGGTAACTTAAATAATTTAATGGAATACTCTTTAATTCATCCAGTCAATAAACAAGAAATTGAAGGAAAGGTATTTTTAAAAGATGCTACAAAAGCTACTGGCTCAGAAGTTTCATTCAATTCATTACCTCCTAAAAGCGAACAACCATATTTTCATATTCATTATAAAAATGAAGAAATATATATTATTTTAAAAGGATATGGGTTTTTTCAAGTTGATGGAAAGTGTTTTGATATTAAAGAAGGCAGTGTAATACGAGTTGCTCCAAATGGAATTAGAGGTATTCGCAATTCTTCGGAAGAGACGATGATATATATTGTTATACAATCTAAAGAAAAATCACTTGAAGAATATACTACAGCAGATGGAGAAAGGGTTCCGTTTGAACCAAAATGGAAAGAGTAGGTATAACAAATAGCAGGAGAGGAACAAGGTAATCGTGTTAATATCACATTTGCATTTTCGGTCTATGGCACCATTTAAAGACTGAAGGAGTTTATTATGCAAATTATAAATGATATAAAACCGGTTACTTACTTAAAAAGTCGAGCAGCAGATGTGCTAAAACAGATAAAAGAGACAAATAGACCTATGATAATCACACAAAATGGTGAGGCAAAGGCAGTTATTCAAGATCCAAAAAGTTATGAGGATATGAAAAATGCTATTTCTCTTTTAAAACTTCTATCTTTTGCTGAAGAAGACATAAAAAATGGAAACACACACAGTGAAGAAGATGTATTTAGCTCAGTAGAAGAACTACTCAAAAAGAAGGCATAACTTTATATAGAGAGATAATTACATCACCATGGAGAATCATATATAAAGTTGGTAATGACACTGTATACATAATGGCAATTTTAGATTCGAGACAAAATCTTGAAGAGCTTTTACTACAAAAACTAATAGAAGTCTAAACACTAACAAAGCCTAGCAGTGAGCATAAAGTGTCACTGAAATCAACCGTTATAAGTCGATATGAAATGAGTTTTTTACTCTCTATGCTTTAGAGAGTTTTTTCTCTTTTTGCATCTTTTTATACTCTTTTTCAAACTTTTTTCTGCGAGAGTATGATAATTTGTCTATAAAGAGTATACCATTTAAATGATCTATCTCATGCTGAATAGCGATACTCATTAAGCCATCTGCTTCTATAGTTTTTGTATTTCCGTCCCTATCCTGATAGTTTACGGTTATGCTCTCATATCTGTTTATATCTTCATAGAAACTGGGAACGCTAAGACACCCCTCTTGGTAAGTAGTCTCTCCGCTTTTATGAGTAATAACCGGATTAATCATCTCTATCAAATAGTCTATTGACTGTTCATCATCTTCATCCGGGATATTGATCAGAAGCGCCTGCATTGCATGTGCAACCTGGATTGCTGCAAGACCTATACCGTTTGACTTTAACATCACCGGATACATTGCATCTAAGAGTTCATGTAACTCTTTATCAAATTTTTCTATCGCCTTAGACTTCTCTCTTAGTCTTTTATCAGGGTATTCTACTATGCTTAATTTCATATTGCTCTATATATCGACTTTTAATTACTTCTTAACAGGACTGCAAAATCCAAATCTGGATTCTCATAAGCCTTTTCAATTCCATCCATAGAACTTACAACTATCTCTTCAATTGAATGATTTTCAGTAATATCTGTAATCCCAATGGAAATTTTTAACTGTATTTCACGGTCGGCTAAGAAAAAGTTGCTATTTGAAACCAGTTCACACAGTCTTTCACTTGCTTTTTTAGCACTCTCTATATCTGTATGCTTTAAAAGCATAGCAAAGGTTCCGTTACCGTAATGAGCAACAGTATCACTTCTTCTGGATGTTTTAAGAAGCAGTCTTGCTATTGTTTTTGTCATTAGCATATTTGCTTTATCATTGTTTACACTATCTCTGAGCACACGAGAGAGCTCAATCATAATAAGAGAACTTTTATGTTTAAACTTATGAATAAGCTCTGTCTCCTGCTCTAGTTTTGTCATCAAATAACGTTTGTTATATACACCGTACTGGTTGTCGAAAATCGTCTCATTTTCAACATTTTTTACAATTTTTGCAGTATCATCATACATAGTCTTCATGCTGCTACTCTGCTTTTTCAAAATAGTGTTTAACTTTGAGATGTCTGACTCTAGGGATGCCGCTACACTTCTTGTCTCTTGGGTGTCCGAACTTGCTTGAAGTTCCTCTTTTCTCTTGTCAAGAATCTTTGTCATTAAAGCCATATTTTTATAAAGATTCGCAGTGACCCCAAGTATATTTTTTACCGATGAAAAGCCCTGTTTTAGGCTCTGCTCAAGAATAATGCTGTTCTCATCTTCATTACTCTCTTCAAGCTCAAGTATTGAGACTATGTGTTTACTTGTATTTTGGCTTTTGTCTTCTAGGAGTCTATCAAAGTATAGTGAAAAATTATTTGGTGTCGGTGGTAAACCATCTTTCATCAAAGCGCTCAACACCTCTTTGGCATATACTTCTAAATCACCTTCTGGTTCAGCTGTTTTTTTATCTACAACTTCACTTGACGGCTTTACATCTTTAACATTACGACGGGTTCTACTTCTTAAAGCTCCTGACATGTCGACTCCTAAAATTCTCTATTTTTTACTTTTTTTTACCAATACTTCGTCAATAATGCCATACTCCTGAGACTCTTGTGCACCCATGAAATTATCCCTATCCGTATCTTTTTCTATTGTTTTAACATTTTGGCCTGTATTCTTTGCTAATATCTCATTTAACTCAGCTTTCATACGAAGGATCTCTTTAGCTTGAATTGCAATATCTGTTGCTTGCCCCTGGGCACCGCCTAGAGGTTGGTGAATCATAATCCTAGCATGTGGTAGAGCATATCTTTTACCCTTCTCTCCAGATGACAGTAAAAAAGCCCCCATTGATGCTGCCTGACCAATACAGATTGTAGTTACATCGGGACGGATATAGTTCATAGTATCAAAAATTGCCATTCCTGCAGTAACTACACCGCCTGGAGAGTTTATGTAGAAGTAGATATCCTTTTCCGGATCCTCAGCTTCCAAAAACAGCATCTGTGCAACTATAGAAGAAGCAACCACATCATTTACTTCACCGCTTAGCATAATAATTCTATCTTTTAAAAGGCGAGAGTAGATATCGTAAGAGCGCTCACCGCGTGCTGTTTTTTCAACTACATAAGGAACATAACTCATCTAATTAAGCTTCTTTCATCTTTGAGTTGAGAATTTGTGTAAGCACTTTATCCTCAACCATTGACATTTGTATAGCAGGTAAATAACCGGCTTCTTTATATTTATCATAAGCAACTTTTGGGTCCTGTCCCATCTGCATTGCTTCGTAGTAAATAGTTTGCATTACTTCATTCTCTTCAACTTTAACATTCTCAGCAGTTGCTAAAGCATCTATAATAAATGTTGCCTTCACACTTTTCTCTGCCTCTGCTCTGAATGTTTCACGAAGCGTTTCTAGTTTATCTGCATTCTCACGAAGCTCTTTTATCTCATCTTCACTCATTGTACTAGCTTTTTTATTTAATGAAACATCAATCTCTTGATCAACAACAAAATCCGGTAAATCAAATACAAATTTAGATATAAAGGTATCTAAAAGTGCCGGTTTCAGCTCATCGTTATATAGTTTTGCAAGTGCCTCGTTCTCTGCCTGAGCCTTAATCTGTGTTTTTAGGTTTTCTAAGGTAGCATCTTCTTGTCCAGCAAGAACTTTTGCCGCTAAAGCATCATCTATCTCAACTTTTGCTTTCTCTTGAATATTGTGAACAGTTACTTTAAACTCAGCATCTTTACCGGCTAATTTATCTCCGCCATAGTTATCAGGGAAAGTTACTTTTACAACTTTCTCTTCTCCTATTTTCATTCCAATTACCTGGTCTTCAAAACCTGGAATAAATTGATTTGAACCAAGGACCAATGCGAACTCTTTAGCTGCACCACCCTCAAATAGTTCCCCATCAATTGAACCTTCAAAATCGATAGTTACACTATCGCCATCTCTTGCCATTCTTTTTCTTTTAAGATCAACGAACTTACCTTGAGAATCAGCCAGCTTTTCTAATCTCTCTTCAAGATCCTTCTCGCTAACAACAGGCTTGTCAAAATCACTAACCATATCACTATATTTATTTAAGTCTATCTCTGGTCTGATTGCTACTTTAACAATTACATCAATTTTACTCTCACTCTTATCAAACTTAGAGATGTTTGGCTCACCGATCAACATGTTCATAGCGATTTTCAAATCATCAAGCCCTCTGTTTAATACTTCGCGAAGTGCTTCTGTTTCCGCATCTTGCAGTAAACGCTCACCGTACTGCTTTTTAACTACTGCTACCGGAACCTTACCTTTTCGGAATCCTTGAACAGAAGCCGTTTTAGTCAACTCTTTAGCTATTTTTTCTAATTTTGCATCTACTAATTCTTTTGGGATTTCTGCTTCTATTTCAGCATTCGCACTATTAATTTTATTTGTTTTGATTTTCATCAATTTCCTTTATTAAATTTGTTATTTCATAGTTTTAGAACTATTATTTTCAGCAATAATACCAAAAATCTGCTTTTATCTCTCTTTAAGTCACTTTTTACACAGTTTTGGTTTAAAATTCAGCACTAAGAACCAGACTACTGCAACATCAATCATCACATCTGCAAAGTTGAATATTGCAAAATTAAATCCACAATGCCAATAAACCATATCTACAACACCCTCGTGTATAAACCTGTCATATATATTTGAAAAAGCACCACCGAGCATAAGACCGGCAGGAAAGGCGTAACAAACCTCCCTAAGATAAATAATATAAGCTAAAATACCCAAAATCAGTACAAGCTGAATATATTTAAGCCACCCATCCAAAAATGCAAACATCGAAAATGCCACACCCTTGTTGTAGACTAAAATCAAGTCTACACACTCAGTATAGTATCTCCAGCCATCTACAAACAGTGTTTTAATATTTTGATCTATTATAAAGACGCCAATAAGTGTGAGAATAAGTATTGTTATCAAACGTACTTTTTTATTAATCATTTAAAGCATTCTGAAAAAACTCTACCATATCATCCATATATGAGTTCATTATTTTAAAATCCTTACACTCCAATAAGACCCTAAGCTTATTTTCCGTGCCGGAGTAACGTATTAAATGTCGTATACCCATATCGTCTAATTTTTTTAGCTTGTGTGACAAGCCCTCTATTTTATCAAGAGGTTTTTTAATTTTTATATTTATGTTTACCAGTTTTTGAGGATATAGCTGAAATGGACGAAGGGCAGTTGAAGCCTTTTGCTTCGTTTTTATTAAAAGTGCCAGTGTTTGCAGTGCAGATACAAGTCCATCTCCTGTTTTTGCATAATCACTTATGATTACATGTCCACTCTGCTCTCCTCCAAAATTAATCTTCTCTTTTTTCATAATTTCTAAAACATTCTTATCGCCTACATCTGAGCGAAATAGTTTTAAGCCCTTTTCTACCATGTAGTCATCTAAACCCTGATTACTCATAACCGTTGAGACGATACCTCCGCCTTTTAAACTGCCAATATCATTCATATATGAACCGAGAGCTCCAAGAAGCTGGTCGCCATTAACAACCTCACCCTTTTCATCGACTAAGACAAGTCTGTCTGCATCACCATCAAGTGCTATTCCCAAATCTGCTCTGTATTTAATTACACTCTCACAAAGATCTTTTGTATGAAGAGCACCGCAACCCTCATTGATATTGAAACCATCCGGTTGATTATGCAATATGACTACATCGGCACCCAACTCTTCTAAAACTGTCGGTCCGACTATATAACCTGCTCCATTTGCAGCATCTAAAACTATACGCATACCCTGAAGTGATATATCTCTGGGAAATGAATTTTTCAACTGAACTATATAGCGACCTATAACATCATCAATTCTTTTTGCTTTTCCAATATTTTTAGCACAAGTTTGTGCATCTTGCAATATCTCATCATTAAGATATATCTCTTCTATCTCTTTTTCTACGTTTTCTGATAGTTTATCTCCCTGAGAATCAAAGAACTTGATACCGTTATCTTCATAAGAGTTGTGTGAGGCACTTATCATTATTCCGGCATCACAACGCATGTTCTCTGTAATATATGCAATTGCAGGAGTAGGCATAGGACCGATTTGAACCACATCATACCCTATGGCTGTCAATCCGCTAACAATTGCATTTTCAATCATATAACCGCTTCTGCGCGTATCTTTTCCCACTAAAATTTTATTAGATTTAGAGTGAGCTTTAAAATATATCCCGGCTGCCATTGCTACCTTCATAGCGAGTTGTGCTGTTAAGAAAGTGCCGGCTTCGCCTCTAACCCCATCAGTTCCAAATAGTTTCAAATTTATCCTTTTAAAGATGTAAAAGCTCTGCTCTTGACAATAAAAATCTTTTTTTTTAATTAATTAAGTGACGCATTTTAACATAATTAATCAACAAAGTTTAAATTATTACAATTCACCTTGTCTTTAACTTAATTTTAATTATCTTTAAGCTATTATTCTGCACTAAATTTTTATGAGAAGGACTCATACATGGCAAATCACAAGTCATCTATTAAGAGAATTCGCCAAACTATCGTTCGTACAGAGCGTAATCGTTTCTATAGAACTCGTCTTAAAAACATTGTAAAAGATGTTCGTTCTGCAATCGAAGCAGGTAACAAAGAAGAAGCTGCATCAGCAATGACAGTAGCAAACAAACAAATTCAAAAATTTGTAAGCAAGGGTGTCTTAAAAAAAGAGACTGCTTCTAGAAAAATAAGTCGTCTGCACAGAGCTGTAAACGCAATATAAGGTTAACAATTAAATGTTAGCCGATAAACTAAATCCGTTTATCAATCGTTATAACGAACTTGGCGAAATGCTAAGTTCACCTGACATAACCTCTGACATCAAGAAGATGACAGAGCTCTCAAAAGAACAATCCTCACTTTCATCCATCGTAGAAAAAGCAAAAGAGTACAAATCTATTATTGAGCAAATTGCTGAATCTAAAGAGATGTTGAGTGATTCTGAAATGGCAGAGATGGCAAAGGACGAACTTAAAGAGTTAGAGGCTCAACTTCCTGCCGTGGAAGAGGAGATTAAACTTTTGCTCTTGCCTAAAGATCCCAATGATGATAGAAATATTATTGTGGAGCTTCGTGCCGGTGCCGGTGGTGATGAAGCTGCTATCTTTGTCGGTGATCTATTTGATGCTTACACTCGCTATGCTGATCTCAAAGGATGGAAAGTTGAGCTTATGAGCACATCTCCATCTGATGCAGGTGGGTTTAAAGAGGTAATCGCTCTTATTAAAGGTGATCAGGTCTATAGCAGATTGAAGTATGAAGGTGGAACTCATCGTGTTCAACGTGTACCGGCAACAGAGTCGCAAGGTCGCGTACACACCTCAGCAATAACTGTTGCGGTTATGCCTGAAGTTGATGATGTAGAGGTAGAAATAAATGAGAATGACCTTAAAATAGATGTTATGCGCTCATCCGGTTGTGGAGGGCAAAGTGTAAACACAACAGATTCTGCTGTTAGAATTACTCACTTGCCTACCGGCTTGGTTGTAACAAATCAAGATCAAAAGTCACAACATAAAAACAGAGAAAAAGCTATGAAAGTTCTAAAAGCCAGACTTTATGACTTAGAGATACAAGAGGCTCAAGAGAAAGATAGTGCTACTCGTTCAGCTCAAGTTGGAACAGGGGACAGAAGCGGAAGAATTAGAACATATAACTATCCGCAAAATCGTATTAGTGACCATAGAATCACTTTAACACTTTATAGACTAAATGAGATTATGAGTGGCGGACTTCTTGATGAAGTAGTCGAGCCGCTTATTGCAGACCATCAAGCTAAAATAGTTGAAGCTGCAGGTCTTTAAAGCAGATTAACAATCTTTAAACTCCGATTTATTCGGGGTTATACTCCGCAATAAAAGTACTCCTAACCTCGCCCTTAAAAGTAATGGTTCTGCTATTGACTCCCAAATAAAGAGTATCGCCGCTTTTTGGATAGACTTCAATAGTGTCACTGATTTTTTTCTCACTTAAAGCTCTATAAAAACATGCTGCTATTCCGGTTCCGCAGGCTAATGTCTCATCTTCAACACCGCGTTCATAAGTTCTAACTCTTAGGTTGTCACCATCTACAAAAGCTATATTTACATTAGCATTATATTTATATCTTAACTCTCTTGCTTCGCCTATATCGAACTCCTCTATATTATCTGTCAGATTTACCAAATGAGGAACACCTGTGTCTATAAGCCACCATGACTTACTATTATATTCAATATCGGTATCTATTATCTTTGGAGGGGTCAACTCACTCAAAACCATAGCTCCATCAACGTGCGCACCAATCACTCCGGCACCGGTTAGAAACCTCATATCTTTTGGTGCAAGTGAGTTTTTGAAGGCATAATGAGCCGCAGCACGACTTCCATTTCCACACATATCAGCTTCACTTCCGTCAGAGTTATAAAATTGCCACTCAAAATCGTACTCGTCATGAGTTAAAATAACTATCAAGCCATCAGCACCGACACCATTTTGTCTGTGGCATATCTCTTTTGCTAAAGCACTTCTATCCTCTTTAACACTCGAATGGAAGATTACAAAGTCATTTCCGTTTGCACTATATTTTTCTACTCTCACATTTTCTCCTTTTTAAAGAGGTGATACAAAAAAATTAAAGATATTTATCTTTAATTTTTTCTACAAAATCTTCACACTCTTGTTGCAGATGTTTTAAATCCTTAGAGTTGTCTATAACCCAGGTAGCTCTATCTCTTTTTTCATCTATGGGCATCTGGGAGTTTATTCTTCTCAATGACTCCTCTTTAGAGTAACCGTTTCGTTTCATAAATCTCTCAAGCTGAATATCGCTAGGAGTATAAACAACTACGCTCTCTTTTATATCATAAGCACCATTTTCAAAAAAAAGTGGGATATCTATAAGATATGGAAATTTGAACCTATCTTGCTTTATGCTTCTTAACTCTATCTCTTGTCTTATCTTTGGGTGTAAAAAATCTTCTAACTTCTTTTTTGCCTCACTATTTGAAAAAACCAAACTCCCAAGTTTAGCTCTATCAACTTTTGAACCACTTACAAACTCATCTCCAAAGTTCTCTCGCACCCATTCATATGAGCTGTCTAATATCTCATGCGAGATACTATCAGCATCGATGACCCTCATACCGTTTAAAGCAAGAAGTGATGCTACAGTGCTCTTTCCCGTAGCAATTCCTCCTGTTAATGCGATGGCATATTTAAAACAATGCTTCTCTAAAGGAACCATTAGTTTTTAATAACTCCTAAATACTCTTTACGAATATAGTTGCCCATGGCAAAAGATGCTAAATGTATGTCACAGTTGTAATAATTCAAACCATCAATCATATCAGCACGCTGAAGATTAATATCTGCAGTTGGATGATACTCTTTAGAGCTAAAAAGTGCTGTTGATCCATTACCTATATGGTAGGGCATAATCACTTTAAAATAGTTAGCTAAGGTTTTAATTAAACTCCTATTTTCCTCAATATCATCTAAAGATGAATGCGTTGTTACAAACTGTCCGTCATCTTTTAACACACGATTAACATGTGAAAAGAGTGCAGCGTCACTAGGCATTTCTGATATAACAACATCATAAACAGCGTCATCTAATGCACTTATATCATTAAGAGAACACGAAATAACTTTTGATTTTATCTCGCTATGTCTTGCTGCTTCTGAGACTAAAAACTCTGCATTATCACTAATAATTAAAATATTTTCCGGTTTTTTACTAGTACACAATGGTACATGAACCATCATTTCTGGATAAGTAAACTCTTTCATTGTTATATTTCCTAATTTTTAGAGGATTTTATCATATTTGTATTAAATAGTATTAAAAAGCTCAATAATCATATCTATTTAAGTCTTAATTGATATTTAGATATAATCAAACTGCACATTTAAACACATAGGATTAACATGAATTTTGACAAAGTGAGAAGCAACTGTAGAATTATTCGTATTGTAGTGGGTTTAGCATTAATAGTGACAGGCTTAGTAACTGGCAACCCTTGGTTTTATTTAGGTGTTATTCCTTTAATTGCCGGTATTTTTAACTTTTGTCCGCTTTGCATAATCTCCAAAAAATGCTCAACATAAGCAAAAGGAATGTTCAATATAAGGGGTTAGTAAGTCTAAAAATGATAGTCTTAGCATAGAAATTTCATATAAGGTATTCTATAATGGCTATTTCAAGAAGAGAAGCTTTAACCCTCTCAGGTCTAGCAGTCGCATCTTCTGCGATAAGTGGTTGCAGTAATTCTAGTAATCCAAAACCAGAAACTAAATCAACTAATGATTATAAGGCACCAATTGCTGAATCAAAAAACCCAAGAGTGGTTGTAGTAGGCGGTGGCTGGTCTGGACTCTCCGTTGCAAAATATACAAAAATCTTTGCTCCTCATTCAGATGTAATCTTGGTTGAACAGAGATATGAGTTTGTATCATGTCCGGTTAGTAATTTATGGCTGGTTGACAAGGTAGAACTTGAATATTTAACCCATGACTATCTTCAAGCTGCAAGAGAAAACAACTACACTTTTTTCCACGCAGCTGCCGTTGGAATAGATAAAGAGAATCGCATACTCAAAACCAGTGATGGAGATATTCAATATGACTACCTGGTTTTTTCTCCCGGAATTGACTATGACTATTCACGCTGGACTAAAGATATTGCATTTGAGACCAGACTAAGACAGGATTATCCTGCAGGCTTTATATCCGGCTCTGAACATATTACTCTAAAAAATAAGATTAAGAATTTCAAGGGTGGTAATTTCATATTAACAGTTCCCAGCGGAAACTACAGATGTCTTCCGGCTCCATATGAAAGAGCCTGTATTATAGCTGACTACTTCAAACAGAATAAGCTAAACGCTAAGGTTATTTTACTTGATGAGAACAATAGTATCACAATTAAAGAGAAGGGTTTTCAGTCTGCATTTGATGAACTTTATGCTGATTATCTGGAGTATCATCCAGGCTCAGTCATACATAAAATTGACCTGGACAATAAAATGGTTCATACCGAGTTTGATGAGTTTGAGTTTGAGGATGCCTCTTTTTATCCTCATGTAAGAGGTGCCAAGATTTTAGAAAGAGTCGGCTTTGCAAAAGATGCAAAAAATAAACTAGAAGCGAACATAAACCCTTTAACGTATGAAATAGTTGGTGAGAAAAACATATTTGCTGCAGGTGATTGTCGTCCTATGGGCTTTTCAAAATCAGGAAATACTTCAAACTCTGAGGGTCACCATGTTGCAGAGTTAGTTGCACAAAGGATAAATAAAACAGCAAAAGTAGCATGGGAACCGCCGACTACTACCTGTTTTTCTGCAGTGGCAATTGCACCTGAGAGAGCAATATATATCTACACCCAATACTCATATAGTAAAGCAGACAAAACCTTTGATTTTGCCGGTACACTTAGCAGTGAGGATTGGAAGAGGGACGGCATAGTAAACGCAGACTCCTTGTATGACTGGGCTGACACCCTATATTCGGATATGTTTGATTCATAAACTCAAATAGAGTAGACTCTAAATTTGATTTATGCTCTAATTGGATATAATTTCCTAATTTAAAGAAGTTACTATAACTTCCTCTCACCTTAGGTGAGGATTTAATAACTGAATGAAATAATAGGAACCCTTAAATGAGCCAAATTAGCTACAAAGATGCTGGTGTCGATATAGATGCCGGTAATAGTTTCGTTGAAAACATCAAACCTTTAGTAAAATCTACAAAAATCCCTGGTGTAATGGGTGGAATAGGCTCTTTCGCCGGAGCATTTGAGCTGCCAAAAGGCTTTAATGAGCCCGTAATGTTAGCTGCAACTGACGGAGTCGGCACAAAACTGAAGCTCGCTATCGATTCTGGCATACACAACACAGTAGGAATAGACCTTGTTGCTATGTGTGTAAACGACCTGCTCTGTAATTTTGGTACCCCCTCTTTTTTCTTAGACTATTATGCTACCGGGAAACTTGATGTTAAAACTGCTACGACTGTTGTTGCTGGTATTTCTGAGGGTTGCATAAGAAGTGAATGTGCCCTAATTGGCGGTGAAACCGCTGAGATGCCTGGGATGTACTCAGAAGATGATTATGACCTAGCCGGTTTTGCAGTTGGTGTTGCTGAAAAGTCTGAGATGGATAGAGTCTCACTAGTTCGTGCCGGGCATAAACTTATAGCACTTCCAAGTTCCGGACTACACTCAAATGGTTTCTCATTAGCTAGAAAAGTTCTATTTGATACTATGAATCTTGACTTTAATGATGACTTTAACGGCAGACCGTTAATTAAGACTCTACTTGAGCCGACAAATATATACGTTAAAACATTCAAAGCACTTAAGGATGAGATAGTTGCTATGGCTCATATCACCGGTGGCGGGATAGTGGAGAATCTTCCACGCGTTCTTCCTGAAAACCTAAGAGCGGAAGTTAAAAAGGATGCTATTAAAGTTTTACCTATATTTAAACTAATCTCCAAACATGTAGATAGCGATGAGATGTACAGAGCATTCAACATGGGTGTGGGAATGATTTTAGTAGTAGAAGATAAGAGTGTAGATACTGTTTTAGCAAAAGCAGAAGGTTCTTATTTAATCGGTGAAATAAAAGAGGGTGAGCGAGAAGCTGTAATAATCTAGTTTAAGAAGTTTTATTGTTGTTTAGTAAAATATGGCGTAAATTATAAAAAATATTTTCACGCAAAAGCGTGAAAATAGAGTTAAGCTGTTGATTACTCGCCTGCTGCAGCCATACGTGGAATCTCTTCCATAGCTTTTTTAACATCTATCATAGATTGAAAAAGTTCTGGATTAATTGGTTTTTTGTCAGTTCCGCCGTAAAGTGCTAACGTCATATCCATAGAGATTAGGTATCTTTCACCATTCCCATACTCTACAAACATTACTCTACATGGCATGAAACCACCATAATAACGAGAGTGATCTAACATTTTTTTAGCAATACCTAAAGAACAAAATTCCAAAATTCTTGCATGCACAACTTGATCAGGTTTTCCGTCTTTGATTCTAAACATGTTTTTCTCGCCAACAACTCTCATGTTGTACTCGTCAGCATACTCTTTCATAGCATCAAATACGTCTTCTTCAGTTACATCATCAGCAACTTTCCACTCATTCATCATAGCTTGTGCCGGATCACCAGTCTCACCGATTGTGCCCATCATCTTTGCATAAGCTTCTTGTGTTTCTGAATCAAAGCCCATAAACGTTGCACCCATCTTCATCATAGTACAGCCGCTGAACATCATTGCAATTAAAATAGGTGAAAACCCTATTAATATCTTTTTTAACATGTATTTCCTTCTTTTTTTAAAGTTTATTTGTGATAGTATTATCACAAAAAATCTAAAAAGATTATATCATATAAATCTGTAAATTTTCTGAAGTTCCAGACTCTCTCAACAATCATAATCTATTTTGATTTTTTTGAAACATAATGCCGCTACAGGGCGGCATCTGCATAATAAAAAGTTTCCTAGAACGCGTAGTTTACTTGAATTGAATAACTCTGCTCACTATGCTCAGTTTTAATTTGTTGAGCAGTAAAGTTAGTTAAAGTTTCTGTATTTTTCAATCCATATACTGCTGCTAAATCCATAGATAATGTCTCATTAATTGCATATGAACCACCTAAAGTAATATGAGACTCTTGAGTACCAGGGAAACCTAACAGATTAAACGTATTTGATAGATTAGCGCCGCCAGGAGCATACATTGAGTCTAATGGCAAACCTTTACCTGTATTATCTTGAACAGCAGATTCTGCATATTGGTAACCACAACGAACTGCCCAATCATTAGTAGAGTACTCATAACCTACTGCGATTATATCTTGATCTTCCCAACCAAAGTCTTCATAAGTTTCAGCATCTTCCCAGTTAATACGCTTCCAATCCAGTGCTAAAGTATGCCCCTGTGTAGTATAACTTATACCTACACCATACTCCTCTGGTGTTGCCAACTCATCATTAGTATATGGAAATCTTTGCATAGTTGTAACTGTTTCACTTAAAACATCATCAACATTAAATACAATCTTTGATTTATAGACTGCACCGATTGTAATGCCATCAGTTTGGTATGCTAGACCAATATCTATACCCGTTGAGATATCTTGAGAAACACCAGCACCTCTTTTAATCTCAGAAAAAGTATCATCTGCGAATGTATATTGAATATCTAATGAGCTATATTGAACTATTGGAGTAATACCAATTGAGAATCCATTGTTTGTATATGCTAAAGGTACACCAAATTGCATTGTTTGAAGTGCAGTCACCATATTCATTTGTGTGTCACCACCACCTAAGAGTGTTTTTGTATCTCTATAGTCTACACCTAGACCACCAGTACCCCACATACCAATACCCCAGTAGAAATTATCATTAAGCTTACTTGCTAAAGAGACAGCCGGAATTACGAAAAAGTCAGAATCACTCTCTGCACCACTATTAAAATCAGCTACACCATCTGGCACACCAGGTCCACCAGGACCCATCATGTCTAAACCTTGAGAAGTTTTAATAGTTGGCATAAAGATCGTACCACCAAAAGAGATTTCATTATTACCTTTGATAGTAGTTATTAAGGCAGGGTTTGAGATACCAGACTCAGCACCATGACCAACACCAATAGCAGTACCACCCATACCACGAGCTTTTGCTCCAATACCTATTAGTGATGAACCATTTGTTGCAAATGCCGAAGTTGCACCTAAAGCTAAAGCAGCTACTACTGCTAATTTAATTGTTCTTTTCATTTTCTCTCCTACAAGTAAATTTTAGAATAGAGATATTATAGAGGAGTAAATCTTAAACGAATAGTAAATACTAATAACAAAAAATAATAATAATTATAATAAATACCATATTAATAATAATAACTTATATATTTCATATTATATAGTTATTAATATGGTCTATTTTGCCAATTCTATAAGCTTTTTATATATTTAACATATCAATATCGCTATATAAATTCTAAATAATAGTTTATAATAAAAATATCAAAAAGTGTAGTTTTGTAACAATATAATTACAATAAAGGGATAAAAAGAGCTTTATTATGCTCATATATTAAATTTAATTAAAAATAAATATTATTAGTCAAATAGCATAATAGTTTCTAAAATTGGCTTTAACCCATCTTTCGAATAGAGTTTTGCACTCTTATTCACATATAAGCGATAACCTGAACCATCTTCTAATAGCTTGCAAGTAGGACTATTATAGCTCTTTATCTCTTTTGTGAGAATTTTTTGCTTGCTTAAATCAAGAGGGGTTTCACTCAAACCTCCCAAAAGGTGACCGCTTGCACCTTCTAAAAACTCTTTAGCTATTTTTCCTTCGATTAAATCAGTAATCTTTTGCTTTTGAATATGTTTTTCAATATCCTCTTTACTATCAGCCTCAAAAATATCTTCTGTGATTTTCATGCTACTTCTGTACTTAGTATATTTAACAGGAGTTGATTCATCCTGACTTAAGCCACCAAAATAACGCGCAGTTTTGCATTTTTCTGGGACTATATAGGCATTGTTATCACTAATTACTATATCTGTTTTATACCTATGCATTAATGATTTTAAACTCTCTTCATCAGTAGAGTTCGATATATGTATTAACTCAGCACTGTAGAGTGAAACAGTGAAAAATAATAGATAGAGAAAAGGCTTCACTTAAATATATCCTTATCTGATAACCATAAGATCCATGAATATTTTTTTATATTACTTGTATCAAGTAAACCATCATTTTTAAGATGGTAATACTCATATACCACAGAGATTTTTCCATTTTTTGCAGCTTGAACATAAGCTTGGGGAATAATTATTTTATATGATTTAGTACCTGGACCAATACCATTTTTATCGGCACTATCTAAAGCTAATACACCATATAACTCTTTCTCTTGCGATGGAACTTTAATAAGTACATGTTTTGCGTTAAACTCTAAAGCACGATAATAGCCATTGATTAATTTTTTGCCCCCAATATTAAAGGAGTGATAATGAATTGAACTTTGAAAAGGGGAATTAAATTCACCACTAATTTTAAAGCTTCCATCCCTTGCACTGATTACAGTTTCAGAATCACTAATCTTGCCTTTTAATATTGGCTTAGTATAAGTTGTTGTAGCACATCCGCTAAAAAATATAAGAGCAACAAACAGACTCAATAGATATTTTTTCATATAACATCCTAGAATAATATATAAAATAATAGCACATAATCAATTGTTAAAAAGTAAAAGGCGAAGTAAATTATTATAATAGAAATAGACAGAAGTTTGATTAACTAAAAGTCAAGCAGTAAGTAGTTTTTAGAAATAAGTTGTTGTATTAAGAGTGTGAATAGTAGAGTAATTAGGTAAGTAATA
>Ga0316207_10001527_pt1 | contig 27982 bp, 21 predicted proteins | sample 6weekpyrite_MG_FD_204943 | JGI IMG/M metagenome (GOLD analysis project Ga0316207, IMG submission 204943) | Microbial mat bacterial communities from mineral coupon in-situ incubated in ocean water Damariscotta River, Maine, United States -... | ecosystem: Environmental > Aquatic > Marine >...
ATAACATTTAGTGTTATAATTTCAAACCTTACGTGGTTTTCTTGATGACCGTTCGTTGACTTTAATGACATTAACATTACACCTAATCACTTTTCGCCATGATAAATATCGCAATCATTGATGATCACATTGCAACCAGACGAGGCATTCAGTCTATTATGCCGCGCAATATCAAGTTGGTTTATGAATCCGACAATATTGAAGACTTGATCAAGCATTACAAATCCACTTCGCCGGATGTGGTCGTGCTGGACATGAATTTAAAAACAACCCACGGAATCGATACAGTACACCAGCTTTTAGAAAAGTTACCGGAAGCTCGCATATTGGTTTACAGCATGCTCGATGGTATTCCTGGGGTCAGCGCTTGTTACGATGCAAATGCAAAAGGCTTTGTCTCGAAAGGCAGTCCCGTGGAATATTTGATTGAAGCAATCAAACAAATCGCCAGTACCGCAGAAAATTATTACGAGCCGGACATTAAGGAAGCGTTACTCGATTACCATTTTGATCTCAACCAACATGATCCACGAAATTTATTGACGAAATCGGAACTTGGGGTGTTTAAATATTTTTCCTTAGGAAAAACCGTTTCTGAAACAGCCAAGCTGATGGGAATTACGGAAAAAACAGTTCATAACCGCTCTTACAAAATCACTAAAAGTTTGAGCATAAAACGACACCAGTTTGCCGATTACGCGAGAAAATACAATATTATCTATTGACCCGCCACTACGATCCTAAAATGAAATGATTAATATCGCCATTATCGATGATCACGTTGCCTTGCAAATGGGTATTAAGTCATTTTTGCCGGACGACATACATTGTTCATTTTGTGCAACGACACTTGATGATTTTATTCATTACAATAATAAAAATGAAATCGATGTCATTATACTGGACTTAAATTTTTCTGATTTAAGTGGCATCGCGGTGTTAAATACTATTTTAGATGACACACCAAAAGCACGTATCGTCGTTTATAGCATGCGGGATTCAATCGCGACAATTTGTAGTTGCTACGATGCTGGCGCTTACGGTTTTATTTCAAAAGCAGCTGATACCGATCTTCTCATTGATGCGATTCGGACAGTGAGCCAAAACGAATGTTATTTCCCACCTGGCGTGGATCAAGAAATTGCAGATTTTGCGTTTAAAATAAAAAACAATATTCCGCAATCAACGTTAACAAAATCGGAACTGGAAACGTTTATTCAATTGGCATCTGGATTAAGTCAGGAAGACATTGCGGATAATTTTGGTATTTCCTTGAAGAGTGTGAAGAATCGAACGCTGCTCATAAAGCATAAACTGGATATTCCGTTGAATCGGTTTACGCAGGTTGCTAAGGATTTTAATTTGATTTGATATGTTTTTATATAATCGGAAAAGCACTGCTAACAACTTGTTTGATTCTTTCTTGCGATATCTATAAAAAGGAAGCCTTTAAAGATATAATTTGTAATCTTGAAGTTCGCTCTAACTTGATTTGGGAAAAGCAAAACGACTTCAATGCAAAGTCATGTTAAATACATAGAGCACTTTCCCCAAAGTAATTAATTTGGGAAGAATGCCTACCATTAAAAAGCGTATTGGTACAAGCAAATTTTAATTCTAAATAACACATTGTTGCAGTGCGATAATCAAATGACGAAATTCTATTTTATTGACACTAAAATTTCACAATGATAGTCTGGTTGGTGAAATAATAATTATCTGCAAAAACTGGAGTACCAACAAAACTAATAAATAATGAACGAAAAAGCATCAAAAATAAATTATCTTCAATGCATTATTCAAATGATTATCATTTGAAGCCGTAAACAGAAACCTTTCTGCTTCACATCACACTGCGATCTAGCTAATTTATTTTAATGGCATGGGAATTTAATTCATCCTTTGTTGCTTTGGTGTTTTTTAAGATCTCAATATTGAATACGCAGCCGCGTGTTAATTTGGGTTTCTCATATTCGTTATTAATTTTGTTTTGTTGTGTTTCCTAAATTTTAGGTGATTATGGGTGCAGCTGTATCAGGAAAATGAAGCAGTTGCGAAAAACTATAACGTTAGGGTATAAGGGTTAAGATGAAAAACTTTAAAAATTTAATAACACTTTGTTGCTCTTTTGCAATTTTTCCAATCGCAATATCAACAGCAAATGCTGCAGTTATTTCTTCAGGAAAAACAACTATTACTAAAATTGTCTCTTATACTGGCGCTGTTGATACAGATAACAGTACTAGAGGAGATATGCTAATTTTGACTGTAACAGCTCCAGCTGGGTGCACTTCTGGTTTTTGGCTGCATCCTTCAAATGTTGGGTATAACAATACTCTCAGCGTATTGCTCTCTGCATTCCATACGAAAAGTACTGTCTCAATTAATGCAGATGATACAAAATTGCTACCTGATACTGGTGGTAAATTCTGTCGAATAGATAGCGTGGAACTATACTAATTATTGAGATTAACGAGCTCGATAGGTTAATGGGATGGGCTCGCTAACAAAACAGCGAGTAGGTTGGGATAAGGAACGAATCTCAACAGCTTTAAAAAGATAATTCGCCGTATTTAATAATATCGAATTATGTAGTTTTGTATGCTAACAGGCAATCAGACTACAAACTCATATGCCAGCGAAATTTAATATTTTTCACATCCAAAAAATTAAAACATTATAGGAACACAAAAAATGAAACAAAATTTTATGAAAATTCACCTGATATTGTGTTTCTTTTGCTTGTCTTTTTTTGGAAGCTTGCACATTGGGATAAGAAACGAATCCCAACAAATATAATTTAAAAAATTTGTGCGATTTTTAAAAACATGCCTATTTACAAATATGATGGGTAGTAGGGATGACAGTACTAAACTCAAAATTTCAAATATTAATAAAACACTTTGGAAATATTAGCCAATGAAAACAATCATTATGCAAACAAAATTAATTCTCTTTTTAATTTTACAAACAATTGTTTTGAGCGTACAAGCATCTGAATGGAACTTATCCAGTGAGAAAAATTTGTAATAATACCAATGGGTGATATTAATATTCCAATACAAATTGAAAGCCCAAATCTTGTATTGAATAACAAAGAATATGGGAAATTTACGTTTTCAAATGGAATGATGAGAAGTATTACCCAAACGGTTATTGTTGGTCGCCCAACAAACCCACCATCTTCTACAAATGTTAGACCAACCCTTTTTATTACAATACCAGGATTTAAATTTGATTTAGCCTCACTCAGTGCACCGGATTCCAATTTATATTATTGGCAGACACTCATCAACGACGAAGTTAGTGATTTGGCCGTTAGCTCGAACCCTCGGCATTCTCAACACAAACATATTATGATTGGTTGGGACTCTTATAAAATGATGAAGCGTCAAGTCGAAGATGCAGCTGACAAAATTAATGAATTTCTCGACGCTCGAGCATATCCATGGGACGTAGTTATTATCGGGCACAGCAGAGGCGGAATTTTCTCTCACGAATTATCGGAGCAAATTGTCAGTCACGGAAATATCTCCAATTTACACACCATTTTATTAGATCCAACAGCAACCATTGGTGTTCTTGGTGGTATGAATGATCAATATCCTCTAGGTAAGAAAAATAAAAGTAACGGTACACACTATGGTTCATTATATTATGACGATGTACCATTTGCAGTCGCGGCTGACATATCAACAGTTGGTGATCAACCCATAAATGGGTATGACAACTATGGTAGAGGATCGCTCAGCCATAGCTTTAAACCGCCAGTATCACTTGACAAAAGCCATGGTTATTTTGCCGATGAATGGATAAAGGACACAGACATCGGTTTCGAAAGGGCTTTAGCTGACATCTGGTCGAAAAAAGATTCCGCTACATTTGCTTATGATCCAGCTGGCGGTTTGTTGGAAAAATATGATATTTCGGAGAGTGATTTTATTTTTGACGGTAGTGTAGCATTTAATGATGGTAACTTGGAAATAGATGGAATGATTGTTGGTGGCCCTGTTGGAGCAACTATTGATGCATCTTTTGGGAAATCTGGAATAGATGCATCAACCACTGTTTTAATTGTTTCTTCCCAAATAGCAATCAACAAAAGTTATGTGGGAGCCAGCGCTAATGCCTATCTTACTAATGCTTCGGCATCCCTATCGACTAAAGGCGTCAATACATCATTTGATGTTTTGGGGAGCGGAGGAAGTGTAGGTGCTGAATTTGAAGACGGAATTATTGTAACAGGAGATATTGATGCTTTGGGGATTAGTGTCGATTCTGAAGTCGAATTCGGCAAAGCAGGGTTAAATATTAAAATAAATGGTACTACCATATTTTCAGCTGAAACAGTTGGTGGTGCGGCGGTTGGCGTGACAGAATCAATTGCTATTGAAATATTTAATGAAGCAGAAGGAATTGTTGTTGTCTCAAAAGATTTAGCAGTGGGGATTACAAATGCAATAGGTAGTACTGTCAAAAATGTTATTACAACTACTTTTTGCGGAAAATTCAATCCAGCTTGTTAGTTATAATGCAGCTATTTGGAGCGATATCAATTGTTTAAAACATATCCGATTATTGTTTAGTTTTATCAAAACGGCAAAATTGTATATACTTTTAAGAGCATCAAGTATTAGATTTAAAGAGATAATGGCAAGGCAAAATCAAACCTAAAAAAGCGCAGTGCACCGCAGCAAATAAGCATAAATAGTTTTTACCGCTATCATCTCTCCTTAAAGGGTTTCGGGGATGTATTTCCGGATGAGCCCTTTATTATTTTAAAGGCAAACTATGTCACTTTCCTCATTTATTAGTCTGTTTGTTATTTTCTTGTCTCAAACAATATTAGTTTCATGTAGTTTTACAGAGCATATTGAAACAATTCCCGCAGTAGCATGGTCGGACGACAGCGAAGAGATTGCCTTTATTTTTCAAAAATATGAAATAACGAATGTTTTATCCGTTACTTCCGGAGAAAAAAATCCCAGCTATCAAATTAGAATAGTAAATCGAGATGGTAGTAATCTTCGAGAAATTGGAAATTATTTTTCAAATTATGGCAATGAAATATTTTATAAACAATTGGCCAATTATTTTGTAGTCAGTAATCAAGAATCTATTTTAAATTTGGGAAACATTAAATCTGACGTTAATATACCGGATTATTATATAATTAATCTGGACGGGGAAATTATTAAAGAGCTTGTAATTAGGCCTGAAGAATATTGCGATAAATTTCGTGGAAACCTGCGCAGCATACGCGTTGTGCCATCACCAAATGGAGATACTTTGGCCGTTGTTAAATCAACTGTTGACTGTACGTTGAGTATAGATCTGCAAGATGCAAAAAATGAGTTTTCCTCTTCTCAAAAATATTTAGTAGAAGGAAATGATATTGTAGGTTTGTTTTGGGGATCAAATCATACTTTACTAGTAAACGCTTGTATCGATTATTCCTGTAACCCAAATTGGTATGTATTCAATTTAATCGGAGAATTGAAACATATTAGTTTAGAGACTTTCAATAGTCTTTGCTTGGGAAATATTACTATAAGTCCTGATTTAAACATGGACAGTGAAAAAATTGTTTGGATTGAACCAGGAAAAGCGCCACAAATTAAGAAAAATCAGAAGTACGAAGGTAATGAACTAGGAATAAAAGGATCAATCGTTAGAGATTTGGATAACCCTGAAAATTGTATCGATGTGGATGAGGTGTAGAAGTTGGATATTTTCCAATATTAAATTCTCAATTCTAATCATAAATGACAGAATCACAATAGAATACCAAGTACGAAACCCAACATAAAGTAATTTAAAGCTAACAGTCAAAACTGTTGTCAATTGCATGCGTGATTCAATCGCGACAATTTGTAGTTGCTACGACGCTGGTGCTTATGGTTTTATTTCAAAAGCAGCTAATACCGATCTTCTCATCGACGCGATTAGGACAGTGAGTCAAAACGAATGTTATTTCCCACCTGGCGTGGATCAAGAAATTGCAGATTTTGCGTTTAAGATAAAAAACAATATTCCTCAATCAACGTTAACAAAATCAGAACTGGAAACGTTTATTCAATTGGCATCGGGGTTAAGTCAGGATGACATTGCGGCAAATTTTAATATTTCCTTGAAGAATGTTAAGAATCGGACGCTGCTCTTAAAGCAAAAACTGGATATTCCGTTGAACCGGTTTACGCAGGTTGCTAAGGATTTTGATTTGATGTGTTTTTATATAATCGGAAATGCCCCACCAACAACTTGTTTGATTCTTTCTTGCGATATTTATAAAAAGACAGTCTTTAAAGATAGAATTTGTAATCTTGAAGCTCGCTCAAATTGATTTGGGATAAAGTAATATCACTTCAATGCTACACCCTGGAAAACGGATAGAACACGTCTCCCAAAATCATTTATTTGGCAAAAACGCCTATCATTGAAGAACCCATTGGTACAAACTAATTTCAATTTAAAATAACGCAATAATACAGTGTGATAATCAAATGGCCAAATTCTATTTTATTGACACTAAAATTTCAGAATGATAGTCTGGTTGGCGAAACAAAAATTATCTGCAGAAACTGGGGTACCAATAAAACTAATAAATAATGAACGAAAAAACATCAAAAATAAATTATCTTCAATGCATTATTCATATGATTATCATTTGAAACCGTAAACAGAAACCTTTCTGCTTCACAGCACACTGCGATCTAGCTAATTTATTTTTAATTCCTCCTTTGTTATTTCGGTGTTTTTACAATCTCAATATTGAATGCGCAGCTGCGTGTTTTTTGGGATAGCAAACATTCATTATCAATTTGGCTTCGTTGTGTTTTCTAAATTGCAGGTGATTATGGGTGCAGCTGCGTCAGGAAAATGAAGCAGTTGCGTGAAAAGTTTAACGCTAGGATGTATGAAGGTTCGGAAATGAAAGCTAAATTATTTACACGAAGTGTATTTCTATGTTTTGTCTGCTTATTTTACTATAAGACTTTAGTTGCGGGTGAAAGTATTACGCCAGAGGCAACAATTAGTAAATTAGAATTAGATAAAAACTCAGGTTTAATTTTCATATCCCTTGCTGGCGGATTAAATTTAAACAGCTCAGGGCCTAATTGCAACCATGCAGTGCCAACATATTCTTTTAAATACGAATCAGTTATGGGGCCAGCATTTCTGAGTACTTTACTTTCTGCCCAAATGGCAGATAAAAAAGTAAATTTGTTTGGAACCGGGAATTGTGAAAACGTTCCAGATTCAGAGGGTTTAAAGAAAATTCAAATTGTTAAATAATTTTATTATAACAAATTTGACAATGAGACAAGCGAGTAGCTTGGGATAAGGAACGAATCCCAACGAATATAATTAAATAAATTAGGCGATGTTCTTAAATATTCATATAAACATCAATAGACAAAAATCAGATAACACCTAACACCAGAAAGCATTCACCACTAGCGTTGCGAAAAACGCAACACTAGCTTATGAGGAGTTGTTCACAAATATGTCTTGCGAAAGGAAGGTCATTTTACAAGCGAAAGTAATTTTCTGGAATACGTTCCTTGTTCCTATTCTCTAACTACATTTAGTTACTATGAAGCAATGCAAACCAATTTATTGTTTCATCATATTTCTAATATTGTCAGCGTGTGCAAATGATAGTGATGAACTTTCAATAATTCCTTTAAGTGAGAAGGAAGGTCAGGAATTTATTGCTGGAGTATTTGGTGAAATTAATGATCTTCAAATAATTTATGGTGAAAAAGAGGATAGAGACGGAGTTGAACATCTTCTAGACATTACAAGAATTAATTTTAGCTTACCAGATTCACTTGCTCCAAATGATTGGTTAGTTTATTTATTGGATCAATATACCACTATAGTTGAAGCAAAATACGAAATGTCAACAGAATGTGGTTACTGCGACGATGAAAAAAGAATCGTTAAAAAAAATGATACGGAATATGGATTTTACTGCATGGAAGGAATTATATTTATGCACTGCAATTATGTCCTACGATATACAGAATTATCACGGTTTACCCTTGAATGGAAAGTGCTTGGATTCGCTATTCCTACCAATAATAACAATTAATTATTAAATTACTATATAAAATAAAGGTTCCAATCAATCAATGAAACATTCTACAATAAAATACTTTCTGTCTTTTCTAATCTTATACTTAAGTGCGTTTGCGACTTCAGTTAAAGCTGATTTGGTTTTGGATGTCGTCACTAGTGTAATAATACCCGCGGTTGTTGTTCCATATAATAAATTACATTATCCAGAATCACCTGTTGCAAATGATACTGATGATTGGAAAAATCCTAAAATTCGATGGCACAAGATCCACTATAATCGAGCAATATTGAAAGATAAATGCAATTTTGAGGATTGTGACTTAGGATTTTCTGTAGGAGATCACTGGCATTTACCCACCGTCTATAGCGATGTTGAAGACAATTTAGATAATAATTTAATGGGAAATTTACTTGGTAATTTATTTGGAACGTTTGGAGATATTGGAGAGTTTTTTTGGGACTCGCTTGTTGAAGGTGCAAACCAGGGTCTCATTTTATCTGGGCAAGATACAAGAGGCCCGGTAGAACATACACAAGGTTCGATTCGACTAGCAGACGTTGGTAACAACGCATATTTCATGTTTTCAAGCTCTAGACACAATAGTGGTGTGATTTGGATTGTGGAGCTGAAAGGAGTAAGTTCTAGCACTAATAAAAATCTAAACGAATACACTTCGGCAAATGTAGTATGGTGGCGTATATTCAATAAATGCACTACGCTTGATAATTGCAATCTACAGACAACCGAAGGCACATATAATCATCCAGCAAATTTTAGTCGTGTTGGGCACGTTATAGCGGTTGGTCTTCAAAATTTTTCTAAACATGGGCAACCACATAAATCCAATTTATATAGCCATGATGCAATAGGTTTTTATGACGTTAGTGACCCTCTCAATCCAATATTCTTGAGAAGATTAGTATCTAGCATTCCTTCACATTGGGGTGGCAATCTGCCCGGCAATGATCTACCAGAAGTTACATTGTCTAAAGTAGGAAACTACTATCATTTAAGTGTTGGTGACGACTCGAGAAAACATTACAAGATGAACTCGCCCTATAGTAGTAGTTCTGTAGAACCTCTTTCAATTGCCCACTTTATTGAGCCAAAAAAATCGTTTGGCAAAGGTATGATACTTACTAAGCATGAAAATAAAGTCTACCCAACAATTGTCAATTCACTAGTATACGCGGGTCCAAATGAAACTATGGACATTGGATATATTACGTATGATCCTGACGATGGATTTTATTATAAACCAACAAAAGTTAACGTCGGAGTTGGTTTGGCGCTCGTAGGAACTAGATTAACCTATGACCCAGAATTTAATAACAATTTATACTCCGACACGGTTTATATAAATGAACCAAGTGAATCTCAAGGTTATGGAAAATTAGCATGGGTTGATCAGAATATTGAACACAGCGATTGTGAACTACCATTTTATCGGTTCAGGTATAGTGGGGGTGGTTATAATGATCAAGACATTATTTTATATTGTGACAACCAAGTAACAATTTGGGCTGACAAAACATGGGAAAGGCAAGCATGTAATTATGCTGCTGGTATCAACGTACAAGAAGACGGTTCATTAAATGCCGTCTGTCATGCCAAAAGAAGTGATAGCCCGGATTTTTTAGTTAGAACTGTCGGGCGTTAACTAATTTGAAAAATGGGATTGTCACTAATAATAATATTTGGTGATAATTCCATTTTTTCCTGTTATATAGGATAGAAATAGGGGCACTGATAAAATAATAATTTAACGTACATAGCTTTTTCCCGTTAAATTGCTCAACTGGACGTCGGAAGCGAGAATCAATAAATGATAGTGATTTGACATCAACGCCCAGGCAAGACACTATGCTAGTGTTAGCTTTAAGCCTTCACCAAGGCGCTCTAAAAAAGCAATTTTGTCTTCTGCCTTGACATGAATGAAATTAATAGCTTTAACTTATAAGTTAATTAGTTATCAATGTTACCGTAATCTATCTTTAAGCTATTTTAAAGTTGCGTATTTAAGATTTCTTATTACTGATTCGCCTTCAGTGCTATTTGCGATCATAATACGAGGCTGCACATCCCAAACTCCTATTTCAAATTTCCCCCTTATATAATATGACTCTCCTGCTTTAACATTTATTTTACGACTAGGGTCATCGCCAAGCCAATCTTCTATGGAAAATACATAAGTTCCTGGTGAAACCAAATATACAAAATATGTTCCATTATTCATCGCACCAATTCTTTTGCCATTAGCTGTGATATACATACCCCTTATATGTGCAAATTTTTGTTCTCGATAAAAATATATTGCTGCCAATTTGGGGCTCAAATCACTAGAAAAATGTCGATCATGAATTGTCATTGGAAGACCAAACGGTGTTGAGCATGCAGATAACATTATAAGAACAATTAAAAAAAGAGATATTTTCATGTTATTCATATCCGGTAGAATACTCTTGTCGTAGATCTTGTTCAGGTATTCCAAATAAATTTTCCAATATGGAATAATTTACCTGAGTTGTTTTATTTAATAAATTCGATTCTTTGTTATCACTATATTTTAACACTTTTCCATATTTTTCAATTCTTGATTTATTTATTTTTCCTTCTGCAATTAATGGGAATTCATTCAGAAAGTCATGAACCTCTATTAATATATCGTCAGTAAACATTATTAATCTTTCCGTTAGATCAATCAATCTGATCAGGTGTTCTTTAGGGATGGTTTTTAGATATGATTCCATAGTAAAACCATTATTGTGATCAATTGGATTGCGATAATTGCTATTAATAAATCTGATTAAATCGTTTCTCTGGTCCAAAATTGTAAGAATCAAATTATAATTATCTGACATAATTTGAATTCTAGTTAACTCTCTCCAGTCGTTTTTTAATCCTGTACTGTCCTCTAATTTTCTAACTATAAAGGAAAGCGATGAACAATCAGCATCAATAATGGAGAAATTATTAACAATAAGGCGAACCGTTAGCGCTCTATGCCTTGGGTCGTCATTTACTTTTCCTGCATAATGCCGTTTTATAGTAGTGAGTGAGATCAGCGCTTTTAATGCTTGAATTGTCCATATGTTTGCAGAACGTAATTTTTCTTTTTCTTCCTGACTGGTTTGTTGATATTTTATAGAAAAATAGGCAACCAAACCGCCCAACGATGCGGACAAAAAACCTAAAACAACAGGCAAATAATAATCTTTGAAATTATCAGGTTTTGGTTGGAGTTGATTAATGGCATGGACAATTGCTTCCGTTTCAAAATGCATGATAATTCCTTTTCTGCAACAACTATATAGAAGACACAAATAACTTTATAACTTAACAATATAGAGAACGCTGATAATTAAATGACTTTAACTCACATCACTTCAAAACACATTCCCTGGGAACCACTAGAGCCCAAGCGCTAAATTCAACTTACTCTCAAGTACTTCATTTTGTTTATTCGTTAACTACCAACTTTGTCATTTAAAATGGCTTTGTCAATCGTAATTAGTTGAGATACATTCACAACAGAATCTTGCGTCAAACCTGAGATTTTTTGACAGCTTGAACTCCCCTGCCTCTTCCGCCAAACAAAGATTCGATGTTATTACAGCTACCAATGATAATTTAATATGGCTGAATAAGCCACACTACTCGAGTTAGCTTGCTCGCTAGCAGATGAAATCATAAAGTAACTTATTTGTGCCCCAAATGAAGTATTTTTAATAATTTTGTATGATACTGACATATAGGGTTCTGTTATAAACGTTGAGCATTTGCAATCACCTATAACATCCGAGCTAAATTTGCTAATAGTTCTAGACAAGCCATACCCTGCAAGAAAACCTAATGTGTAATAAAAATTATTGTATTTCTTGCTATACCCAAATGAAACACCATAATGAAACGATGGATATATACCAATTGTCAAATATTTATCATCACTATCGTTAAATTTTGCATGTGAATATTGGAAACCGATATTAAAATTTGAAAATATTTTCTTTTTAATCGAAAAATCATAATAAATTGTTTTATATTGATCGACTTTCGTGCTCTTGACATCAATTGATAATGAATATTCCTCTAAGCTATCGGCATAGGAAATATTCACAGATACAATGAATAGGATAATGGAGAGGTTGAGAATTAATTTGATTTTTAATTTCCTTTTTTTTAATTTTTTTTGCTTAACGCCGCGATAACCAAATTGCAGATCGATTTTTATTTTAAGTTAGATGCTTTTGAATACAAAACAAAAACCTAGGCAGCTTAGTCTGATTTAACAATCATTTTTAATTATATGTTTTAATTTGTTAAATTTTAGGCTTCTTACACCACAGCCCTCATTTTCCACTCAACATAATCCCGAACATCACATTCTTCTTTACGCACCAGTAACTCATCCTTTAACTCATTTTCAAACGTTAATTGAATCGTCTTGCTATGCATGCCTTCTCGCCTAAACACATTTTTTAAAATGGCATATTTGTTTTTATTCATGTCTTTTATAAATTGCAATTCTCGATTTTTTATCCATTCTGGTGTTTTGTCTGCGAGATATTGTTTTAATCTTTCCTTGCGAAACGTGTGAAATTCCTTTTTTGATTTTTCCATTTTCTGTTCCGTTTTCTGCTCCATTTCCAGTTCCATTTTCTGTTCTTTACAAACATGAGCGATTTTTCCATTGCTTACTTTTTGTTTCTCTGACTTGTCATTCGTTTTTTTTGCGGAATAGTTGTTTTCGATGGCTTTTACAATATAGGCGGGTATGCTGCCAAGTTTTTCATTTGATTTTGTGAGCTCTTGTTCTACGTAGGCAATATTTTGTTTTATCCTGTTTTCTGAGAATGTCAGTCTTAATGTAATTGCTGAATCGGTAACAGGTTTTTCATCGATTTGAATATTGGAAAATCCAATTGCGCTGTCTTTTGTGTTTTTACGCTGAGATGATTTTTGGGATATATTATGAAATGATTTTTGAAATAATTTTTGAAATGAATGCTGGAATGAGTTGCGAAACGAATTCTGAAATAATTTTTCGGGATTCTCTTGATCACTTTTTGGCGTAAATACCGTATTGGCGTTTTGAATAATGGCGAATGGATTGGCATCCGTTACATGCACAATTAAATTGGCTGCAGATGATTGACTGCCACATCCAAATATTAATACTAATATGCCACTGAAAATAAAAAGTCTCATACCTTGATTACGTTCCATGTAATGTTGTGAGAATACTAAACCCATAAACGGGGCATTACAACCCTTCTGTGTTAGTTTTTTACCTCTTTTTTGTTTGTTGATAATTTCAACCCAATTCAACATATCGCGAAATTGTCGCTTTTTTCAGTGCAAAAACGTCTGATTTGATTTGTTAGTAATCTGTTTGGCGAAAACATCTTCTTTGGCGAGAGTGAAACGGGCTCGCTTGGGAAAGTTACTGCTTTTTTTGACAGGGGTGTTATTACCCTCTTGTTGATCTCTGGTTTAGTGAATTAGCATCATTGGTTGCATAACATTTAGTGTTATAATTTCAAACCTTACGTGGTTTTCTTGATGACCGTTCGTTGACTTTAATGACATTAACATTACACCTAATCACTTTTCGCCATGATAAATATCGCAATCATTGATGATCACATTGCAACCAGACGAGGCATTCAGTCGATTATGCCACGCAATATCAAGTTGGTTTATGAATCCGACAATATTGAAGACTTGATCAAGCATTACAAATCCACAGCACCGGATGTGGTCGTGCTGGACATGAATTTAAAAACAACCCATGGAATCGATACAGTACACCAACTTTTAGAAAAGTTACCGGAAGCTCGCATATTGGTTTACAGCATGCTCGATGGCATTCCTGGGGTCAGTGCTTGTTACGATGCCAATGCAAAAGGCTTTGTCTCGAAAGGCAGTCCCGTGGAATATTTGATTGAAGCAATCAAACAAATCGCCAGTACCGCAGAAAATTATTATGAGCCAGACATTAAGGAAGCGTTGCTAGATTATCATTTTGATCTCAACCAACATGATCCACGAAATTTATTGACGAAATCGGAACTTGAGGTGTTTAAATATTTTTCCTTAGGAAAAACCTTTTCTGAGACAGCCGAGCTGATGTCAATTGCGGAAAAAACCGTTCACAACCGATCTTACAGAATCACAAAAAGCTTGAACATTAAACGACACCAATTTGCTGATTACGCGAGAAAGTACAATATTATCTATTGACCTGCCATTGCGACCATTACATGAAATATAATAAAATTAATTGGAATAAAATGAAATCAAGTGAAATTACGTAAAATAAAATGAAATAAAAGTGGCATTGGGATATTAAATTTAATTCTATTTGGGAAGACTTGCCACAGCCCTCGATTTCCACTCAACATAATCTCGAACATCACATTCCTCTTTTAGCACCAACAATTCATCCTTTAACTCGTTTTCAAACGTGAGTTGAATCATCTTGCTTTTCATGCCATCTCGTTTAAACGAATTTTTTAGTATGGAATATTTATTGTTATTCACGTCTTTTATAAATTGCAGTTCTCGATTTTTTATCCATTCTGGTGTTTTCTCTGCGAGATATTGTTTTAATCTTTCATTGCGAAACGCGTAAAATTCCTTTTTTATTTTTTCTATTTTCTGTTCCGATTCTTGTTCTGTTTCCGTTTCCAGCTTCATTTTCTGTTTTTTACAAACATAAGCGATTTTTTCATTGCTTATTTTTTGTTTCTTTGCCTTGCCATTCATTTTTTTTGCGGAATAGTTGTTTTCGATGGCTTTGACAAGATAGGCGGGTATGCTGCGAATTTTACAGTTTGGTTTTGTTAGCTCTTGTTCCAGGTATGCAATATTTTGTTTTATTCTTTCTTCCGTGAATGCCAGTAGTAATGTCCTTGCTTTTCGCTGCAAGATCCCTTTGCCCAATAGCACTGCGTTTAGTTTTTCTTGCTCATCGGTTAATTCTTCCTCATAAGCGGCATTGGATAGCATGGGTGAGGGTTTGCATTGGCCCTTTCTTGTTATATTAAATATTAATGCAACCACACTGCGGCTTTTTTTGACTGGCGTTACCTCCAATGTCAAATCCGTTACAGAACTAATTTCCTGTGTTGACGGTTTTAATACATCGTTGTTCAGCGTTTTGTACGCACCCTCGTATTGAAAAATATTTCGTAACACGTCTAGGGAAACTTCCACACTCAGTATTTGGTTTTTGTGTCTTGAAATTACATCAACGAGATATTCGTAAAGGATCAGGGTATATTTGCTTCGAAATTTGGCTTGTATGAGTAACTGAATTTTTGCGTAGACAACCGGGGTAATGATTTTTTCCGTCAGCATCGGATTGATCATGTATCTGACTTCGCCGCGGGATATTTCTGCGCCAGCGAGGAAGGTGCAAACACCCCATCGGTTTTTTGTTTTATCTTGTTGTTGTGTGTTCCAACTAATTTTTGTTGAGACCAATGCTTCCAGTGCATTTTTTATCACTTGTTGATTATGACTTTTGTCCAATCCGATAAATTGCATGAGTTCGTCAAACTGGAGTTTCTCTGTTTTTTGAGAGAATCGATTGGCTTGAGAATGCCAAATCAAGAGATTGAATATTTTTCTAGCAATGAAGGATAGGTTGGTGTCGATGTGTGTTGTGGCAGTTGGTTTTAAATAATAATCCGCCGGAATCAACTCACCGTTTGCGCCGTCACTGGCTATGTGTAAATTTTCCATGGGACAAAGCATAACAAGATGTTGGTGTGTGTCAAAATAAATCGTTTTTCATGTATTTGGAATCTAGCTACGGAATTTTCACCCTATCGGTGGAGTTCGAGACCAAATTCTCTACCTTTCTCTCCCAAATTCTCTACCTTTGCTCCCAAATACTCCACCTTTGACCAAATACTCCACCTTTCCTTCCCAAATACTCTACCTTTAAAAGACGGTGTCACTCATGCTGATATATAAAAACAATAACTTACAGCACGATTTTGGGCTCTAGACCAAAAACCCTACCTTTCGTTTTTCTTTATATTTCAATTACTTAACCATCGGTTTTCCCAAATACTCAACCTTTCCTTCCCAAATACTCTACCTTTAGATCGATTATTCTTTTTTAATTCAATGACTTACAAACCCCCTTAACATATTGTTAAATATAATGTTTGTTAAAACAAACATGTTTTTACAAAAATCATGCCTATAGTTTTTTAAACCATGTGATTAAACGAGCTCAATAAACCTTTCCCCTACTTCGAAAAATTAGGGTTTATATGAAACAGGGCAAAACATGTTTTTTGGTTTTGTTATCAAAAAATAAAAAATAAAAAATAAAAAATAAAAAATAAAAAATAAAAATAATTTTGGCTGCCCTGGTGACATGACTTTTAAAATGGAATCAATATTCAACTTCAAATGGAATTGGTGTTCAGCTTGTTGTGAAATACACAATAATGTTTTAACAAGTTTTGCGACTTCCGTGTTTTTGATTTTTAGGCGTGCTTAAATACAGACACTGAAACTGCCAATGTTTAAATTTCAACATTCATTTTAATTTGTCCTCACCTTCAAAAAATGATCACTCTACAAAACTATGGAAAAATCATACAAAACACATCAATGTAAGTTACTTCCCGATACCGGGGTATATGTCTCGACAGCAAAAAATGATAATTCTACCTGGATTCTAACGATTCAACGGGAAGCCACTGAAGATGATTTGGAAGAAAACCATTACTTGGATGATATTGGCGATATTATCTGGACCACGGAATTGGAAATTATCTGTTGTCCGTTTTGTGGTGAAAAACTTCCTGACCTCGAAATTAAGGAATCGAAATCCTATGGTAACTTCAGGCACATTGATTCCAGGGGCTGGTCGAGTGAAGCTCTTTAATTACGCTAACTCTTACATGATGAATTACAACTTTCGAAAACTATGCACTACCCTATTTGAATCACCTTACCCAGTACAATTAACCACAACAGCATGACAAACCCTTGCTGAGTTACGAAAGTCTAAAAACGGTATGTGATTAAACCTGGAATAATTCACTTTCCACTTCCATCAACCCATGGAAATTCGACAGAAAATAATTTTGGAATTTTATGTGACAAACGTGGGGCTATCTTTCGGATAATATTAAAAAATATGTTACACGTGAAACGATTGCTCGAAAATAGCACCGTTTGTTTCTCACTTATCTTTGTTAACCAAAGCCTATATATATCAATATATTCAATTAGTTGTGCTCTGTTGAATCATGATTTTTTCGCTTAATCGCGTTCTGTTCAATTTTCACAAGCTCGTTAGAATTTTCCAATCAAACAATTTGTTGCTCACCCTGCCCTTTTAACTTTTAAACTAAAAACTCAACGACCAAAACCAAAATGGTTATACAACCGACATTGATTTTAAAAAAAGAAATTATTACTCAGCGTAATTTTCGATTTAAAGCCCTGGCTGAGTACTTGGTAATTGGAGTAGCTATCCATGAGATATCGATTGTATGGGCCTAGAAATGGACTCACAGTGTGTTTTTGTTATCTATAAGACACAAAGTCAAGGATCGGCTAAATACTCTGAGTCATTTTAATAATTATGCCTTTTTCTTCAGCAAATTTTTAAACAACGTGGTAACAAACTCTGAAACTCCCAATTATGTTTATTTTAAAAAGGCAAAAAAAATAATGCGTCGTTTTATCTCTACTATTTTTAAAACTAAGATTTTAAAATGTATTAGTACCAAAAAAACAAACTGAGATGTCTTTTACAATAAAATATAAACATGTCACTAAAAACCAAATCGAGCAGACTCTTTCAACCTAAGAAAATCAGTTAAAAACGTTCAAACTCAATTAAGTCTTTGATATTATGAAGAATGACTACGAAAAAGACACCTCAAAAAAGCCACCCAAAGGGTGAGTTAAAAAAGGCGGTTAACCACGCAATTGGAAGCCCCATCAGTGCCGATACCTTTGATGGAAAAATTCACATTGAATGGGACCCGGATGCTGAAGTGACACCACTTGGTCAATTACCTTTTTTCATTCAATTTTTAAAAACAGGTGGCTTATTCAAGCCCTGGGTTGATGATTGTCCGTTACGTTATGACAGCAATAATGCACCAGAAAAAGTTGATGTACTTGGATCATTTTTGCTAGCTATTTTGGCAGGACACAATCGTTATGCTCACATGACTGCATTACAATCTGATCGCGTTAATTCAAAATTGCTTGGTATGAACAAAATCGTGAGTGACGACTCTGCCAGACGTGCGTTGAAAAAAATAGACGAAAAACCAGGTATTGATTGGCTACAAACTCATTTGCATTATTGTTTTAATCCATTATTACAAGAATCCTGGATATTAGATTGTGATACGACCGTAAAACCATTGTATGGTCGTCAAGAATGTGCGGACATTGGCTATAATCCACAGAAACCCGGTCGACCCTCGCATACGTTTCACACGTACATAATGGCTAATTTACGTTTAGTATTAGATGTTGAAGTGCAATCTGGAAAAAAGACAGCCGCAAAATACTCAGCCCCAGGTTTATGGGACTTACTTGATCGCATACCACAAAGGCACTGGCCAAAGATGGTGCGAGGAGATTGTGACTGGGGAAATGAAACGATATTAAGAGAAGCGGAAGCCAGAAATGTTGACTATTTATTTAAGGTTCGCCAATCGCATAACGTTAAAACACTAATATACAAGCTACATTATGAATCTGGGTGGCAAACGATATTCGATGGTTGGGAGGCAAAAGAAAGTACGCTTCAGTTAGATAGTTGGACGAAAGAAAGGCGTGTAGTCGTTACGCGTCGGCAAATCAAGGGCGACATCATTGCATTACCAGATTCGCCACCACAGCTTAAGCACGGACAACAACAACTCGCTTTTATTGAATCTGCTGAAGATTTTAAAACGTATGAATATGCGGTTCTTGTTACCTCATTATCCGATGAAGTACTCACAATCGCACAATGGTATCGGGACCGTGCAGATTGTGAAAACGTATTTGATGAAATTAAAAACCAATGGGGCTGGGGTGGTTACGTTACTCAAGATGTAAAACGAAGTCGGTTCATGTCACGTATGATAGCGTTAGTTTATAACTGGTGGAATTTATTTGTTCGATTAGCAGAACCGAATAAACACTTAGAAGCAATTACATCACGTCCCTTACTATTGCATGGCGTAGGAAAGTTGACATCCCATTCAGATCAACAAAAATTAACGATCACGCAAAGTCATGGCAAACGGAATGAAGTCATTATTGCATATCAGCGAATCGCTAACTTTTTTTCCGGATTAAAGTTGATTGCGCCGCAGTTGACGCCAATAGAGTGTTGGTATCGAATATTAAGTGAAGCGGTAAAAAAATATTTAAATGGCCGGCAGTTGCATCCACCGAATCAAATTTGTGAGGGTTGAAAAGTATCAATAAATAACTCGAATTTTACAAATACTGAGTGTGATAATACTGGGGTAGGATGTTTAACTGATTTTTTTAGGTTCAATTCAATTCTTCTCCTACCCTACTTCGTTTAATCCGTTTATTCTCCATAACCATGTCATGTTGTTTTCTAATGCTCAAAATTTAGAAATAAAAAAAACGACTGCAAAAGAATTTTAAGCCATCGATTTCTATATATCATCAATGCATGTGAATGGTTGTGAATACAAGGCTCACACAAAACATTCACATAGTGAATACCTCCCTACCCTTCAGTAAGATATTGTTTATTAATTATTTTATCGAAGTTGATTATAATTAATTATCTTTCCGCGCAATAAACTAGCGTCCGGTTTTTCAAAGCACCATCCACCATTCACATGGTGAATATCAAAATAAACCTGCATACACCATTGTTTTTATTGATATATTCTAAATTTTAAAAAAACTAAATCAAGAAATGCCTTGCGTGTGAATCAATTGGATATATGATTATAACTATTCAAACTATCGCGAGCGTATGGAGACGATTTAATGCCCGCCAAGAAGCTGCAAAATCCCATTGTTTTAACCATTTCAAATCATAAAGGCGGTATCGGTAAAACCAGTATTACAAAATTGTTAGGATTGTATTTCGCAGAATACCAACAAAAAAATGTATTGCTGATTGATCTCGATCCACAGGCTTCGTTATCACAAAGCTTTTTGCAAATGGAGCGGGGGCCAGACGTCAAAGGAGGTATTCGCCCACCGACGAATCCCGATTTCGTAGCAGAAGAAGACCCCGCGGTTTGGGAGCGCAGCAGTAGTGGTGATATTTATCTACACAAAGAAAGTGTGCTGCCGTATCAAACCGAAGTGGAAAATCTGGAAATCATTCCCGCCTATGCACCAAGCATCAGCCGGGTAGAGTTGTTTGCCAACGAACATACCTTGGAAGAACAAATTTTACGTTGTTTATATAAAACGCTAAAAGACCCCGAGCTGGAAAGCAACTATGACATCGTTATCATCGACACCGGTCCTGAGTTAAAACCCGTGGCTTTAAGCGCCATTCGCGCTGCGGATTTTTTATTAATCCCGGTAGAACCCGAAAGAAAATGTGTGGAAAACCTACCGCAAATGATGGATGCCTGGCGAACGCAAAACAGGAAAAAACCCACACCAATTCACTTTTTGGGTATTTTGATTAACAAATTGGATAAACGCATGTTGGTACATACAGAACACGTCCACATGTTGGAAGAAACCTATGGAGAATACCTCATCCCACAAGCACTAAGGAAATTATCACCCTGGATCAATTCAGATCTCCCTGAGCTAGATGAGCGTTCGGTATTGGATTACCCAGCCTCAAATGATGCGCGCAAAGAAGCATTAGCCGTGTGCGAATATGTTAACGAAAAAATATACGGCGATAGGGATTCATCAAATGAATTAGCCACAAATGGTGCAGGGGAGGAACTTGTCGAACATGGTTGAGACGACAAAAAAATCGGGCGGTCGCTCCCGAGGTCTAGGGAAAAGACTAAAAGACAAAAAAATCGGCCAAGACATTTCAGAAAGCGCAAAATCCAATTTTGATATCGGTTTAACAGAAGAGGGCAGTGAAAACTTTGATCGGGTTTTTCTCGAAGATGTGTCGCCCGATCCGGAAAACCCACGGCTGTTCAATCTGGATGTGGATGCCATAACAAAGCTGCCAAAATTAAACGAAATATATGAGCAAAACAAACAAGAACAAATAGAAGACGACATAACAACGTTACAACAACAAATTTACGACATCATGTCATTATCCGAAAGACCGGAATCCAAAGACGTGTCGGAAGCATTGATGAATCTCGCCTTGGATATTTATCACAATGTATTAATCCAACCCATTACCGTATATCCACTCAACGAGTACCACACTAAGTTCCGAATAATTACCGGTCACAGACGTTATTTCGCATCGCTCATTGCAGGCAACAAATCCATCTCAGCCAAAATCATCAAAAAACCGGAAAGATTACGGCAACTGCAATATTCCGAAAATGAGAGTAGGGCAGACTTTACCCCCTATGAACACCTCTGTGCCGTAAGAGCCGTGGTGAAGGAAACCCAATCCCATGGGGGCGATATTACCGGGCCCACTCAATTGGCAAAACTGCTGCACAAAAGCGCGCAAATCGGTCAGGACTTTTGGAGCTTACTCAAACTGGATGAAGGCGATGAAATCATTGCCGCCGTGCGCCGAAGCCAAATCAATATTCGCAACGCCGCCGGCATCGCCAGCTTACCAAAACACAAAGAACAAATACTGCAGGCCGCAAAAGAGGGCGCTTCATCAAAAGAGATTAGCCAACAAATTAAAAACCTGCGTGACATAAAAAAGCTCAACAAAGCGAACAAGAGCAGCTCAGACAAAAACGAGAAAAAAGCACCGCAAGCCGGCAGACAAACCAGCGTATTCTCACTGAAAACCAGCAACAAAAACGTTGCGGAATACATTGTAAACGCGATGAGCAAAGAACTGGAAAAAACTCACCCGGCTTTATTCGAGGCATTAAACATGAATGAGAAAAAGCCTGATTTGAAAACCATGAACAAAAAAATGGAAGCCATCATCAAAGCGCTGAACAAAAGCTTATAACGGCGCGAAAACAAACTCCCCATATTTGTCCCCCGTACCTTTTCCATATGTGACGTTTATGGGGCAGGGCAGGGACACCCCCATATTTGTCCACCATTAGTATTGCCGTGAACAATAATTACTGTCCCACATACGTCCACGATAATAACGCGTAAAAGCGAAAAATAGGAATTTATAGTAACGTGGACAAATATGGGGAAAGCTTATTGGTGCAACCAAGTCCCAAATTTGTCCACGTTACGACTTCTATTCAAGTGTGACGTTTATGGGGAATGACTAAACCCCATATATGTCACATAAATTAGCGAAACATTTGACGTGACGTACTTGGGGAAGGCTTCGCTGTAAATGCTTGTATAGAAGTAAGTAATCACCTCGCAATCTGATATATCCAGCAATCCCCAAATTTGTCCCCCATGTTTTTAAAGCACAAATAAAATAAATTCCTGCGACTAAACGTTTGTTAATATTATCAAATAACGATAATAGGTTATCAAAACAACACAGAACAAAAGAGCAAGTAAGGTGGACAATTAGGGGATGAAAAAACAATGTTAAGTAAATGAAATTAAATTAGTAATGTTTCTCATCCCCATATACGTCCACCATAAATACTCGAGTCGTTTTTAAATGTGACAAATATGGGAAATAGCAACGTATCTTTAAGGGGACAAATTTGGGGCCTCATATTTGTCCACCCATACAATCGCTTCAAAGATGAAATGTGTCGTTTATGGGGGGCTTGGTTTGTTGTTATGTTTTTCAAAAACACATGAAATTTTTACGACAGGTTTTTGTTAAAAGAATTGTTGTATAGTTTAATTAGTTTAACAATTGTTTAGCGAAAATATCCCAATCATTATCAAACAATTACGCGGGTTTATGTGACACTTATGAGAAAGCGTGTGACAGATTTGATATCAACTGTGTCGTTTGTGGGACGAAATGTGACAACATTGAGATTTATCACGGGCTTGCGTGGACGTTTATGAGAACCGCTGCTAATTTTATTTTTGTTATTCAAAAACTTCCCAAATTTGTCCACGATTACTATTCCCCATAAACGTCCACATTAAAAAATTTTCTTTTATTTTTATGGTGGACGGCGCTTGACAATAACATCCACCGTACTAAATTTTATTGGTGGACAGCTCTAGTGATTTTTTGTCACGTTAGCCGTCCACGATATGATTTTGTTGTTATACTTTTGCCCACTACCTGACGACGATAAGGTTTACGATGATACCAACACCCGATACCTCAGAAGCTGCTCAAATACTCAATTTGAAAAAGCACGTTGGCGCCATCCAAATGCACGCCAAGCTTACCTTGTTGCAACGCAAGCTAGTCAATGTGCTCATGTATAACGCCTATGATGAGTTGCTATCATCGGAAACTCACAAGATGAGTGTGAGTGATTGCTCCATTCTCGCAGGTTTTGATTCAAAAAACACCGCGGTGTTAAAAGAATCTATCCGTGGTCTTCGCGGCAAAGAAGTGGAATGGAATGTCGTCGATGCTGATGGCCATGATGCCTGGGGTACCTCCTCACTTATCGCCGGTGCAGAAATTAAAAACGGCACAATAGAATACTCCTTCGAGCCAATTTTAAAACGCCGGCTTTATAATCCGGAAATTTATTCCACATTGAACATGGCGATTAACAAATCGTTTAATTCCACCTATGGCCATGCCCTTTACGAAAATTGCTCCCGCTACAAAAAAGTCATGTCCACCGGTTGGCTTGATCTGGATATGTTCAAAAAACTCATGGGTCTGAAAGAAACGGAGTACAGTGTGTTTCGTGACCTAAAGCGACGGGTGATCAATGTTGCGGTAAAAGAAGTCAATCAACTGTCGGATCTGAATGTCGAGCCTGAATTCAAAAAGCACGGCCGAAAAGTCGTTGCCATAAAATTTATCATAAAAGAAAATCGCCAACTGCCATTGTTAATCGATTTCGACACACCCGGTTTCAAATCCAAACCCGAGTTAACGGAAGATGCTTTATTGCAAAGCTTGATCAACGATATTGGTTTTACGAAAACGCTAGCGAATTCCTTCATTAAAAAATATGGCCATGATTATGTGGAAGGCAATTTAAAATACGTAAAAAGCAAGCTGGAGCAAGGCCAATTAATCGAAAATGTTGCAGGGTATATGAAAAAAGCGTTGGAAATTGATTATCGCCCCAAAGCCAGTTTGATGGAAAAAGAATTACAAACCAAAAAAATGCTAAAAGAAAAAGAAGTGAAAAAATTAACTACCCTAAAAGCACAACATGACAAGATAGTAGCTACCAAAGTAACAAAATTTATCAAAACGCTCACAACAGAAAGCAAAGATAAATTAGTGGCAGAGTTTGTCGCTAGCATGGAAAAAAACGAACCCTTGGTTTACCAAAAAAGTATTACTCAAGGCATCGAAAACAAAATGGTCGCCGCATTTTTCCGAAATTATGTCTTGTCTTGCGGCTTAGTCCAGGCGCCTAATTTTGATGAGTATTGCCAACAGCATCAGAGTAATAATAAAGCGCCGGAGTTGGAATTGGTGTAAGGGGTGGGATCGGTAACAAGCGGTATAGATAAAGTCATTACACAAATAGAAATTTATCAACTGCCTGCGCCAATTTTTTTGAGCAAACTGAACAACATACTCGGGTGATCCTGTTTGCCTACAAGGATCATAAAGAAATGGATATTGAAGACAGGATACGGGCCAGTTATCAACATTGCTGTCTTAAATATGTTAATCGAGAATCAATGAATAATACCTCCTTGAGGGAGAGATTTAACATCGAAGAAGGCAATAGTGCTATTGCCAGCCGCATTATCAAGCAAACGGTTTAGGCTGGGCTCACCCGTCTGTATGACCCCAGTGCGAATCGAAAGGCTTATCGATATGTTCCTTTTTGGGCGTAGCGGGATCTCATTTGACGGTCATTTGACTGAGTGACAGTTTTATTGCTGGTAGAATAGAAAAAGGTCTAAAAATACAATGGATTATAAAATTTCGTTCATTTGATGGAAGGTGCATTCAATAGCATAAACTCTGGATTGGTTGCCATGTTAATGGTCTTTATGAATATTGATTGACAGGAGAGTGTATTATTTGAGCAATAGAAAATAAGAGAAAGGTGATGGTTTCAAAGACGATTGAATAGGCGCTGGAAGCTGCGATTGAAAAATTCCTCACCGGTACTTGTCGGAAAAAAGGGGTCGTTGCCGTTATAAATTATCAACCAAATTCGAATACAGAAAGTTTATTAGGGGAGGCATAGCTGACAATAACAATCTTGATTACCTTGGTGGTGGTTTCATACGTAGTGCGGGTGAATGGGAGTCAATTAAAAGAGCACGAAATGCATATCGGTGATGAGCGCATCTTAGATGATAGAACTTAGTTCAACTGATATTGCAATAGTCAATCAACTGCCACCAAAAAAAATCAAGCAACTAAACGAGCCAAAAAAGCCGAGCTAGACAAACAAGCAAGTATTCAAACTTTTTTAAATGGCTTAACAAATGAAGAAAATACTGAACTCACCAAAGAGTTTGAAGAATTCATTAGCACAAATGAAATTCTAAAAACCCATTACAAGAAACAGGGCCTCAAATCCAAAATTGTTGAAAAAACCTTTTATAATTTTGTGGATGAGCTTTGTTTGCAGAAATAGGTTCGGTTACAAAAAACCATATTAGTAATGCATGGTTCACATTTCGTTTAACACAAGAAATAATTTTTAACTCTGCTAAATATCCAATTTGGGTAAATTAGTTGCTCGATAAATTTCGGTTGAATGCGATCAAAATTATCCATTTAACTTGAAAATTGCATTGGATGAATCGGGCAAAAATGTAGCAGGAATAACATCGGTTAATTTATTGTTCGGCTTTGCGTTACTAACAATGAATGAGTGTAATTGCAAATTTGGGGGGTGTCATTTGTTCATTAGCAATCACTGTACATTAATAATGTACGTACTATAATAATGAACATGAAGAGCAGGAAGATAAGCAACGCGCAGAATATACTCACCGAGGCATTGAATGCTGTGCAGCAGGCAACGGGTCTGGAAATAAACCTTGAAGCGCAAAATACGACTTTAAAGGGGCAACAGATCGATGCACTGTTAACAATAAAAGGCGCTAAAAAAAAGCTGGTTGGTGAGGTAAAAAACTGGGCAGCTCATGCAAATTTAGGTGCGCTGATTCATCAAATTAAAAATCTGCCAGGCGAGGGTATTTTAATAGCGGATTACGTTAACCCGAAAATGGCAACTGCATTACGAGAGCAACAAGTGCAGTTTATTGATAGAGAGGGCAATGCATTTATTAACATGCCGCCCGTGTATGTGCTGGTCACCGGTCAACGTAAACACAAGCCAGGTTTGCTTCAAACAAAGGGAGAAACCAATAGAGCCTTCGAGCCAACCGGATTAAAAATAATTTTTGCGCTTTTGTGTAATCCACAGCTGGCCAATGCCCCATACCGTGAAATTGCAGAAATAGCCCACGTCGCGTTGGGAACAGTCACCTGGGTAATGAAAGGGTTAAAGGCCGCCGAGTTCATTCGTGAAGCAGGAGAAAAGCAACGAAAACTAATTAATCGTCACAAATTACTGGATCGTTGGGTGGAAACTTATCCGGAAAAGCTAAAACCAAAACAGCTTATTGGCAAATTTGTCGCAACGGATGCCAACTGGTGGAAAAACATTGAAATAGAAAAATACAACGGGTACTGGGGTGGTGAAATTGCCGCTGCAAAATATACAAACTATCTCAAGCCACAAGTGGTAACGGTGTATTTGCCAAAAGAAGAACACACTAATTTTATGAAAGCCACAAAATTGCAAAAGGCAATAGAATGGACAAGCGACGATGCCAAAACGGTTTATCTCTTTGAGCCGTTCTGGAATGTGGATAAAAACCAACATGTGTTGAAAATCAAAAAAGGTATTGTACCTCCCATACTAGCTTATGCAGATTTAATTGGCACAGGTGATAGCAGAAATCTTGAAGTCGCGCAGAGGATATATGACAAATATATTGCGGAATATATCAAATAAAATTGACGCGAATATAACACGCGTACTTGTGCAGGTTCACAAAGTGTTACATGAACTAAAGATTCCCTATGTCCTCGTGGGATCAAAGATCAAGTGAGAATCCGGGAGCCCTGTGAGAAATGCGGGCTAGAGATCTGGTGCTACATTATTTGCATGGCGCGGAAATACAACGAGCCACAATGGATATCGATTTTGCGATAGAAGTTCCTGACTGGTCAGCCTTTAATACAATTAAAAAACAAACTGCAAGAAGAGGGATTTAAAACAACTTCACGGGCCCATCGATTAGTTAGCCCAGCTGGAATGGAGATTGACATTGTTCCATTTGGGGGTGTAGAAGATGAAAATGCGAATATTGCATGGCCACCTGGCGATGAAGAAGTATTGAATACATCCGGTTTTAAAGAGGCTTGCGATAATGCAGAAGCCGTACGAATAGACAATAAATCTAACACCGATATTCCCGTTGCAACGCCTGTGGGTATGACACTGTTAAAATTAATTTCATGGATGGATAGGTCACCAGACTTAAGAAAAAAAGATGCAAAAGATCTTGCTTACCTGATGAAAACTTATGAAACGATTGCAGAAATACAAGAAAATCTGTATGAAAATACAGAATTGATGGAACGGTATGAATGGGATATCACCTTAGCAGCCGCAAATCTTTTGGGTAGGCACGTAAAAAAAATTGCACAAGCCAATACTCATC
>Ga0316207_10001528_pt1 | contig 27977 bp, 18 predicted proteins | sample 6weekpyrite_MG_FD_204943 | JGI IMG/M metagenome (GOLD analysis project Ga0316207, IMG submission 204943) | Microbial mat bacterial communities from mineral coupon in-situ incubated in ocean water Damariscotta River, Maine, United States -... | ecosystem: Environmental > Aquatic > Marine >...
GTAAAGCTTTCCCACTGGCGGCTAACTAAAAACAAACCTAACATAAAACTTACTAATAAAAATAATGCTATATGACGGCTATATAACTTTTCTGCAAAAGGTAATGTCTTTTCTAAAAATTTATCCGGTTTAACTAAAGGAATGCGGAAAAAGAGATAATGATGAAGTAATTGCTTAAAGTAACTGGTTGATGCGCCGCGAGCCTGCTGTAAAAGATGCTGTGTGTACTTTTCGTCAGTAATATGTAATAAGTTATTTGAAAAAAGAAACTTCTGGAATGTAGTAATTTCATCAATATCAACAATTATTGAAGAATTTGTATTGATATACTCGACCAATTCACTGGTAGTTACGCCCTCTTTCCAATTAGATAATGCTGTAAACTCAAATAAGCCTATTCTATAAAAAGATTGTCGTACAGGATCACACAGCATCCATGCGGGTGAACCATCATGATTTGACGCTGCAGGATATATCTTTAGTTCCTGTCGAAGACAAAAGAGTTTGTTTTCCCCCTTCTCCCTGTTTTCACTAATTTGATAATCTTCTGCAATACTGTTCATAATAACTACCAGCCAAAAAAGCGACGTATAGCAGAAAAAGGTCTCCGGAATATATAATAAAACAAGCTAACTTGCTTTCCATAGACCTTAGCTGTTGCCCTAAGCCCTATTCTCGGAGGAGTTACCGTCTCGTTAAATTTAGCATGTAGCTTGAATGACAATACATCATCAGGTGAAATTTGAGCTTCATAGCTTAATTGCCTTAATTTTCCATCGATAGGCGAAGTCGGATCAACATTAAGGAAACCTCGAACCTTTGCATTGTCATCAAGGGACACTGCATCATCAACGGGAACCCAAACAAGTAGCTCTGTAGCGCTAGGGTCAGCCAAAGTAATAATTTTTTGACCAACTCTTACCGGTTTACCTACCCAGTCATTTTCATCACTAAATACAGCAATCCCATCTCTGGTTGCTCTCACCTCAATGCGCTGTAGAAGTTCTTTAGAATATAAAACCTCAACTTTCTTTTGCTCTACAACTGCTTTGAGCAAATCAACTTCTTCACGTGTTTTTTCATCAGAAAAAGATTTTGCAGATGCACGCCGATAATCAGCTAACGCCACATCAAGTTCTTTAGTGCTGACATCGAACTTATTTCTGATATTACTATCTTCAAGCGAAAAAAGAATCTGACCAGCTTTAACTAGCGCATTGGGTCTTATATTAATCTTCTTTATGACACCATCGACAGGTGGGCTTAAAATAATAGGTTTAATTGCTACCACTTCTGCGGGCGCAGTTACTGTTTGAGAAACAGGGAGTAGCATTACTAATAAAACACCAAATAATAACGCAGTGCGAATTTTGTTTTCTTTAAGCTTAGCGCTTAGTTGATAAAACCGTTTACGCCAAGACAGTCTTGTCTTATTAAGAGCTTGCCAGCTATGTGAATACGCATCTATAGCAAACTCCAATCTCGCTATATCTTTTTGCTGCCATCGTGTTCTAGAATTAAACCAAACACCGCCAAGAACTGATCCATTTGTATCTTTGAATGGGCACCATAAAGGGAACAAGCTTGATTGATTCAAATCATCTCCTAATGATTGATCAATATTGCTTGCCATGACTTCATGGATTTCTCCAGCATTATCCATACTAGCGATTGATTTGAAAATTCGGGTTAGAGATTGAAGAAAAGGTGAGTTTGGATCAGGGCGAGCAACGCCTGATACCGCTTCAATAACTATATTTCCAGCCACATCAACGGCCCATAAAACGGCTTGTTCATATGTTGCAATACGATGAGAATCATTGACAATAAGGAAAGCTAATTCATCTTTTTTAGTTGCTGCTCTCGCGTGTTTTTCTAATTGCAAGACAGTTATGAGTTCTCGTAAAGCACGTTCTTTTTCATCTTGAGTATCAGTCATCTATTTTTTATCCGAAAAGTAAGCAGTTCCACTCATTCCGGAAAATAATTGGCTACTCTCGGAGGTAACCTCAGCTTCGACTTCAATAGTCTGGCTAACTGGATTTATCTGCCCAACAACACGAAGTACTTTAGCTTTATAATCTTTGTTGGTTTCATCTATCTTAATCGTAAAGTTATAATCACTTTTTAACCATTTAGACCAACTTGAAGGGATAAACATCTGAACCCGTGGCTTTCCATACGAAATAATATCGACTATTGTCTGCCCTTTTGAAACATTCTCACTTAAATTAACGTGTTTTTTAACAATAATACCTGCATAGGGTGCTCTGATAGAACAATACCTGTTTCTCGCATTAACTATACCAACTTCAGCTTTGGCCTTTTTTACTTCTGCGGCAGAAACAGCAATTTCCAGCTCACTGATAGATTGGTACTCTTTCATCTTTTTGTTAGATGAATGCTTAGCTTGAACAATTTCTAGCTCCGCGTTTGCTTTATTTAATTCCTGCCTTAAAATATCGCAATCAAATTTCGCTAACCTGGCATCCTTTTTAAATCGTTGCCCCAACTCAAAAGGGAATCGCACTAATTTTGCATTAATTTGGCTTGACAGAGTGGCTTTATATCTGGGAAGTAGAAGGATGCGCGTGCTGCGTTCGCTATCCAAAGGCAATGTTTTATTGCTTAACAAATCATTATTATCAGCCGTTGCAGATATGGGGAAAAAGCTAAGTAACAGACAGGTTATAACAAAATAGTTATAAACAACTTTTGTTAATGACTTAATGTTCAAAATTATTGATGCATTCATATGTTACAACAAGTATTACTACGCATATTCACTGAGATGAACCCGAGCTATAAACAAGATTAACCTCTTGGCTATCAAGTACGTTATCTAGAATATCGTCAACCAAAGTTGCTTTAGATTGTTTATCATTCTTAGAACTGTTGAATAAAGTATCTGTTCTTGCATCCAAATGGTTTTTTATCGCATTAGAAAGTGTGACAATATCCCGTCCATTAACTTCATCAGGTAGTGGATCAGTGCCTACTGCATTATGAATGCGTGAAATAGAGCCATGTAAATCCGCATAAGCAAGTCCTTTGCGAAGTCTTCCAGCTATAGCGCTTGCACGACTCATGATAACTTCATCCATGCCGACTTTGTTTGCCTTCTTAGCCGCAACGAGATTGTCGTTTATTCTATTCTCAACATCACTTAACTCTTCAGCCAACCAATAATCTTCTTTTGTTTCAATATATCTTTGCCAAGATAAATGAACTTGCGTTAAAATCGCTGCACTAAGTGCAAGTCGCCGTGCATCAGCTAACTCAACTTGGCTTTTGGCCTGTCTTTGTGCTGCTGGCGCAGAAAATAAGTTGAATACATTCCAGCTAACTTGAACTCCAACCGTAGACCATGTGTTATTAAAACCAAATTTGTTGCTGTCATAGTTTCGTCCTGTGCTTATTTCTAGCCCTGGAAACATGCGCAATAATGCCTTTCGGACCTCTAACGAACTAATTCGTTTGCGGTAATCTTCTTCCCTGATTTCAGGGCGTGATAATAAAGCTTGTTTTTCTAGTTTGCCTATATCAAAGGTAAGCTCAGCTGGTAAGCTATTTTCTTCGACAACAACAGTATACTGAGTTGCTGGTTTTAAATTCATTATGTTCGCAAGTTCAATCTTAGACTTACTCATTTCCTTACGCAGCTCAGACATGCGATCAATTAACTCTAACAAGCTTCTTTGCCGCTGCAATGCATCGATAGGCTTCTCGATTTTTTTCTTTTCTAATTCTTGACTACGTTTAATTGCAGAACGAGCTTCTTTCAAGATGCCATCAATTTCTTCGGACATTTGAACAGCAACAACTACTCTCCACCATAAAGTATGAACATCCGAAACAATATTTTGAATAATCTTGCGACGCATTTCATTGGATATATTAACTTCATCCGACAATTGTTTAGCACTAGCGTAACTTACACCGAAATCCAACACATTCCATGCCAGGTTAGAAGAAAAAGTATTTCTTTGTCGCTCTTGTGAAGTAGAGGCTTCCAGAGACTGCGCGCCGCTAATTAACGATTGACTAATAGCACCCGCGTCGTTATTTCGGTCTGTATACCCAGCATTTAAAACTAAACTTGGTAACAAATCATATCTTGAAACTTCGAGCGCCCCTGTTGTAACAGCTCGCTCCATTAATTTAACACGATGATCTAGGTTGTATTTCAACGCTCGCGCTATTGCCTCACTAAGGCTAATAGGCTTGGCAACAGGCTCCTGACCCTCGTAAAGAGAAAGTAAGTCCTGCTTAATGCGCTGGCTACGTTCTTTGTCAGTCATCAATTCAGGAGAAATTGCGCACCCACCCAGAGAAGCTAAAGCAATCAACACTAAAGCCACCCTAATCACTTTGCTTATATTGTTTTCAGTGAAGCAGTCCATTATTATTCCTAGTTATTATCATGTACCGTTATATAAACTAAATTTTATAAACTGCTAACCACAATTTTCAGCCGCAGCACTTTCTTTCAATATTTTTTCTGCATCTTCTTTGGTTATCCCAGCTTTAACAGCTTCAACCATTACTGCTTTTATTTCTGATGGCAATGGGTACATCAACCCATTCATAACAAATTTCAAAGCATCAGCAACTGGTAACCCACCAAGAACTGCGCTTTGTAGAAGTAAAGCTGCCCGGGTTCGGTTCACAGCAGTTGCTGTCATTAACATTGTTTGTGCAGATGCAGGATCTTTTGAAATAAGCCCTTCAACTAATTTAAGCACATGATTAGTTGATATGCCTGGCGCCTGATCTAATATACCTATTAAAAGCACTCTGTCTACTAAATTCATTTTGTCCACAATAGCTTCACTAAACTTCAAAACAGCGTCTGTTTGCATTGCAGCTATTGTTCTTGCGACATTCGCAGGGTCCCATTTTTTCCGAGGCTGACTTTTATATACTCTCGGCGGCTTTCCAAAATCACTTATTTGTGCTGTTTGTAAATTCCCAATATCAAATCTTCCTGCATCATTAATTGCGTAACCGGAGCCGAAATCAAATGCGACGCTCACATTTCCATTTGGATCAAGGATAATTTCCATTGCTGTACCACGTACTCCCATCACAGCAGTCCTGGTTTTTATTTTATAATTATCTGTACTGCGGCGACCAATGATGCCAGTTACTGCTCGCATACCACCTTTAAGCAAATCAAGCGCCATTGCATCTTTCTTTTTTTCATTAAAAGAAAATTTATAGTCTGAAATTTTTAATATAGTATCTGACTTAAGTGACAACACGCTTTGATCAACCATCACCAGTCTCATTGATGACTTAGCAACTGTTTTAAGCGTATCACCAGAAAAAATTTGCGCGCGTCGCTTAAGTTTCCTTTCTTTCCCTTTCTCATCAATCGCTATGGCGGTACCTTTAACAAGTATTACTTTTCCGGCATATGTGCTATTGGTACTGGAAGCAATTAATAAAGGAAGTGGTAGCAACAACAGTAGCAAACCGTAAACTTTAAATTTTGCTTTTAGGTTTAGTATACTTTTCAAAGCATTTCGTCCTGAAATTATATCTTCCAATTTAGAGTTAACGACAACTTAACGTATCAGGGGTTTGCAATAGCACGTCTAATACTGCCAGTTGCTCTTTATTAAATTCGCTAACTGTTAAATCAATTTGCTGTTCAAGTTTTAACTCATATTCTGATAATGATTCACCTGCTGCAGGTGCTTCATTTTCAAGCAATGCTTCAAATTCAGCTACTAATGCATCATTTTCATTTTGTTCACCAAGCAGCGCCACACTAAGTTCATCAATAACCCCTGTCCATTCACTGTCACCTACAGAGCGGTAAACAATTGGTGTTACGCCAGTTCCGTTGCTAGCTATCTGTATTGGCTCATAAGTGTATCGTGGGCTGGAAATTGAAATATACCCAGTTGTACCAGTAGATGATGGGCCAAAAGTAAATGTTCCCGTGCCATTAAAACTTGTAGTGCCAGAAGAAGTTGTAGCACCTGAGAATAAATCAAAAGTAACGCCCGTCGGTGTATTAACTGTAGGGGATCCAATAATGCTAGATGCACTAATGAGTTGGAAGTTACCTGTTGAAGGTAGAACAAAACCATTTAGTAAGACTATATTAACAGTACCATTTAAAATTGCCGTGCCATTAACAATTAATTGGTCATACAGTGTTCCTGGTGTCAGGCCAGCTATTTCTAAAACGATTGTTCCATTAGGAGTTTGGGTAAAATCCCCGTCAATTGTTAATGTACCTGGAGAGTTACCAGGGCTGAGTGTTCCATTGTTAACAAATGACGTTGCCTGGGTGACATCTAGCGTTCCTTTGCCATTAATTGTTCCATTATTAATAAAGTCACCACCATTAACAGCAAATATTTGACCCGCAGCGATATCAAGCACACCGTTATTGAGGATCGTTGCATTACCCATCACCGTAATAGCACCATCGCTAACAATCAGCGTGTCGGAAAGTGCTAATGTTTGTAGCGTGACATTACCGCTTGTAAAGACAATGGTATCTACGCCATCAGGGATTGAAACGCTATCCCCATCAGCAGGAGTTAGGCCAAGGTTCCAGTTATCAGGGTTTGACCAATTACCGTCACCAGCTTGCCCTGTCCATGTTTGAGAAACTACGTTCTGGTATACCGTTACATTTACAATTCTGTCAACACTTACACCATTGACCGTTGTTGTGACGGTGAAGCTATCTGCACCACGGAAACCTTGGTTGGCTTGGTATGTGAAGGTACCATCGCCATTGTCTATAACAGCCCCATTCATTCCCTGTGTAAAACTGACGACCGTTCCTGTGATTGGGTCGGTGGTTGAGGTGTTATCTCCCCGAACACTGACCTCCTCATTCGCAAAAACATTAACTGAAACATTTGCTGTGTCTATACCACCATTTCCATCTGAAATTTGGTAAGTAAAAGTATCAACCCCAGAAAAACCAGCATTAGAAATATACTCAAGTTCACCATTATCATTAATTGATACAGAACCATTTGATGGTTGGGTCACATCAAGGATAAATAAATTATCTTCATCCGGGTCAAAATCATTATCAAGAACATTAAAGACAGTAAGTGTCTCTGCATTGGCAGCAAATGTGTCGTCGTTTGCGACAGGATCACTATTACCGAATACTTCAATATCAACTACTGCTGAGCTTTCGGCACCGTTCGGATCAGAAATCGTATAGGAAAAGCTATCAAAGCCAACAAAACCTGAATCTGAGAAATAAATAAATTCCCCATCAACCAATTCAACGAAACCGTTGCTTGGCTGTGTAAAGTCAATAATAGAAATATTATCGCCGTTAGGATCAAAGTCATTCGACAGTACATCTAAATTAACACCATTTATTGCCATTGCTGCATCAAAGATGAACTCGTCATCAGACGCTGTTGGCGCATCATTATTAGCGAGCACATTAACTGAAACATTTGCTGTGTCTATACCACCATTTCCATCCGATATTTGGTAAGTAAAAGTATCAACCCCAGAAAAACCAGCATTAGAAATATACTCAAGTTCACCATTATCATTAATTGATGCAGAACCATTTGATGGTTGGGTCACATCAAGGATAAATAAATTATCTTCATCCGGGTCAAAATCATTATCAAGAACATTAAAGACAGTAAGTGTCTCTGCATTGGCAGCAAATGTGTCGTCGTTTGCGACAGGATCACTATTACCAAATACTTCAATATCTACTATTGCTGAGCTTTCGGCACCGTTCGGATCAGAAATCGTATAGGAAAAACTATCAAAGCCAACAAAACCTGAATCTGAGAAGTAAATAAATTCCCCGTCAACCAATTCAACGAAACCGTTGCTTGGTTGTGTAAAGTCAATAATAGAAATATTATCTCCGTTAGGATCAAAGTCATTCGACAACACATCTAAATTAACACCGTTTATTGCCGTTGCTGTATCAAAGATAAACTCGTCATCAGCCGCTGTCGGCGCATCATTATTGCTCACAACCAACTGTAGTGTTGTGCCCGTATCGTTTAGCCGTAAACCTAAGCCAACTGGTATATTTGAGGCATTGATAGTAAGACTCTGTGCTGAACCTGTGCTACTTGTATAAGTGGCGATGGTGAAAGCTTGTCCTAAAACTAATTGTTCTTCAAACCCATTAAGGAATGAAACCTCAATACTGCCGCCATTAAAATTAGCTACGCCAGATAGATTAACCTGGTCGTGGTCAGTTACTGTTAAGCCAGCATTAGGACCACCAACTTCAATACTTAGATTAGTAGAAAAGTCCAAATCAATATCACCAGTAATATTAAGAATACCTGGTGAGTTACCTGGACGAATATCGACAATGGGGCCGGTTGTGCCACTAAGATTTATGGTCCCATTTCCTTGAAGTATATACCCACTCGAACTAACTGAACTTGGTAACTGTAATGTTCCAGTTTGGGCATCAATAACTCCGCCATTATTGCTGAATGTGGCTCCATTTGTAATCAGTGATACGCCATTGCCACCGCTTTTAAGAATGGTGCCGGAATTATTAATTGTTGCTGAAATATTTGCTGTAAGATCAGAGTCATTAACAAACTCAATCGTACCACTAGCTTGATTATTTAAAGTGCCACCCTGTATTCGAGTTGACGCCGACGTAATTTGTACGTTACCTAAATTATTAAAGGTACCGGTAAAATCACTAAAAGAGAAAGCATTCTCACTGACAAGACTGGCATCTGCCGCCAGTGTCAACTCACCCGCAATGGTGCCACCTCGAAAAATGTAATTACCATTTGTAAATTGGCTTCCTGCTCCAAATGTGTGAACACCACTATTTATCCGTAATGCATTCGGCCCTTGTCCACCGCTTACCATAAAGTTATCCGCGTAATTTGTGTCACCAAGAAAACTTATAAAACCTGTCTGAGCATCAACAATCCCAGTGCCGCTAAAGCTAAAACTGTCTCCACCACCCAACCTGAATTGTGAATCACCAATGCCAGCAGTTTTGATTATTGAACCATTATTTGCGATATCTAAAACACCAGCGGAGTTGATAAAATCAGCATCACCTGCCAGCTCAATCGTTCCGGTGTTATTAATTATGGTATCAAACGTTGCAATATCACTTGTAGTACTTAACATTGATACATTATTGAAGGTGCTACCTACAAAACGAGTAGATCCTGCTGTAATTTGTACGTTACCTAAATTATTAAAAGTACCGGTAAAATCACTAAAAGAAAAAGCATTCTCACTGACAAGACTGGCATCTGCCGCCAGTGTCAACTCACCCGCAATGGTGCCACCTCGGAAAATGTAATTACCATTTGTAAACTGGCTTCCTGCTCCAAATGTGTGAACACCACTATTTATCCGTAATGCATTCGGCCCTTGTCCACCACTGACCGTAAAATTATCCGCGTAATTTGTGTCACCAAGAATACTAATAAAACCTGTCTGAGCATCTACAATCCCAGTGCCGCTAAAACTAAAACTGTCTCCACCACCCAACCTGAATTGTGAATCACCAGTACCAGCTGTTTTGATTATTGAACCATTATTCGCGATATCTAAAACACCAGCGGAGTTGATAAAATCAGCATCACCTGCCAGCTCAATCGTTCCAGAGTTATTGATTGTGGTATCAGTAGTTGATATGTCAGATGAGGTTTTAAACGAAGACGTATTATTTAAGGTGCTGTCGAAAAAACGAGTATTACCAGCTGTAATATCAATACTACCAAAATTATTGAAGGTGCCGGTGAAATCACTAAAAGTAAAAGCATTATCACTGACAAGGCTTGCATCTGCCGCCAGTGTCAACTCACCTGCAATGGTGCCACCTCGAAAAATGTAATTACCATTTGTAAATTGGCTTCCTGCTCCAAATGTGTGAACACCATTAGTAATCCGTAATGCATTAGGCCCTTGTCCACCACTTATTGTAAAATTGTTCGCATAGTCCGTAGATCCGTCAATACTTATAAATCCGGCCTGCGCATCGACGGTACCATTACCACTAAAAGTAAAACCTGTTCCTGCTCCAGTAAGTCTAAATTGAGAATCACCCGCCCCTGATGTTTTGACTATCGAACCATTATTAATAACGTTTAAAATACCACCGTTGTTAATCAAATCCGCATCATTCTCAAGAAATAATGTCCCAGAATTATTAATAGCACCGTCACTAATATTAATATTACTTGAAATATTAAATGTACCTGAGTTACTAACAGAACCACCTGTAAAACGAGTATTGGATGCAAGCACAGACAATGTGCCTGCATTATTTATCGCGCCAGAAAAGTCACTAAATGAAAATGCGTTGTTACTAATCAAAGCCGCATCAGAAGATATCGTAAGGTCACCAGCGATCTCCCCACCTCTAAATAGGTAATCACCATTATTCAGACTACTACCAGAAGAAAATGTATGAGTTCCACTATCAATTCTAAATACAGTAGAATTCAAACCTCCAGAAGCTGCAAAATCAGCATTATAATTAACATCGCCATCAACAGCCAAAAAGCCTGTCGTTAAACCTGAATCAAATATTCCACTACCACCAAATGTAAGTGTCGATCCATTGGCAGTATTGAAGCGGCTAATACCAATACCACCCGTTTTAAAAATCGAACCATTATTATTGATAACTGAATTACCACCAGTAATAGTCAATGTAAGATCATTGGTAAAATTAACTACACCAACTCCTGTGTTGTTAATTGTACCACCCAGAAGTCTTGAACCTTCTGTAACAAATTCGATTACACCTTCGTTATTCAATGTACCGATTACATCACTAGGACGAAAACGATCATTAAAAGTCAATATCGCATCATCAGCAATAGTTAAGTTTCCAGCTATCTCCCCTCCGCGCAAAATAAATCCGCCATTATTAATGCTACTACCTGCACTAAAAGTATGTGTGCCACCATTAATTCGCAGGGCAGTACCACCATCATTACCTGAAGCCGTAAAATCCGCAGCGTACGTTGCGTTACCTTCAACCGACAAATTACCTACTTGGGAATCAAAAATACCAGTGCCACTAAATTCAAGACTTGAACCAGCAGTAATATTAAATCGGCTATCTCCTATCCCTGCGCTTTTAGTAATAGAACCATCGTTAATAATTGTGGAGTCCGCAACATCGACATTAACTGTAAGATCATTTGTGAAATCAATCGTACCCGTATTGTTAATTGTTGCACCCTGAAGACGTGAGCCTTCTGTTGCGAATTCGACTGTGCCAGCATTATTTAATGTGCCTATTAAATTGCTATCACGAAAACGATCGTTGAAAATCAGTGCTGCATTACTTGCGATAGTTAAATCACCTGCAATTTCACCGCCGCGAAAAATAAAATCACCATTAGTAAAATTGCTACCGACTCCAAAGGTGTGCGTACCTTCATTGATTCTTAAAGCTGTACCACCAGCAACGCCAGAAGCCGAAAAATTTTCTGCATAAGTGGTATCACCTTCAATCGACAAATTACCTACAAGTGAATCAAAGACACCTGAACCACTAAAATTAAGTGTTGAACCGATTAATGTATTAAAACGACTTTCACCTATCCCTACGCTTTTAGTGATAGAACCATTGTTAATAATTGTCGAATCCCCAACGTCAACATTTACCGTAAGATCATTTGTGAAATCAATCGTACCCGTATTGTTAATTGTTGCACCCTGAAGACGTGAGCCTTCTGTTGCAAATTCGACTGTGCCAGCATTATTTAATGTGCCTATTAAATTGCTATCACGAAAACGATCGTTGAAAATTAATGCTGAATTACTTGCTATAGTTAAATCACCTGCAATTTCACCGCCGCGAAAAATAAAATCACCATTAGTAAAGCTGCTACCGGCTCCAAAGGTGTGCGTACCTTCATTGATTCTTAAAGCTGTACCACCATCAACGCCAGAAGCCGAAAAGTTTTCTGCATAAGTGGTATCACCTTCAATCGACAAATTACCTACTTGGGAATCAAAGACACCTGAGCCACTAAAATTAAGTGTTGAACCAATTAATGTATTAAAACGACTTTCACCTATTCCTGCACTTTTAGTAATAGAACCATTGTTAATAATTGTCGAATTACCAACGTCAACATTTACTGTAAGATCATTTGTGAAATCAATCGTACCCGTATTGTTAATTGCTGCACCCTGAAGACGTGAACCTTCTGTCGCAAATTCGACTGTGCCAGTATTATTTAATGTGCCCGTAAGAATGCTATTAATGAAACGATCATTGAAAATTAGTGCTGCATTATTCGAGATAGTTAAGTCACCTGCGATCTCTCCTCCACGAAAAACAAAATCTCCATCACTAAAAGTACTACCGATGCCAAAGTCATGTCTGCCACCGTTTAGTCTTAACGCTGTACCACCTGCCACGCCGGAAGCTGAAAAATTGGCTGCATAAACTGCATTACCTGTAATTGACAAGAAACCCAATTGGGAATCAAAAATACCTGAACCACTAAAATTAAGCGCCGATCCAGCTTCGACATTAAAACGACTCTCACCAATACCAGCGGTTTTATTAATTGACCCATTATTTACAATAGTAGCGTTACCGCCATTAACTGTTACTGTAAGGTCTCTTGTAAGATTGATAGTACCTGTATTGTTAATCGAGCCCCCTTTAATACTTGAACCTTCCGTGGCAAATTCGATAGTGCCAGCATTATTTAAGGTACCAGTGAGGTCACTACTGCTAAAACGATCATTAAATATCAGCGCTGCATCACTAGCTATGGTTACCTCGCCAGCAATTTCACCGCCACGGAAAATAAAATCACCATCGTTAAGGCTACTACCGTTATTAAAAGTATGCGTACCACTGTTAAACCTTAAAGCTGTGCCACCAGCATTTCCTGAGGCTGTGAAATTTGCTGCATAAGTAGCATCACCTGCAACCGATATATTCCCTACTTGAGAATCAAATATACCTGTACCACTAAAGTCAAGAGTCGAGCCTGTTGTAACACTGAAACGGCTTTCTCCAGCTCCCGATGTTTTAATAATTGAGCCATTATTAATAATTGAAGAATTACCAGCATCTACGGTAACTGTAAGATCTCTCGAAAAATCTATGGTACCAGTACTAAAATTATTAATTGTACCAGCTTCTAGCCGAGAGCCTTCTGCAGCAAATTCTATTGTTCCAGTATTATTTAACGTTCCGGTTAGAATGCTACTGGCGAAACGATTAGTGAAAGAGAGTGTAGAGTTATTAGCTATGTTTAGTTCACCTGATAGTGTTCCTGCACTAAAATTTAAATCACCATTAAGATTGGTAACACCTAAGCCACCTATCTCCCCACCACTTAAAGTCACATTAGACCCAACCGCAAAAGAAGAAGTATCTAGCGCATCATCGCCTAACAGCAAACGGCCACCTGTTACTTGAAAATCATCTTCGCTGCTAGTTAGACTATTGAGTGTGACGGTGCCCGATGAAAAAACAACACTACCTTGCAAATCTGGAATGATGACATTGTCACCATTTCCAGGAGTGAAACCAAGATCCCAGTTGTCCGCATTATTCCAATCATTATCACCAATTTCATTTATCCAAATTAAGGTATCTGTCACGGAATTAACTGTGATGTTAACTGTTGCAGTGAGCGTTTCTTGTGAAAGATTAATAACTGAGTATGTAAAACTATCAGCACCATTAAAATTAGCATTGGGCGTGTAAGTAATATCACCAGTTTGAGCGTCTACTGCCAACGTACCATTGGTCGGTTGGGAGGCAATTCCAACGAACGAAACGCCAGGCTCATCGTTCGCTAACAAACTAGCCTCTGTGATGAGAAGTTGACCATCTTCGTCAACACTCACGTTATCATCGACAGGGACTTCATTTGCTAACACCCCGTCAAAGTCTGCTAACGCGCGTTCAGAAAGAGCAAATTCAGTTTCAATCGAACCTGTTTTCACTTCTAGATCCCAGTCACCACCTTGTAATGACGAGCCAGTGTAATCAGTTGATGCCGCCACATCTGCATTAGTGTAATCGGCAAGCGTTTGCACAAAGGCAAGACCCTCTTCCCCATTAGCAATATCACAACCAAATAATAAAATATCACCCGTGTCACTCAGTGCGTCACCCCAACTAGATAACGACTGACCGTAACGATCAATATTGGTGTTATCGAGAATAGAACTGCCAAGCACTACACTCGCATCATTAGCGTGAGATAAAATTTGTAAACTTGAAAGGTTATTGTAGTCCGCAAGAATAGTATCAATTTGCTGGATTCCATCATGACTTGCATCGAGGACAAAAACATCTGTATTAGGGGCTAGATCAGCAAGCAGGCCTTTTATATTTTCAACTCGAGAGTCAATAATTAAAACTGAGCGCTCGATTTCTGGTTCGGACGCAGGCGCAGTTAAAATATCAAATAGAATTTCGTTTTGTTGGTTCGGATTTTCGTTACTTAGCTCAGCAACCAGTGCGTCTGTTTCAACACTATCAAAAACATCAGAAATTTCTGTTGCTGTTTGCACAGCAGCTGCATCGAATACAATCCGTTTTTCTAGCACCAAACGCGTATAGCTTTTCGCTAATCGTTTTGACACAAGATAGCCCCCTATCCTTTAGTATTTTAACAATCTTGACTTATGACTCTGCGACGACTAATTTAGTTATTATCAAGTATCTACTTGCTTTGTAAAAATACTCACGCCTAGATATCAATGCAAGATAAGTAGCCCACCGCTACATAAAACTTTCCCTAATACTGCTGTGAATATACTACTATAAATACTAGTCCTTTGTACAAAACCCCAAATTGAAATATCAATATGTTAAGCTGTTTTTATGATGTGGTTTATAGAATATTTGTAAGCATTTCGCTATAGTTGCTGTCAGACTTATCGTAATACTTTGAAATGAATGATTTGTGGCTAATATTCGGTGAACCATGGACTTAATAAAAGAATTTCCCCTCGACCCAGCAATTTGCTATCTCAATCATGCCGCTGTCGGTCCATGGCCTGCAAGAACGCGTGATTGTGTTATAGATTTTGCTAACAACAATACGAATTATGGCGCGCGTGATTATCCCAAGTGGTTAGAAGTTGAATCGGGCCTTCGAGAGCAAGCACGCAAGTTAATTAATGCTAATTCCGTTGATGACATAGCGCTAGTTAAAAACACTTCTGAAGCATTATCCATGGTTGCCCACGGTGTTAGTTGGAATAAAGGCGACAACGTTGTGATTCCGATGGCGGAGTTTCCATCAAACCGCGTAGTTTGGGAGTCGCTATCTGAATATGGTGTTGAAGTTCGCCAAGTGGATACCCGAAACACAAACGAGCCGGAAATAGCTTTGCTTGAAAGTATTGATAGACACACACGGTTATTGTCTGTGAGTTCAGTGCAATATGACATCGGATTACGCTTAGACTTAGCGCAGCTGGGCGCAGCATGCCGCCAACAAGAAGTACTATTCTGTGTTGATGCGATTCAAAGTCTTGGCGTCGTATCATTGGATGTAGAAACTATAAAGGCTGATTTTGTCATGGCAGATGGCCACAAGTGGTTATTAGGTCCTGAGGGATTAGCCATTTTTTACTCACGGCCGACCGCGCGAAACAAATTGAAGCTGAATGAATTTGGCTGGCATATGTTAGAAAATCTATATGAGTTTGATAGCTCATCATGGGAAATAGCAAAGTCTGCAAGGCGTTTTGAGTGTGGCAGCCCAAACATGCTGGGGATACATGCTTTATCTGCTAGCCTCAGCCTATTTAGTGAATACAGCATGGAATCCGTAACGAGAAACATCTTTAGAAATACTTCATATATTATTGAAAAAATTGGTAATATTAAAGGTATTCAAGTTCAAACACCGCAACAAGCATCTCGCCATGCGGGGATTGTTAATTTTAGGTTAAATGATAAAAATCCTACGAAAGTTTATGAGTCGTTAATGAATCAAGGAGTTATCTGTGCTCTTCGGGGTGGTGGCATTCGATTTTCTCCTCATTTTTACACCTCTACTACCACGTTGGATCGTGCCCTGAATATCCTCAGCACTGAATTAAAGACATAAAAGACGTTTAAACCTTCAGTCGTCTCTCATGCTGCCGATAAACCTTATACAGTGAAGTGAGGGTATAACATGATATTCGATACAATCAGCAACTATTGTGAAAAACAGGTATTTCTGCAGATAGGCCAGATTTTGGGTGAAGAGTTTAATGATGATCCTGACTTTTTAGCCGATATTGCGTGTGTCACATTGAACAGTCTTCCTCCTCGTTACATCCGTCATCATGTTGATATGGCTTTTTATATGACCAGTGATGAGCGAAGTGAAATGGAGTCTTCAATTAAGCAGGCAATTCTGGATGCTGTAGACTTTGTGCGAAGCCGGCAACAGTCTTCTGAAGGCATGTCAGGAAACGGAAATCACCATTAACCATCCTTGAACGCCGTATGCTGCATATATCATCACGCTTAATACCATCATCATCATTACAGTATTAACTGTGCTGCGACTAAGGTTTACCCCAATATGTTGCAGACCAGGTAGCGAAAGACCATTAGTAATAATGTGCCCCGCATAGATAAGTGAATAGATTAAAAACAATAATCCGTAGATAAAATGGAACAACTCCGGACGTATACCTGCCCAAGAAACTATCAATACTGATGTTCCAATAATACCGCCAATCCAATTTAATTCTTTCATGATTAAGCTAGCGGCAGCAACTAGATAACCTTTAAAAATGTTTAATTGGTTTACTGGCTTTTCGCCGAATTAATATATTTAGCGATCACATTAAGGAAAGCGGTGTCCTCAGGTTTTTGATATTTATACGCTAACGCCAATTCTTCTTTCGCCTTGGAGAGTTGTTTGTTCACTAGATACCAACGGGCCAAATTACCATGAACCATGCCTCGCTCTGGTTCCAGTTCACTTGCTTTTTGGAGTGACTTAAAAGCATTTTTCATATCACCCTTTGATAACAGGATGACACCAATATTCATATGCGTCGATGTGTAGTTAGGCTGATACACGAGTGACTTTCGGTAAAATTTTAATGACTCATCGACATCGCCAGTTAAAGAATACGCATATGCGCATGCAAACCATGCAGGCCCCGATTTTATATCAAGCAATAATCCATGTTGAAAGTGCAGCAAAGCTTTTTTGAAATGTTGTGATTTTTTATTTGACGAAGCTAAATTTTTGTCTAGTTGTTTCCAACCGAGCTCAATGGCTGTTTTAGATTGCTCTAGACGTAGCTTGTCAGCATCACAAACACCTAGCATTGGCAACAATAATAAAACAATAGCTACAAAATAATTCACCGCATGCTAACCGCTATACGCAAAAGCGGCCCAACTTACAGGATGCTTGCCTTGCTTAATAAAACTTTGCTGAGCTTTTCTTAATGCACTAGGTGCTTGCATACCCTCTTTTAATGAACGATAAAAATGCTTCATTAACTCAGCTGTCTGTGTGTCAGGTACTCGCCACAAACTCATCACAACACCTTGCGCACCTGCGCGCAAAAAAGCTTGACTCAGTCCCGCCACACCCTCACCTTGTTCAATATCACCCAACCCCGTTTCACATGCTGATAAAACTACTAACTTTGTGCCTAGCAAGTCCATTGAAGCAAGTTCTAGACCTGTAACAACACCTTCTCCTGTTTTGTTAGCAATACCCATGTTTGCACCACTCAGGATCAAACCTGATTTTTCAAGTGGATTAGTAATAGAAGGGTCTGGCAAGAAAAAGCCATGCGTTGCTATATGTAAAATATCTGGACGTTTAAGCTTAAATAATGCCTTCTCTGTTGCTTTCGCTTGCATATACGAATTGCTATTGTTAAATATCTTACTGATTGAAGCGGCCTCTGTAGCCGTTGCCGGCAACCGACCAATACAAGGTTTGTCAAAGTTTCTTAACACAGATAATGTCAATGTTCGTGACGCAGAAGCTTGAGTACATAATGATTTTTGCAATGGGGCTCCAAAATTAAAATCAGGATCAGCAAAAATTGTTGTTTGAACTGCTTTATTATCACGGTAATGAGAATGTCGAATAAGAGCGCGCGCTGATGGCGCGGTACGAATTGTGTACTTTTCAAGAAGATATTTATTGCTGCTTTTATCGTAAAGCAACCCCATTGGCATTAATGCCAATAAACCTTCTGCAGAAATAATCAGCTCATCAAACCCAGCAACAACATTAGAGATTTGTGCAATCGTTTTATCATAAAGCAGCGTTAACTCTTTCTTAAGTAAACGCTCAGATCGTGCAGTGCCAATATTGCCATCAATAGTGTCGTTAATTAAACTACGTATTTTATTTACCCTCTGTTCAATTGAAACACTATCATCTCCAAGGCGAATTAATCGTATTTGTCCTTTTGCATCAAGACTGAACACTGCGTACTGGTAGGTATATAACTTGACAAAATCAAGATAAATTGCATTTTCAGGTATTTTGTTTTGTAGATCACTTAACGTAATTTTTCTATCAAAAGCTAATTTTGGAATATTACGTTTAAGGGAATCAAATGCAGTGTCTAGCTTATTTCTCAAACGAACACGAATTGTTTGCTGCTTTTGCCAGTCATCAGACCTTGAAGGCAAAGTAGTCAATTCCTCACGCAGCGAAAAGAACTTATCAATTTTATTACGTAACGATTGGCTATTTGTATTATTTCTGGTTAGCGTTAATGTATTATCGACTGCATTGATACTACCTTTGTGATTAATCCAAGATTCAAAAGCCGTTTCGAGAAAGCGATGCTTTCGTGCCTTCTCGACTGAAAGGTTATTATTGTAAATCGCTATTTTTTTGTCATGAATAGCCTGCCAGTTGGGCTGACTAAAGTCTATTTCAGGATAAGGCTCACCAAACCCGTTATCATTCGGTGCTTTCGCCTGCGACAACCAGCTCGCTTCGATAAAGTGTTGGCCAACGTCTTTATATTGTTTTCTGAAAACAAGTTTTTGCTTTCGACTTAAATAAGAGAAACTGGATTTTTCATATTCACTGTATGCTGTAAATAAGCGTTTAGCCAAGCCAAAAATAAGCTCGTAATCATTATTTAACCTTTCCGACTCATACAGAGCGTGAAGAGAAGCGATTGTTAGCGGGTGCGCGTCCCCATAAAGTGTACTGTAAACTTTAACCGAGCGGCGATAGTCCTTATTCATTTTCAAACGCATACTATCTGATATTTCTAAGTCAGAAAAAACGCTATATTTTCTTGCATTAGCTCGTTTGAAGTACAATGAAGCTACATTAGGGCTTTTATTACCATATAATTTAACAATTTTTTTTTGCGCTATGTTGTATATTTGTAATGCATATTCTGTTTCACCACTTGCGGCGAGCGCATCCCCATAACCAACATAACCTTCTGCAGCAACCGCACTATCTTCCCCAAAAGTATCGATGCTTTTTAGTAATTGTTTTTGTATTTCCTGCACATCATAATCAACTTTTTTAGCGAACATTTCTTGCCAATCAGTTTCATATGGGTTATCAACATCGGGACCCTGTTGAGATAACCTTTTTTTTATCGATTTTATTCTAATCTTAGTGTTATAAATATTTTTTTCATTTAGCTTGTCTTGTTGCAGCATTAACTCCAATTTGTCACTTAACCCTTCAAGTGCAGTTTTGTTATCGCCGATATTTTCACTATAGTTTACTAGCACATCATATGCGTCTAACAATTCATTAACAGAAAGCGGCAAAGCCTTCTTGTAAAGCTTAACTACTTGCCATTGAGATGAAATAGCTGCCAGCGTGTCACCATTTCTATTATAAATCATTGCTTGCTGGGAAAAATTAATAGCTTGCGCGCTAAATGGTAGGTTTTTTTGCCGCTTAATTAATGCAGATAATACGTCAAGCGCCTGCTGATCTTCTTGCGCAAAAAAATGAACATAGAACAAAGCTTGTAAAGCTGCAATATAAATATCTTGTGGACCATTAGATTCAAGCTGCTTTAGCAAGGGTGTAATAAGATTACGTGCCTTGTTAATATCACCCGCTGCAACATAAGCGGTTGCCATACCTATTTTCGCACTAAGCATTTCTTTTTCAGCTACGAATTCACCTGCTTCAATTTTACTGAATCCTGATTTAAATAACGCTAATGCTATTTTGTATTGCGTATTTTTAAGCGCATTGAATCCGGCGTTAAAATCATTGCTCGCACTTCCTAGCACAAAAGCGCTGTAAAACAAAAGAACAACAGCAACAACACGCTTCATCAAATTTTGGGGTTTGCGGTAGAAAATAATGTAAAGAAATTTTGAGTCGTAGCTAATGCGATGGTATCAACCGTATCGTTACGGAGCTCAGCAATTTTTTCTGCGACATGTTGAACATATGCGGGCTGATTGGTTTTACCCCGATACGGCACAGGAGCTAGCCAAGGCGAATCTGTTTCAACTAACATACGATCAAGTGGTACACGTTTTGCCACATCTTGAAGAGTTGTTGCGCTTTTAAACGTGACTATCCCTGAGAAAGAAATATAAAACCCCATATCCATTGCTTGTTTTGCCATTTCCCAATCTTCAGCAAAACAATGCATAACACCACCAATGTCACTGGCTTTTTCTTCTTGTAGTATTTTTATCGTGTCTTGCTTAGCTTCGCGAGTATGAATAATTAAAGGCTTTCCGGTTTGCTTTGCAGCTTCAATGTGGCGGCGAAAACGATCTTGCTGCCATTGTAAATCACCTTCGCTACGAAAATAATCAAGGCCAGTTTCTCCTATTGCAATGACTTTTTCATTGTTAGCAAGATCAACTAACTGAGCCACACTAGGGTCAATACCTTCCTGTTCATTTGGGTGAACGCCAACAGAAGCAAATACCTGCGGCATCAATTTAATGGTTTCGAGCATTTTTGGGTATTGCTCTAAGTTAACGGATACACAAAGCATATGGCTAATACCATTTTCATGTGCATAGGCAACGGCGGATTGAGGATCACCGCCCAGCTTTTCATAATCCATTAAATCTATGTGACAGTGCGAATCTATTAACATAACTAGGTAGGACTCAAAGGTATAACTGATTACTTTCTAAAGATAATCACATAGTGTGTGTAGCACGGTCAGACTGCAATGCACCGGCAAGATAGGTTTCAATTTTATTTCGCGCTGCGCCGTTATCTAAATCGCTAAACTGCACACCGACACCAGCTGCCCGGTTACCTTGCGCGCCTTTTGGTGTAATCCAAATAATTTTACCCGCGACTGGAATCTTCTCACTCTCATCCATTAATGTAAGTAGCATGAATACTTCATCACCAAGCTTATAAGCTTTATTTGTCGGAATAAATAGCCCACCATTCTTAACAAATGGCATATATGCAGCATACAAGGCCGTTTTGTCCTTGATGGTGAGGGATAAAATTCCTTGTCGTCCGGGCATTTTTGGAACAGCCATAGCGAATACCTTGTTATTTGTAATTATTTTAGCACTAACTAAAGAAAATTATAGCCGATTCTTAGGTAAAGCGGCCCATCGAATCAATATTTCTTCTAATAGTAGCTGTTGATTAACCTGCGACGTGGATAAAAGCCTAGAAGCCTCGTATAGATGCGGCAAATAAGCATGTAAACCGGCTATATCTAACTGGTTAGCAAAATTAACGAGCTGGCTATGCTGGCTTGGACAAGCTAATGCTACCTGCAGATTACCTTGCGACAAACGAATTATATCCATCACCCAGTTCGTTAACCATTTAACTGCTCGTAAACCACCCTTTTTCTGCCAATCAGCAGCGATAGATAGCGGATCTTTTTCACGTGCCTGCAACGCGCCAAGAGTGAGTAGCCCAGTTTCGTACTGCGTCTCAATTGACTCATCAGTTCTGGCCATATTCAATGCTGCAAGTGGTGCACCATCTGCAATTTCAAGCCATTGCCTTGCTTTAGAGACTGATTGCCTTTCAAGCCATTCAGTCGCTATTGTGTAGCTTGGTGCAATAAAATTGATGCGTTGGCACCGGCTTAGAATTGTTGCCAACAAGCGTTGTGGTGCACTCGTTAATAAAATTATAATTGTATTCTTGGTTGGTTCTTCTAGTGTCTTTAATAAACTATTCGCAGCAGCGCGATTCATGTTTTCCGCAGGGCCAATCAAAATAACCTTGTAGCCATGATCGAACTGAGCATTTAAAACAGTGAACGAAGTTAAAGCACGTATTTGATCTATTTTTATTGCTTTACCAGCTTCTTCAGGCTCAATACGCTTTATATCTGGATGACTACCCGCTTTAACTAACAAACACCCTCGACATTCTCCACAAGCTTCACCATTCACACCATTATTGTGACATAACATGCTTTCAGCAAACTGTTCTGCAAATTGGTGTTTCCCCAAACCTTCTGCACCGGAAAGTAAAATAGCATGTGGCAACTGGCCTCGCTGCTTACGCGAAACAAGTTGTTGCCATTGCTCAGCTTGCCATGGAAATATAGTATTCATTTTATCGAGAAATAAATGAGGTGATTACCTCTTGTATTTGCATTTGAACATCTTCAAGTGTTTTGCTTGCATCGATGATATGTACACGAACAGGATCATCCTTAGCTCGTTCTAAATAAGTGTGACGTACTCGTTCAAAAAAATCATGTTTTTCTTTTTCAAAACGATCCGGTTCACTGCGATTGCCTGCTCTAGCTAAACCTATCTCAACAGAAACATCTAACAACAAAGTGAGATCAGGTCGTAGATCACCTTGAACTAAAGTTTCAAGCGCTTCAATAGGAGTAGTGTCAAACCCACGCCCACCACCTTGATAAGCATATGTCGCGTCAGTAAATCGATCGCATATTACCCATTTACCATCATTAAGAGCTGGCTTAACAACTTTATCTAAATGTTCTGCGCGTGCCGCAAACATAAGCAATAACTCAGCATCACGACTCATTCCATCATGTTTGTGGCCTAATAATAATTCACGTATGTCTTCACCGAGCACTGTACCACCCGGCTCACGGGTCATAACAATATCCTTACCCATGTTTTTCAATAATTGTTCAATGAAATCAATATTAGTCGTTTTTCCAACGCCTTCAATTCCCTCAATAGTAATAAAACAGCCACTCATTAGCATGATACCTTTATTATTCTCACTACTTGCTTTTACTATCAGTAGACGAAGAAAATGGTTTTCGTCGCCCTTTTAATTGATATTTAATAACAGCTTCATTGTGTTGCTTCAATGTATTTGAAAATACATGAGTTCCATCACCTTTAGCAACAAAATATAAGGAATTACCATCAGCGGGATGAAGTGCAGCGTGTATTGCTGCAAGCCCAGGCATGGCAATTGGCGTTGGTGGTAAACCATAACGGGTATAAGTGTTATACGGGGTATCTGTTCGTAAATCACGACGTCTAATATTGCCATCATATTTATCGCCAATACCATATATTACTGTCGGATCCGTCTGCAATTTCATTCCCTTTCGTAACCGCCGTACAAACACACCTGATATTTGTTTGCGTTCGCCTCCTTGGCCCGTTTCTTTCTCTATAATCGAAGCCATAATGAGCGCTTCATAGGGAGTTTTATACGGCAACCCTTTGCTACGCTTTTCCCATTCCGCGTTTAAGTGTTTTTGCATTGCCTTATAGGCGCGTAATAAAACCTTAATATCAGATTCACCTCGCACAAAATAGTATGTATCAGGAAATAACCAACCTTCTGCATGAAGAACATCAGACTGGCCTAACTTTTTCATCAATTGACTTGCTGGTAACTCGCCAATTAAGTGCTCTAAATCTTTATTTTGCTTAATGGCCTGAAGAATTTGTGAAACATTCCACCCTTCGATAATAGTAAAGCTGTGTTGTTGGACTTTACCTGCTACTAGTTTATTGAGTAGCTGGTTTGGTGTTACGCCCTTCTCGACAACATACTCACCCGCTTGAATATGTTTATCTTGCCCACTTATGCGAGCAGACCACGCAAGATAACGGGGACGATCAATGACATTATTAGCAGCTAGTTCATTCGCAATCGAAGTAATTGAGCGTCCAGATTTTACGTCAATACGTAAAGGCTTATCGGTAGCAATGTTAAGCTGGCTGTTTAGAAATTGATCATAGTCGTAAATACCCACTAACGCCGCGCATGCCAAAAGCAACATCAGTGATACGATCCACTGTTTAATTTTCATATTAGTCCATTCATTATCATTTTTGTTACGTTGCCAACAGTTTTATATTTCTTTTTTAGTAATTTTTTTACTGGCCAAATTTTTATAATGCTATTACAAACAAATAGCTCATCAGCGACAAGCAATTCGTTTAAACTAATTTCGCGCTGTTGAACAATCATCCCGAGTAGCGTTGCTTGCTTTATAATTTGTGAACGCATAATACCTGCAACACCGCAATGCTCTATTTTAGGTGTTACCAATTCATTATTAATTACTGCGAAACAATTACTCATTGTGCCTTCGATAACATGACTTTCTGCATCAAGCATCAGACCTTCGTCAATTTCCGAATCCTGCCATTCGCTTCTTGCTATCACTTGCTCCAATCGATTTAGATGTTTGATGCCAGCCAGCATTGGCTGTTTTGCTAGACGCGTTTGGCATACATACAATTCTATACCGTCACATGAATTAGCAGCCGAGTATTTTGGCCAATCGTGGATGCTGAGTATTCGTGTTGGAGTTACATGTTCAGGGGCACGATAACCGCGTCCTCCACTCCCTCTCGTCACAATTATTTTAAGTACAGCGTGTTCCTTATTACTACATAATTGCTGTGCTTCAAACAATAATTTCTGAGTATCAGGTATAGGTATCTTTAGCCGTTCACAGCCATCGGCCAAGCGCGACATGTGCTCATGCCAGAACTCACACTGCCCATCTTTCACTGCGATCGTTTCAAATAAGCCATCGCCATACTGTATTGCCCGGTCACTAGTTGCAAGACAGTTATTTTCTTTACCATTAATTAGTATTGTCATTGGCTAAACTCCGTATCCAATGCGCGTAGTAAGCCTTTGGCTTTTGAACGTGTTTCTTCAAGTTCGTGGGCGGCAATTGAGTCTGCAACAATTCCTGCACCTGCACGTAAATTCAGCTTGGGTCCATTTCGGGTCATTGTACGAATAAGAATATTCAAATCCATATCACCATTGTGATTTAGGTATCCCATTGAACCTGTGTAAGCACCACGAGAAGACTTTTCCAATTCGGCAATTATTTCCATGCAGCGTATTTTCGGGCAGCCTGTAATCGTCCCCCCGGGGAAAACAGCTTTAATAACTTCTCCAGGGCTTATCTTAGCGCGAAGTTTCCCCCGTATATTTGAAACAATATGATGGACATGCGCGTAAGATTCGATAACCATTAATTCATTCACATTAATGCTACCCGCTTCACAAACTCGTCCCATATCATTCCTTTCAAGATCTATCAGCATAATATGTTCTGCACGTTCTTTAGGGTGGCCTAAAAGTTCTGCCGATAAGGCTTGATCCACATCCAGCTCGCCACCACGTGGACGTGTGCCAGCAATTGGCCGAGTCTCAACATAACCATTTTCAACGCTAACTAAGCGCTCTGGTGAAGAGCTGATAATACTTTTACCGGCAAAATGCGCTATACCAGAAAATGGGGCGGGATTATTATTTCGTAAAGAGTAATATAAATCATAATCTGTAACATTTTCCTTTAAACTCACTGACCATTGACGCGATAAGTTAACTTGAAACACGTCTCCCTCAACAATATAACGTCGTATGGCGGCCACACCATCAAGATAATCTTTTTCGGGTTGTTCTTCTATATGACTAATTAGATTTTTTTTAAAATGATCTAACGGTGTGACATCTGAAATATCTTGATGCATTATTTGCAGCTGTTGTACGGAATTACTTTCACTAATAACCCAGCAACGCCGCGTTACATGATCGCGTATAATCGCTGCCGGAATCCGGACAGCGTAAGCAATCACATCGTTACTCATTGGTAAATCAAGTACTGGCTCAATTTGCTGTGCAAGTTCATAGCCGAGATAAACAAACCAACCACCTTGAAATGGTAATCTCAATTCATGGTGAACTGAATTTTCTGCATGAGGTATTGGTATTCTGTTCGTCGCCCAACAGCGATCAAGATTATCAAGGAAATCATTTCCTTTAATCTCTAAATTGGTTGAGGTGAGATGCCCATCGCCATCAAGTACTAATTCTGCTTGTGGAAACGCAAATAAAATATCATAACGTGCTTCTGTGCCACCATGCGCAACACTTTCAAGTAGGAAGGGATACCGTGCTTTATTGTTATTATAAAGTAGAGCCAAATCGACAAAACCTTCTGCCAGCTCTACTACAGCATTATCGTGGGCTTGTGGCGTCATCAACGTGCCTGTTGCTTCAGTGCAGACACTGGTATCAGTTACTCAGGCTTACGAAAAACCACAGTACCATTTGTGCCACCAAACCCAAATGAATTTGAAACTGCTACGTCTATTTTCATTTGTCTTGCTGTATTTGGAACGAAATCCAAATCACATTCAGGATCTTGATTGAAAATATTAATTGTTGGGGGAGCGACTTGATCGTGAATCGCCAGTGCAGAAAAGACGGCTTCGATGCCACCTGCCGCGCCAAGTAAATGACCAGTCATCGATTTAGTAGAGCTAACTGCGGTTTTATAAGCATGTTCACCCAATGCTGTTTTCATTGCCATGGTTTCAGCAACATCGCCTGCTGGTGTAGAGGTACCATGTGCATTAACGTAATCAACTTGCTCAGGATTAACACCCGCGTCATTTAATGCATTCACCATACAGCGTGCGGCACCTTCACCACCCACAGACGGTGATGTCATATGGTAAGCATCACCACTCATACCAAACCCAGCAAGCTCACAGTAAATTTTTGCACCTCGTGCTTTAGCGTGCTCGTACTCTTCAAGCACCATCACGCCAGCGCCATCGCCTAGCACAAACCCATCTCGGTCAACATCCCAAGGACGGCTTGCGGTTTCAGGATCATCATTACGCGTGGATAATGCACGAGCGGCAGCAAACCCGCCTAGGCCTGTTGGTGATGTTGCCATTTCGGATCCGCCGGCTACCATGACATCAGCGTCACCATAGGCAATCATACGGCCTGCGTCACCAATACTGTGTGTGCCAGTAGTACACGCAGTAACAATAGCAATATTGGGTCCTTTTAAACCATGCATAATCGAGAAATTTCCCGATGTCATATTGATAATGTTACTGGGCACAAAGAAAGGAGAAATTTTGCGCGGGCCTTTATCAATAAAGGTTTGGTAACCTTTTTCAATACCGCCGACACCACCAATACCAGAACCAATCGATACGCCAATGCGAGTTGCATTTTCATCGGTCACTTCAATACCGGAATCTTTAAATGCTTGTGTGCCGGCAGCAATGCCGTAATGAATAAAGGTTTCCATACGGCGCGCATCTTTTGCGGAAATATATTCAGTGATATCAAAATCACGAATCGAACCACCAAAACGGGTAGAGAATTCAGACACATCAAAATGTGTCAATGGGCCAATGCCGCTCTTGCCAGCTAGAATGTTATCCCAAGAATCTTTTACATTTAGCCCGACTGGTGTAACCAGACCCAGACCGGTAACAACGACACGTCTTGTCACTGTTATGCTCCCGTTAAGTTCAGCAGAAAAACGAATGGCCGCCTGCCACAGAATGTGGAAGCGGCCACCAATTTGATTTCAAGCAGTTAAATTAACCAGCGTTGGCGACGACGAAGTCGATAGCCTGTTGTACGGTGGTAATTTTTTCAGCTTGGTCGTCAGGGATCTCTGTTTCGAATTCTTCTTCCAGAGCCATTACTAGCTCAACGGTGTCGAGTGAGTCGGCGCCGAGATCGTCTACGAACGAGGCTGCGTTAGTTACTTCTTCTTCTTTTACACCAAGTTGTTCTACAACAATCTTC
>Ga0316207_10001529_pt1 | contig 27973 bp, 27 predicted proteins | sample 6weekpyrite_MG_FD_204943 | JGI IMG/M metagenome (GOLD analysis project Ga0316207, IMG submission 204943) | Microbial mat bacterial communities from mineral coupon in-situ incubated in ocean water Damariscotta River, Maine, United States -... | ecosystem: Environmental > Aquatic > Marine >...
GCCACACTTCAATATCGTATGTTCTGCGTGCCCCAAAACCAATATCTCCCGTGCAAAGCTTAACCACACGATACGGTAAATGCAGGCGCTTAAGAATTTCCTCGGCACAGCCCGTCATACGCTCAAGCTCTTCATCGGATTCCTCTGGTTTCACCACAGAAACCATTTCAACCTTTTCAAACTGATGTTGCCGGATCATGCCACGTGTATCACGTCCGGCTGAGCCGGCCTCAGCACGAAAGCATTGTCCAAGTGCCGTGAAACGCAGTGGCAAAGTTGCCTCGTCAAGAATTTCATCTGCATGAAGATTTGTTAGCGTAACCTCTGAGGTTGGGATGAGCCAGTGCCCCGTGCTTGTCTGAAACGCATCATCCCCAAACTTTGGAAGTTGTCCTGTGCCCAATAGAGCAGACTCGCGCACCATTGCCGGGGTCATCACTTCTTCATAGCCATGTTCATTTGTGTGCAAATCAAGCATAAACTGCCCAAGGGCACGTTCTAATCTTGCGATCCCCCCCTTTAGCACGACAAAACGTGAGCCTGAGAGCTTTGCTGCACGCTCAAAATCCATCAAACCAAGTGCCTCACCTAGTTCAAAGTGTTCTTTAACCTCAAAATCAAATTCTTTTGCTGCGCCCCAAGTGCGAACTTCAATGTTAGACTCTTCATCGTCTCCATCAGGCACATCATCACACACCATATTAGGCAAGCTCATCAGCATCATATTAAGCTTCTCGCCGAGCGTGCGCTCGGCCTCTTCCAGCTCAGACAATTTATTCTTCAGAGCACTCACTTCAGCCATCAAGGCTTGCGCTTCAGCCTCGTCGCCTTGTGCTTTTGCCCTACCAATAAGCTTTGATGCCTCATTACGCCGTGCTTGTGCTTCTTGCGCTTGTGTATTTACAGACCGGTGGTCAGCATCCATTTTCAAAATAATTTCCGCACAGGGCTCTTCCCCTCTACGGTTCAGTGCTGCATCAAAAGCAGCAGGATTTTCACGAATAAATTTTAGATCGAACATGGATGTATCCTAGTTTTGACCGTACGTTATTTTTCGCACGCCAAATTAAATTTCTTCTGCGGCCTCAGCCGCTTCTTCCTTTGCGCGCTTCTTTTCAGTAGCCGCAATTAACAGAATGGAAAGCTCATAAAGCAGCAAGATAGGGATGCCAAGTGCGATTTGGCTTATCGGGTCAGGCGGCGTTAAAAAAGCTGCCATAATAAAAGTTCCAACAATCATATAGCGGCGTTTTTCTTTTAAACCCTTCGCAGAAACAATACCTGCCCGCCCCATTAGGGTAAGAGCAACCGGCAACAAAAAAGCAACACCAAATCCAAAGATCATTTGCATTACCAGCGACAGATATTCACTTACCTTGGCCTCGGCCTGAATTTCTATTGCATTTGCACCGCCTGATTGCTCAAAACTAAGCAAAAACTCCCATGCCCAAGGAATTACAACAAAATAGGCAAGTGATGCCCCAAGCGCAAATAACACGGGTGTTGCTATAAGAAACGGTAAAAAAGCACGCTTTTCATTCCTATATAAACCCGGAGCAACAAACTTCCATATTTGCAGGGCAATCAAAGGAAATGTGACCATAAAAGCCCCATATAGTGCGACTTTTAAGTTTACAAAAAAGCCCTCTGTAAGCCCGGTAAAAATCATTCGCCGAGTTTCGCCGTCGGCTTGAGCATCCATATATGGTTTCGCAAGTATGTTAAAAATTTGGTCTGAGAAATATAGAGCAGCGCCAAATGCGATCACCATGCCAATGATCACTTTAATTAAACGAGAGCGTAACTCGTTCAAATGATCCAAAAGCGGTGCCCGGCTAGCTTCCACCTCATCGCCTATATCATCAGTATCAACAATATCAGGTTTTGCTGTTTCGTCTTCTTTAAATGAATCGGGCCCCATCATGACTTGTCCTCAACAGGCTCTTCATTTCCCTTTGGGGCTTTCTGTTCTTGGCTGGTTTTTTGCTGTGTTTCGCGCTCACGGTTTGTCAAGATATGATCTGTAATTTCCTCAGGGCTCATACCAGGACGAATACCTTCAGATTTCCGCAAATCCTCAAAGGGGTCTAACTCTCTCTCTGCCTCAGCGGCAAGAGTCTCAACACCTTCTCGAAAATCGGCTGTTAGTTCACGTGCCTTGCGCACTAAACCGCCCACTGTGCGCAGTAATCTTGGCAGCTCTTTGGGGCCAACGACAACTAATGCCAAAACGCCGACTACAAGCATTTCCATCATGCCAATATCAAACATGGAAGTATGCTCCGGTTAACCGCAAACGCAGTAAAGGAAAGAGGCTATCAACCTTTTGTTTTTTCTTTAGTATCAGCAGATACATCAACAGACTCACCGTCAATCGTGCGCTGATCAGAAACAGGCTTGGCATCTTCTTTTTCTTCTTCCAAACCTTCTTTCATCCCCTTCTTAAAACTCGTGATTCCCTTGGCAACATCCCCCATAAGGCCCGAAATCTTACCCCGGCCAAAAAGAAGCACTACCAAAAGAGCAACTAGCGCAATTTGCATCCAACCTGGAAACATTTGTTTTCCTCTCCCTACATTGAGCAAGTGCCCAACTGAATTACTATCACCGTTTACAAACCGGCGTTACTTCTCAAGATCATTACTCTCCATAGTTTCACGAGCATGTATAGAAGCATCTCTTTCTCGTTCAGCTATGGCATCTTCTAGATCTATTTGATCATCATTATCATCGGCAGCTCCAGGTGATGGCATTCCTCCCATCTTATCAAGAGCAATATCAACACTATCAAGCAGCCCTGCAGCCTTCAATTCCTGCAAGCCCGGTAAATCTTTAATCGTTTCAATTCCAAAATGAACAAGAAACTCTTCTGTTGTACCATAAGTTACGGGCCGACCAGGGGTTTTACGTCGGCCTAGCATTCTACTCCAACCTGCCTCCATCAACACATCCAAGGTACCTTTAGATATGGTAACTCCACGAATATCTTCAATCTCTGCGCGGGTTACAGGCTGGTGATAGGCTATTATAGCAAGCGTTTCAACAGCCGCACGTGAAAGTTTCCTTGGTTCGTCAATCTCACGGCGCAAGAGAAAAGATAAATCTTCAGCCGTACGGAACATAAACTTTCCAGCGACCCGAACTAAATTCACCCCTTTAGTAGCATATTCAGTCGTTAGACCTTCAATATGGAGTTCGACCTCAACACCATCAGGCAAACGCTCTGCTATATCTTCGATTGAAAGTGGTATCTCACTGGCAAACAAAACAGCTTCCACCATACGACGATGTTCCACTTGCCGTTCAGTTCTATCATTCATGCTTCAGTGTTCCCCCCATCAGCATCCTCAGCGTGCTTTTGCCGCAAATAAATAGGACCAAAGGTTTCCATTTGTCTTAGGTCAGCCTGCCCTTGCCGAGCCAATTCCAGGCTCGCAGCAAACATACTAGCAAGTGCCGATTTACGGTGTTGCTTATCCTTCAGTTCTTTCGGCAAAAAAACAGAGAGTTGTGACCAAGTAAAAGCATTACCTATAAGGCTAGAAAGGCGCTCCAATGCATCCTCTAGCGAAACTACCGGGCGGCGCTCAATCTTAATTTCTGTTATGGAGTGTCGTTGACGATTATCGGCATATACCTTCAACATTTCGTACAAAGTTACATCATAAGCACCGCGTTTTAAGGTTTTGAGCCCTTCTGGCTGACCTCGGCGATATACATCGCGCCCCATCCGGTTTCGGCCCATTAATCGAGCCCCCGCTTCTCGCATAGCTTCTAAACGCTGCAATCGTAATTGTAAGCGAAAAGCCATTTCTTCGGCTGAAGGTTCGTCATCGTCAGCCTCTTTTGGTAATAACAAACGCGATTTTAAATAGGCCAGCCAAGCAGCCATCACAAGATAGTCTGCAGCTAATTCGAGCTTTAATTTGCGAGCCTCTGTAACAAATTCAAGAAACTGTTCCACAAGTTCAAGAATAGATATTTGTGCCAAATCAACCTTTTGCGTACGTGCCAAAGTCAACAACACATCCAAGGGGCCTTCAAACCCATCCATATGCAGTACAAGGCTATCAGAACCTGCCTGATTTGCTGTCAATCGGTCTGAAACCGGAATATCTTCTTCAAATTCTGTCACCAGGGTGCGCCAACTACATTTGCAACCAATTTACTCATAAAGAGAGTTGGCATTAAGATAACAGGCTTAGCGAAAACAACAATCGCCATCAGTATGAAAATGCCATATGGGGCAATTGACCTATATCTTTGTGCAGCCTCATATGGAAGCAATTGCTCAACGACCCCACCACCATCAAGTGGTGGAATTGGAAGTAAATTAAACACCATAAACAAGCAGTTCATGAAGATGCCGTAAAGCATGGTTTGCATTAACCAGCTATTTCCATCCATGCCGTAGCTGTCTGCAAATCGTAAAACATAAGCGCAGAAAATTGCCACAACCAAATTACCAAATGGCCCTGCGAGCGCAACGAGGATCATATCACGGCGCATCTCTTTAAATTTTTGGGGCTGGATCATGACAGGTTTTGCATATCCGATAAGGAAGGGAAAACCAGTAAATACGGCAAGGAGCGGTAAAACAACAGAACCAAAAGGATCTAGGTGCACAAGAGGATTAAACGACAAACGGCCACTATTTTCCTGAGATGTATCCCCTAAAAAGTGAGCTGCGAAAGCATGGCCAGCCTCATGAAGAGTAATAGCAAGTAAAAATGGCAGTGCCATCACGCTGATCAAATAAAAGCTTTGCGAAAAGTCTGGCACTCGAAACTCCTAAAATTTAGTCATCAGTTCTTTGTATCGGCGCACTAAATCGCCGCGATCAATCATGGGCGCACGTTCAACTTGACGCACTAAATTAGCTATTCGTTTTTCTAGGCCATTTTCATTCACTTTTATTCGACTAGCAATCTTTTGCATTTCATCCATATTGCCATTGCAATGTAACACCAGATCGCACCCTGCGTTCAATGCAGCAACAGCGTTATCTTCAACATCTCCAGCCAAAGCTCCCATGGAAATATCATCTGTTATCAATAGCCCTCTAAAACCGATTTTCATCCGAATTAAACGCGCAATGACCAATCGAGACAATGTTGCCGGATTTTCAGGATCTGTTTGAGTATATACACAATGAGATATCATACCAAATGGTGCATCTTTCAATGTTTGGAAAGGCGCTAAGTCTATCTTTTCAAACGAACCTTGCTGAATATTGATTTCAGGCAAATCATGATGGCTATCCTGCTCAGCCCTTCCTTGGCCCGGCATATGTTTGATAATAGGTAACACACCGCCCTCTTTTAAAGCATCTACGGTGATACGCCCGAGGGCTGCAACCAGCCCTGGTTCATTAGAAAATGCACGGTCCCCAATGCTATTATCTGTTCCATCATGCAGAACATCCAGAAGAGGCAAGCAATTAACATTTATGCCTACACGGCGAAGGTCGTCTGCAATTAATCTACAATTCAAGCGAAGTGCACTAGCAGCAAGCGTCGGATTTTCCAACGCCATATCCCCAAACACTTTCATTGCGGGATATTTCCGCCAAACTGGCGCTGTCATTCGTTGTACACGCCCCCCTTCCTGATCGATCAAGATTGGGACTTTATGTCGACCAACAGACTTCTTAAGGTCTGACGTGAGAGTAGCAAGTTGTTCACGGCTTTCGACATTCCGTGTAAACAAAATGAACCCGGCCGGTTTTTCTTTATTGAAAAAAGCACGTTCCGTTTGGCTGAGTACCGGCCCAGCACAGCCGAAGAAAACCGGTTTCATTAACGATCCTAAGGATTAACCACTATACAAGCTTGCTCTCCAGCCCGTAAAGCCAAACACACCTGATCTGCTGTTACACGGTCTGCATATGGGCCGACCCTTAGGCGAAACAATGTACGGTCCCCAGCTTGCACAGCCTCATAATCTGCTGTTTTATCGCGTAACTGCTCAAGAAACCGGCCGCGAACACTCCTCCATGCCCTTGCTGCTGCTGCCTCATTCCCATAAGCACCTAACTGGACACGAAACACAGGACCGCTTGTCGATACAGGATTCTCAGTCTCAACAGGTGTAGCTTCAATAGGTTTCGGCTTAGTCACAGTAGGTTTAGGTTGTGCCGTATTGGTGTTTTCAGCAACATTAGAACCCGTTGGGGTTGTCTCACTGACTATCTTTGTCTCTGAATCATCAACCGAAGGGGTCAATTCAGCAATTGTATCTCCAACCGGGTCTTCAGGAATTTCTTTTAATGGTACTTCGGGTTGAGCACCAAGGGTAGCCTCTCCGCGCGGTTTTACACCGTCACTTTGGTCAAAGATAGCTTTATCCCGATGGTCAACGCGCATACCGCCAGGGTCGGTGGGTTTTTCTTTAATTGCTTTTTCCGGCGCAGCAACATGTATCGGTTCTTGTGTCACACTATTATCATAAAGATACATAATCAAAGCGACAAAAAGGGAAATGATCACAACAGCACCTGCAATCGTAGCAAGTAACAATTTATTACTTGTTACTTGAGCACCGTTCTCCTCATTATCAGGGACAGGCTGTAACCACGGTGGAATATCTTTACCCATTCCCAGTCCATTTTCCTGATCCATGTCCCCTCCGCTTGTCATTTAGCGCATTTCCTCCACAGGCTTTACACCTAAAATTTCAAGACCACTTGAAATTACAAGCGCAACACTACGGATCAATGCGAGGCGTGCTTTGGTAATTTCTTCATCACCCTCTATAATGAAACGTAGCGACGGATCATCATTACCCTTATTCCAAAATGTATGAAACTCTGACGCAAGATCATAGAGAAAAAACGCGATACGATGAGGTTCGTGGGCTTCTGCTGCACTTTCAATCAAACGCGGCCAAGCAGCACACTGACGAATAATAGAAATTTCGCTAGTATGATTAATCTTGGAAAGGTCAGCATCGGCTAACGATGCGTCAGAGACATCAAGAGAAGGAAATGCAGCTTTAGCTTTCGCCAAAACTGAACAAATTCTGGCATGGGCATACTGAACATAAAAAACAGGGTTGTCCTTTGATTGTTCAGTCACCTTCGCAAAATCAAAATCAAGCGGCGCGTCATTCTTTCTTGTCAGCATAATAAAGCGGGTAACATCTCGCCCTACTTCATCAACCAAATCACGCATAGTAATAAAATTACCTGACCGTTTGGACATCTTAAAGGGCTCGCCGTCTCTGTACAAACGCACAAGCTGGCATATTTTAACATCTAGGTCGCCGTCGTCAGCAAAACCTTTCACAGCCGCTTGCATCCGCTTGACATAACCGCCGTGATCAGCCCCCCAAACATTAATCATGTTTTTAAAGCCACGTTTATATTTGTCTCTATGATAGGCTATATCTGCGCCAAAATACGTAAAATCGCCATTTGATTTTTGCAACGCCCGGTCAACATCATCGCCAAAATCTGTCGCTCTAAACAGCGTTTGCTCCCGCGCCTCCCAATCGTCAGGCTTTTTCCCTTTTGGAGGCTCTAATACACCTTCATAAATATGCCCGCGAGACCGAAGGTCATTGATTACATCTGTGATATGGTCAGAATCATGCAAAGTTTTTTCGGAGAAAAAGACTTCCTGCTCAACGCCTAAAGCCTTTAAGTCTTCGCGGATCAAATCCATCATTGCGTCAGTTGCTTCGTTACGGATCGTTTCTAACCAAACACTTTCTTCCGTATCCAGCCAAATATCACCGTATTTATCTTTCAGCATTTCACCGACAGGCACCAAATAATCACCCGGGTACAAGCCCTCAGGAATAGCGCCAATGTCGCGGCCATGGGCTTCGCAGTAGCGAAGATAGGCAGACCTAGCCAACACATCAATCTGGCCACCCGCATCGTTGATCAAATACTCTTTAGTTACTTGGTATCCTGCTTTGGAAAGCAAATTTGCTAGTGCATCACCAAACACAGCACCACGAGTATGCCCCACATGCAATGGCCCCGTTGGATTAGCTGACACATATTCCACATTTACCGGCTCATCAGCTCCCATTTGACTGGAGCCAACATCTGTGCCCTCATTCAACACAGCCTTGACTTTTTGCTGCCAAAACGCAGCCGAAAGTCGCATGTTAATAAATCCGGGCCCCGCTATTTCAACAGAATCCACATCGCTCAAACTTTCCAGTCTAGGAGCAAGCATTTCAGCAATATCACGCGGTTTCTTTTTGGCCTGTTTCGACAACACCAGCGCCGCATTTGTCGCAATATCACCATGGCTTGCATCTCGCGGGGGTTCCACAGCAATATTCTTAGTGTCTAGCACTTCTGGCAAATCACCTGCCGCCCCTAAAACAGCAAGTTCAGCGTCAACAACATCCCGAAAATGGGTAAATACATTCATAGTGATACTCTAGATAAATCAAACAATTTAGCATGCTCACGGAAAGCAAACCGGTCAGTCATACCAGCAATAAAGTCAGCGACAACACGAGCAGTTTCCTCGGAGTTTGGCTTTCCTGCACGTTCTGACCATTCAGTAGGCAAACATTCCGGCTCGGAGATATACAGATCGAACAAGTCTGTCACTACCCTTTTTGCCTTACTACCCATACGATTCACCAAATAATGTCGATACATGCGATCAAACAAAAATTCTTTTAGCTCTTTAACCGCAATCCCCATGTTCCTGCCAAATGCTATAGTTGGCTGGCTAGCGTTCCTGATATCATCAGGATGTTTTGGGTCTAGTTCCCGAATTCTACGGGAACTTTCAACCATCAAGTCAGCTACCATTCTATTGATCATACGTCGCACGAGTTCATGGATAAGTATGTCTCGTGAAGCCCCTGGGTACGTTAACATCACTTCATCAATTAACTGAGCAACAACCGGAATAGACTTTAATTCCTCAAATTCAAACAATCCTGCCCGAAGCCCATCATCAAGGTCATGGCTTGAATAAGCTACGTCGTCTGCCAAAGAAGCAATCTGTGCTTCAGCACTTGGATAAGTATGAAGCTGCAAGTCAAATTTAGGAAGGTATTCTCTAAAACCAAAAGCTAAGTTAGCAGGCGGATTTTTAGGATCAATTTCCTTCTCAACCAAAGGACCATTATGTTTGGCCAAGCCCTCCAAGGTTTCCCATGTCAAATTCAAACCATCAAAGGAAGCATACTTACGCTCAAGCGATGTCAGCAAACGAAGTGACTGAGCGTTATGGTCAAAGCCATCATGGTTTTTCATACATTCATCAAGTACCGTTTCGCCAATATGGCCAAAAGGTGGGTGTCCTAGATCATGCGCAAGCGCAAGGGCTTCCCCTAAATCTTCATTTAATCGCATAGATCGACACACTGACCGAGCGATCTGAGAGACTTCAAGGCTATGAGTCAAACGTGTCCTATAATGGTCACCTTCATGGTAAACAAATACCTGCGTTTTGTGTTTCAATCGGCGAAAGCCTGATGAATGGATAACCCTATCTCGGTCCCGCTGATAACAGCTACGGCTTGGCGTCTCAGGCTCAGAGAATAAGCGGCCTCGGCTCAGCGAAGGCTTACAGGCATAGGGTGCTAGTGTATCTTCGTATGCCACTGGCGTATCGCTCATTCTTGTCTCCCTTAAAATCTTGAACCATACTGGTTTTGCGCACAGTATCTGCCTGCAATTCGAAGGGCAACTGTTTCCGCAAATTCCTTTTATTTAGCCACTCACATATGCTTTCAAAAAAAATGCTAACAAAACATTAACAATAGCCTTGCGCGTTAACTATTTGTTAACTAAGCTACTCAAATGATTGAAAACGCCCACAAAATTTGTGACGAAAAGCCGATATTTCAGGCTGAATTCCAAGAGTTGATCCTGGAACACTGGCAACAAATTCAGCAAAACAGGCGTTATCCATCAAAGAAAGACTTTCGCCCACAGAACTTCCCAAAATACCTTCCGCAATTGGCAATTGTCTCTGTGGAAGAATGTGGCGAACATTTTACCGACAGACTAACAGGCACCACTGTTTCAGAAGTATTGCGCCTTTCGGCTGGCAGAGAGCAACTCGCGGCCCCTTCCGATGAAAACATTAAAGACGTTGTCAAAAGCATGCTGGGCCAAGCGAGTGACAATGAGCAACCTATGTATTTTGAGGGAAAATTTAAACCACAAGCCAGCCAAGAAGTTGGTTTTAGTGCTCTTGTTTTGCCTTTTTCGTTTGATTCGAAAGGCGACGAACTAGACACATTGCTACTGGCTTTCAACTTTAACCAAAATCGCCCCCTCAGCGCATTAAGCTAATATATTCACTACTTTACTCTCATGCTGAATTGATCTTTTGTCCTCCTGCCCTTACATAAGGAGCAGCAATAGCATTGAGTTGACCAATATTATGACTGAACAACAAACACCCGTTTCGATCAGTGAGCGCGCAGCAAAACGTGTCGCCGAACTTATCTCACAGCAAGGCAACCCTGCCTTAAAGCTTCGGCTATCAGTTTCAGGGGGCGGCTGCAGTGGCTTTCAGTATGGTTTTGATTTCGATGAAGAACAAAAGCCAGATGATATTGTTGTGGAACGAGGCGGCGTAACCATGCTTGTTGACGGTATGTCTCTTTTATACCTGATGGGTTCCGAAGTTGATTTTGTTGAAGACCTTGTCGGCGCCTCATTTCAAGTGGTTAACCCAAATGCCACAGCTTCGTGTGGCTGTGGTTCATCTTTTTCCGTCTAATTTATCTTACATCACCAATAAGCCCATCAAAGAGGTTCGCCCGTGAAAATTGCAACTTTCAATATCAACGGTATCAAGGCACGTTTGCCTAGGCTATTGGAATGGTTAGACGAATTTCAGCCTGATGTTGCTTGCCTGCAAGAAATCAAAAGCATCGATGAGAACTTCCCGCGGTTGGAGCTTGAAGAGAAGGGCTGGATTGTTGAAACCCACGGCCAGAAGTCATTCAATGGCGTTGCCTTCATTTCAAAACACCCCGTAACTGATATTAAAAGAGGCCTCCCTGCCCTCAACGGCCAACCGTGCACTGAGGATGAGCAGGCACGCTATATTGAAGGTACTGTGAAGGGTGTGCGCATTGCCTCAATCTATTTACCAAACGGCAACCCCAGACCAGGCCCAAAGTTTGATTACAAACTTGCCTGGATGGACCGGCTGATAGCCAACGCAAGAACATTACTTTTAACTGAAAAGCCAACCGTACTGGCCGGTGATTATAACATCATCCCACACGATATAGATTGCTACGACCCTGCTGCATGGACAGAAGATGCACTCACTCAACCAGAAAGCCGTGCCCGCTTTAGAAGTATCCTAAACCTCGGCTACACTGATGCGCTTCGCCAAATCAAACCAAATGGTGCCAGCTACAGTTATTGGGATTTCCAGCGCGGTGCTTGGCAAAAAGACAATGGTATTCGCATTGATCACCTACTTTTATCTGCACAAGCGGCTGATTTACTTAAAGACTGTCAGGTTGACCGTAATCCACGCGGCAAGGAAAAACCAAGCGATCACACACCTGTATGGGTCGAATTAGACGTATAATTCCTTCTTAGACTTCGACAGCCTCATAACGTTGATTTTCACGGTTATTATCGGGTGAGCCCAGGCTCAACAGATGCGGCGTTATATATTCATCAATAGCCACAATCTGATTTTTGCTGTCAACATGAACGGCTCGCGATATACGGCCTGGCAGTTCACATGCTGGAACTGATTCATAGCCCATAATAATGGCCAAATCACCCTCAGAAAACTGATGTGCAGCAGCACCATTCAGACATATGGTTCCCTTTCCTTCAGTGCCTTCAATAACATAAGTAGTGATACGCTCGCCGTTACTAATATTCACAACATCAACCGCAGTATTTGGTAAAATTCCCGATGCCTTCAACAAAGCAGAATCAACAGTGATTGATCCAACATAATCCAGCTCTGCACCAGTAACAGTTACCCGGTGCAATTTTCCATACATAAATTGGCGCAAAGCACCATCAAGTTTCTGCGATGTCATATTAAGAGCCCTCGTCACAATCCAGACGCCATATGGGGCGATTTAGCCTCTCAGTCAAGCAAAAGGCGCTGACCATTTTGTCAAGAATTGAAAGTGATATTACTGCAACCGGCGTACCATCTGCACTGTTGCTATCCGCGTCCATTCAAGCCCGCCGTCAGTTGACATATCCATAGAAAACTCACGAAGGTTTTCTCCTGTTACCTTCCACTCGAACCGCTGAAGTTCTGCCCCATCTTGATGGGGTGCATGCCCAACGAACCGCATACCATCCTCAAATTTCCGGCCTCGAAAGTTTCTAATCACCCCTCCCATATCATCGTGCCAAACCTGCTGCCAGTTTCGCGCCTTTTTATCATAGCTCGATATAGCAAAACCTGCGTAGCCAGACCTCCCCGATAAAGACTTGTAAAAGTCACCCCAATTTTCAAAGGAAACAATATCAAATGATATGCAGCCGCCCAGTGCTGGCTGATGAATTGAATAGCCACCCGGCACCCACTTTCCGTCAATAAGTACCTTCAAATCCCAAACACCATGCATAAAATCAAATTCATGATGGTCTTTCAAATTGCAGCTGGGACTTTCATATGGGGTGTTACCAATTAACTGATCTGCCGTTATCTCTTGTGCATCACTTGCCACAGAAATAGACACTGGTAAAACTACTAAGTATTTGATTAAAAAGCGCATATAATGCTCCTCTGATTTTAAAGAGCATACCTCATAAAAGTAAAAATGCAAAAGGCCGGAGCTTCAACTCCGGCCTACACTCCACCTTTTTACACTATAATCTAGCTATTCATATTCTCTTCATCATCGATACCGCCATTTTTGCCTTCAAGCTGGCTGGTACATATACGGTACCGCAGCCCATGTGCAGCAGGGATTGCCAACATAACCAAAACGCTGAACACATATTGCACAATCATAAACAATACATCTGAACCAATTACGGCTGTAATGATCATTGGAACAATAAGCGCAGCATAAATTATCATTAATACTACGGAAAAATCCATAGCATGAGGATGCTCTAATGCCTCCTGATCATTACCAATCGCTGTCTGCGTTAGATTTGCCGAGAATATGGAATAAATAAAGCACGTCACAATAACGGCGATAATGTTAGTAGAGAAACCGGCAAGGTATTGATCTGTGCTGTCTGTTATACTTGTTTGGTCCTCTAGGCTGGCAGTTAAACCAAAAGTGCTCAAAACAAAATTTGCCACTAAAACCACAACGCCAATCAAAATAAAAATCAGCAAAAACTTCAGCCCATTTATTACTGCAGCAGAGGCCGCTGCCCCGAAGGAACCAAAGGAGGCACCCTCTTTACCAAAAGTGGCAAAACGAACCCAATAATTAAAGATATGGGCACTTAGACCCAATAGAATAAATAATCCGATGATCAATCCTAGAAGGCCTGCCCCAACACCATCTAGTACAGCTAGCTGTTGCGTGATCACTTCTTGGGTAGCATTCCCTTCAAATACCGCACTAAACGCTGCCATAGAGCCACCTGCCATCGCAAAGCTTGCCATGGTAAGCACCACCAAAAGCAAAACCCCAGCAACTAACAATCCGATTGCCTTGAGAATATTAACAGGACTATTGAACGGCATTAAAATAGATGCCTTGGCAACATCCAGTATAGGAAACTTATCAGCCACAGGTTATTCCCCCTAAACTTATGAACGAAAAAGCGTACGCTAACGTTTCAATTTTAGGAAAGAAAGCCCGAAATAAACTAAATCTTTCGAACCGCCCCTTGGCTCGCAGATGTAGTTAATAGCGCATAGGCCTTAAGCGCTTTGCTAACCTTACGATCACGCTTTTCTATAGGCTGCCATGCAGTATCCTTTTTTGCGTCCATAGCTACTCTACGCTCAGCAAGCACATCCTCACTAACGCAAACATGTATACTTCGTGCAGGGATATCAATCTCAATGGTATCCCCCTCTTCCACGAGGCCAATCGCCCCACCCTCTGCAGCCTCTGGGCTTACATGACCTATAGACAAACCGCTAGTACCACCAGAAAAGCGGCCATCTGTTAAGAGCGCGCACTCTTTTCCAAGCCCCATAGATTTCAAGTAACTGGTAGGATAGAGCATTTCTTGCATACCTGGCCCTCCACGTGGCCCTTCATACCGAATGACAACCACGTCGCCAGAGACAATTTCACCTGCTAAAATGGCTTCTACAGATGCATCTTGGCTTTCAAAGATACGAGCGCGCCCAGTGAAACGTAAGATGCTTTCGTCTACGCCTGCTGTTTTTACTATACAGCCTTCTGTTGCGATGTTTCCAAACAACACAGCAAGACCACCATCTTGGCTATATGCATGTTCTTTAGACCGAATGCAGCCATCCTTGCGATCTAAATCAAGAGTTTCATAGCGCTTGGATTGACTAAAGGCTATTTGCGTTGGCACTCTTCCCGGCGCAGCTTTAAAGAAGGTATGTAAATCAGTGTCATTGCTAAGCTTCACATCACACTGCCGAATTGCCTGCGCCATTGTTGGTGTATGTACGGTACTGCAATCTCCGTTAATCAATCCGGCTCGGAAAAGTTCACCCAGAATACCAAACACACCCCCAGCCCGGTGAACATCTTGAATATGATATTTATTTGTAGCTGGAGCGACTTTGCAGAGATTAGGCACTTTTCGAGACATTCTATCAATATCATCAACAGTAAAATCTATCTCGCCTTCCTGCGCTGCAGCCAGCAAATGCAAAACTGTATTGGTAGAGCCGCCCATCGCTATATCCAGGGCAATAGCATTTTCAAATGCTGCATTATTAGCAACTGAACGCGGCAACACGCTGTCATCGCCTTTTTCATAGTGGCGTCTGGTAATATCAACTATCAAGCGCGCCGCAGTAAGGAATAGCTCCTTCCTGTCTGCATGAGTTGCCAGCGTAGTACCATTACCCGGCAGTGAAAGCCCCAACGCCTCGGTAAGACAATTCATACTATTCGCAGTAAACATACCACTACATGAACCACAGGTAGGGCAAGCTGAGCGCTCTATCGCCGCAACTTCCTCATCTGAAACATCTGGGTTAGCGGCTTCAACCATTGCATCAACTAAATCCAGTTTTCTAGTTTCGCCGTCATAGTCAGTTTCGCCAGCTTCCATCGGGCCACCGGAGACAAAAACAGCAGGAATGTTCAGCCGAAGTGCCGCCATTAACATGCCCGGAGTAATTTTGTCGCAGTTTGATATGCAGACTAAGGCATCTGCACAGTGGGCATTCGCCATATATTCAACGCTATCAGCGATAATCTCGCGACTTGGCAGGCTATACAGCATGCCGTCATGGCCCATAGCGATACCATCATCAACAGCAATGGTATTAAATTCTTTCGCAACACCACCTGCGGCCTCTATTTCTCGTGCCACCATCTGGCCCATATCTTTTAAATGCACATGGCCCGGCACAAATTGAGTGAAGCTGTTCACAACTGCGATAATCGGTTTTTTAAAATCGTCATCCTTCATGCCTGTTGCACGCCACAATGCACGTGCACCTGCCATATTACGGCCATGCGTTGAGGTAAGGGAACGATACTTCGCCATGTGAATGCTCCAAACAGTAAAAGGTGATACCACCTATCAAAATCTGCGGGGACTTTAGCCAGACCTCTTATAAATGTCGATAATTATCACATAGATATTATCATATTTTTTGAAATATAATTACCCAATCTATTAATAGACAAATCAGGGTAACGCCGATTATCGTCTACCCAACATAAAAGAGGGTGATCTTATGGAAATTTGGACCGATGCATATTCAGGCGATATAAGTTTTTTGCGTGTTGGAAGAGCTCAAAGCCCTGAAGGTGTAGACATCGCAGTCATTGGTATACCATATGATTTGGGTACAACTGGCCGCCCAGGTGCCCGTTTTGGCCCACGCGGCGTACGAGAGCAATCACTTGCTGTTGGAGAGTTTGAATGGGGTGTATGGCCATGGGATTACGATGTACGCCAACACCATGTCGTTCGTGATCTCGGCGACATTGTCGGCTTTACAGCTTACCCTGAGCGACTATGCCCCCTAGTTGAAAAACAGGCAGGGAAGATTTTAGATTCAGGAGCCAGTCTTTTTTCTATTGGCGGCGATCACTTTGTTAGCCTGCCTCTTTTACGAGCACACGCTAAAAAACATGGTCCTTTAGCGCTTATTCATTTTGACGCCCATTCTGATACATGGGTTGATGACGACCTTAACCACGGCACCATGTTTTATCACGCTATTCAAGAAGGTATTATATGTCCTGAACACTCTGTGCATGTTGGTCTACGAACCCCTAACCCGGATATGCATGGTATATTAAACTTAAATGCTGATATTTGCCTTACTACACCGGCACATGAAATCGCTGAACAGATAAGAGCAAGGGTCGGTGACCAGAAAGCATACCTGACCTTTGATATTGATTTCCTCGACCCCGCATACGCACCAGCAACAGGAACGCCTGTGTCTGGTGGGCCAAACGTGGGCTTTGGTCGTCATGTATTACAAGCCTTAAAAGGCCTCAACATTGTGGGCGGCGACCAAGTAGAAGTTGCACCGCATTATGAAGGCCCCGGGCAAATTACTGCTCTTGCAGGCGCTACACTAGGTGCAGATATCCTGTATCTTATTGGGGAAGCCCGGAAAAAGAGTAGTAACGCTATATAAATCCATACTTGTCCCAGCGAAAGTTTAATCGCACTACCTTAGCTATGGCGCTAGTCTCAGGTTAGGAGAGCGCAATGATAACACTCAAAAGAACCCAATTAGCCATCTCTGGACTGATAGCCGTGATGCTACAAGCCACAACAGCAAACGCAGAGGTCAAAATCTGCCACATAGCCAATGCAGGCTTCTTCTTTGAAGCTAGTGGAAACGGCGTACTGGTAGATGCCGTGATGCAGCGTGACGATTATAATCAGAGGTTTGCACTACCTTCTGCATCAACACTTGCAGACATGCAGACAGGTACAGGTGCTTTTTCAGCCGTTAAACTGGCTTTAGTAACTCACAAACATGGTGATCACTTTGATGCTGCAGCATCCTTAAAGCACCTACGTATTGATAAAGGCGTAGAATATATTATGCCACCTGAAGCATTTAATCTGATGCAAGCAGAAGGCTTAACTGATACAGAGGCAAAACGTGTTCATCCCATACTCCCAGATTGGAGAAGTGGCCCAGTCTCGCACACTGTAGGGGATATCAGAGTTGAAATTTACCGAATAGATCACGGCCCCAACATGCCTCAAAATCTTGGCTACCGTGTAACACTGGGGGAAACCAGTTTTTTTCACACTGGCGATATTAACGCAACAGATGAGCGTCTTAAAAATGCTGGCCTAAATAAAACCTATGTTGATTATATGCTGATGCCCTTCTGGTTTGCTTTGCAACAAAAGCCTGCAGTAGAATCTGCATGGAACATCAGCACAATGATCCCCATGCACTATCATGCCAAAGAGCAATCTTGGATGGCACAGTATGGTGGGCCAGAAGGCCTACGACGTTCCGCAGCATCTATATGGCCAAATTCTATTCGGATCGACAAGGAAATGCAGTGTAAAAAGCTAGATAGTTAAACCAACAAACCTGTGCTGAATTTTGTGAAGTTAACCGGGAGCACCCCAGCTAATATCAACAAATTCAGCAGATAGGAGCTGTGCAGTAGAAAGATCCGCAAATCCCGGTTCCCATCCGACTTTCACCTGACCAGTTTCTTCCGGAAAAATACGGTAACAATACAGTAGAAATTTCACTTCACCAGCCTTATCCGCCAGCGGTAAAGCAAGCATATCACAAAGCCAACTCACACCCTGTTTGTCTTCTGCTTTTCGTCTACTTTTCATACCGCAAGGCTGATTAAAAATTGCTTCCAGAATTTGCGGCGGCATCATCACCCCCTCTGGCAATTCTTCAGCAAGGCTATCATATTGCTTTCCAGTCAACTCCTCTCCCCAGAACTCTCGGGAGTTGGTCCCTAGCAAACGGAATGTGAGCTGTCCCCCACCCAAATGTTCTGCAATTCCAATATTGCTAAGATGGGCCTTCAAGTGAAATGGATTCAGGCTGTTTTTTTGAGGAACTTTCTCATCGCCCTTGCGCGGTAATGCATCCCAAACTGAACGCATATCTTCGAATAAGCTCTCTGGTGCCGATTTAATATACATACTACTTCCGACATTAAGGTTACCTCACCGCACACCGTTGGCCCCAAAAGCGCAGTCAAAAGAATAGATAGCCTTTTTAAACTAGGTTCAAAAAGTAAAACAGCCCAGCAATTGCCGGGCCATTTTTATCATTACTCGCTAACCAAGTCGCACAACTGCTGCTCTTAGTTTATCAATCTGAGCCTCCAGATCATTAAGCTGTTCCTTGGCCTCTGTAACAACATGCTCCGGAGCCTTGGCAACAAATTTTTCGTTCCCTAAGCGCCCCTTTAAAGACCCTGCTTCCTTATTTAATTTTTCAAGACTTTTGTTAAGACGTGCTTTTTCAGCGTCCAAATCCATCAAATCTTCAAGAGGTAGATAAACTGTCGCTTCATCAACAACAAGCTGTGCTGCGCCCTTACTTTCAGCAGTGTCAACAACTAAGGTCTTCTCCAAACGAGCAAGTCGACAAATCATGTCTTGCCATGTTTCCAGACGCTGCACTGTCGTTTCAGAGGCATCTGCAACCAATGCTGTTGCCTTGGCTCCTGCTGGCACATTCATTTCCGCACGGGTTGAGCGAATTTCCTGAATAAACTTGATTGCCCAGTTCACCTCGTCTGCGGCACTAGCATCCACGGCAGTCACAGTTGGCCATGCAGCATGTATTAAATCATACGCGCGGCTTTCATTTGTTGCGTGCCATAATTCCTCTGTGATGAAAGGCATGAATGGATGCAATAAAACGAGAATTTGATCTAGAACCCATCCTGCAACTTGACGGGTTTCTTTTTTCGCAGTTTCGTCTTCACCCCAAAAAACAGGTTTGACCAGTTCCACATACCAATCACAAAACATGTGCCATGCAAAATGGTAGATGGCATCTGCAGCATCATTGAAACGGAAAGCATCAAAAGCAGTGCTTATTGCAGCGGTAGTTTTAGCAACTTCGCTAATAATCCACTTATTGATGGCATGTGTAGCCACAGGAGCTTCAATGGAGCTTGAACCCGCAATACCATTCATTTCGCAAAAGCGTGACGCATTCCACAATTTTGTACCAAAATTACGATAGCCTTCAACACGCTTTTCAGAAAGCTTAATGTCCCTACCCTGTGCTTCCATCGCAATAAGAGTGAAGCGCAGCGCATCTGCACCGTATTTTTCCACAAACTCCAGCGGGTCAATCACATTACCCTTGGACTTTGACATTTTCGCGCCTTTTTCATCGCGAACAAGTGCGTGAATATAAACATTCTTAAAAGGCACTTCACCCATAAAATGAATGCCAGACATCATCATCCTGGCAACCCAGAAGAAAATAATATCAAAACCCGTCACCAACGTTGCATTTGGATAATATTTTGCTAATTCTGGTGTTTCTTCCGGCCAGCCCATTGTACTGTAAGGCCACATTGCGCTTGAAAACCATGTATCCAAAACATCAGGGTCACGCTTCAGTTCTACATCATCACCAAACTGCACACGTGCTGCTGCATAGGCAGCTTCCTGGCTTTCTTCAACAAATACAGTGCCGTCTGGCGCATACCACGCAGGGATCTGGTGCCCCCACCAAAGTTGCCGAGAAACGCACCAAGGCTGAATGTTACGCATCCACTCGTAATATGTTTTTTCCCAATTCTTTGGGATAAAATTCGTTTTACCGGTTTCAACGGCTTCAATAGCAGGCTTTGCCAGAGTTTCCGCATCCACATACCATTGATCCGTTAACCATGGCTCAATCACCACGCCGCCTCGGTCTCCATATGGTACCATATGTTTGTGAGGTATAACCTTCACAAGCAGCCCTGCCGCCTCCATATCGGCAACAATGGCTTTGCGTGCCTCAAATCGATCCATACCTTGATATTTTTCTGGCGCATTCACATTAACTGCTGCGTTTTCATCAAAAACATTAATCATATCAAGGTCATGGCGCTTACCAATTTCAAAGTCATTGAAATCATGAGCTGGCGTTACCTTTAGCGCTCCTGTGCCTTGCTCGGGGTCAGCGTGTTCATCACCAACAATTTTGATGAGGCGGCCAACCAACGGTAACTTCACATATTTGCCAATTACATCTTTAAAACGCTCATCTTCAGGGTGCACAGCAACCCCCGTGTCCCCCAGCATGGTCTCAGGGCGCGTGGTTGCAATTTCTATAAAGCGGCCCTCTTCGCCCTCAATAGGGTAATTGAAGTGCCAGAAGTGGCCATCCACTTCTTTTTGCTCAACTTCCAGATCGGAAATTGCTGTTTTTAGCTTCGGGTCCCAGTTTACAAGCCGCTGTGACCTATACAGGAGGCCCTCTTTGTATAGCTGAACAAACTTCTTCAAAACCGCACCCGAGCGATCGTCGTCCATTGTGAAAGCTTCACGTGACCAATCACAACTGGCACCTAAACGGCGTAACTGCCTTGTGATGGTGCCTCCAGATTCGCCTTTCCATTTCCACACACGCTCAAGAAATGCCTCGCGCCCCATTTCCCTACGATCAAGGCCCTCAGCATCTAGCTGACGTTCAACAACCATTTGAGTTGCGATGCCAGCGTGGTCTGTGCCCGGTTGCCACAACACGTCTTTACCACGCAGGCGCTCAAAACGAATGAGGGCATCTTGAAGGCTGTTATCAAGCGCATGCCCCATATGAAGGCTTCCGGTAACGTTAGGCGGGGGCATGACAATGACATATGGTTCCGCGTCCTTGCGCTGACCGCACTTAAATGCGCCAGACGTTTCCCAATGTTCATACCATTTTGCTTCAATATCCGCGGGGGAATATGTTTTTTCCAACATGCCTAAAATCCGTTATCGTGCAAGCTGCTGCTATCGGCTACAGCCTTTGTTATGTGCATTAAAATAGCGCCGCACCATGCACAAAAATGTAAGAAAACAAAAGCCCTGATTACTGTTTTTGGATTGTCGGATCATATTTTATTGTCGGCATTCTATGATAGGCCCCTAAATATTCATGCAATATGATATTATATAACCTATAATGTGATTAGAATAATTGCTAAGGTGGCCGCGATTAGATGAACCAAAACAGGTTTACAGCTTTACTACACATTCTGGCTTTAGGGGCTTTCATTGTTTCTGGCTCACCTAAAATTAATGCAAAAGACATCCCAAAGCCACTTGCCTCCCTCCCTACAGAAACCATAAACAACCGATTGGTCGTCGTTTTGCCGGTCGCACATTATGAACTTCGAATGGTTTTAGATACCGGTGCCACCTCAACAGCTCTGTTTCAATCTAGCGAACATGAATTTGCAGATCTCAAGAAAACAGGATCCGCCCAGATAATATTCCCTGCCTTGGACGAATCCGTTACTGGTAGTAAACTAGAGCAAATAGACATTAAGTTTGGTCGTCATATTTATTCCCCTAAGGAACTATTACTAATTCACAAACGCCCTCCCATAGGAGATAGGCTGAACTTCAAATTTGATGGTGTTTTAGGGCAAGATTTCTTCATGGAATATGTTGTTGAGGTTAACCCAAAGAACCAAACTATAAACTTACACCCCAAGGGGACCAACCTTCGCCGTTATTTTTTCACAAGAACCCGCCTTACTTTGAAAGACACATCACCCTATATTCTTTTTAAGAATAAATTCCCTTGGGAACGTCGATCCTCAAAAAAGCAACTCCTTCTGGACACAGGGTTTCCTGGCTTAATGGTGGTATGGAATGAAACACACTTTAAGCTGGCGGCAGGCAGCTCAAACGTCGAAAAATATAAGGCAGAAAATCGAGGTATTTTCACACGGGCTGACTTTACAATTGGAAAGCTTAAATTTTACCGTGCCCCCATATTCATTGCCGCAAACATACCTATTCAAGCACAAAAGCGGGATGGCATTATTGGCGCAAATGTCGTCAATCAATTCCACCATGTAATTGATTTTAGCAATGGACAGCTTCTACTTGGAGCTTCGAGGTACAACTATGACCGCATAGACGGTACCTTCTATGTACCCAATAATGAAACTTATATATTTAAACGTTTTGCTAGTGAGAGTGATGGCTTCAAGGTTATCATTCAATGATAGAATTATAATAAAGACCAAGCCAATAAATATTGAGACGTCAATATTTTAACTTCTGGAGATATAAGCTGCCTAAATTATTCAAATATGTAGTTATATTTTTTGCAGTACAACTTTTATTGAGTGAAGAGACCTTAGCTACATCTAAAGATTCAAAGTTAGCCAACGCCCATTTACTGGCAGAGCTACCAATTCATATTGTCGACAACAGGGTTCAACTTGATTTAGTAGTTGAGGGCTATCACCTCAAATTCGCCTTAGACACAGGTGCATCTCGTACCGTGTTATTTCAATCCAATAACTACAGCTTTGAAGATCTACCCACCATAGGTGAAGCCCAAGTTGCGTTCCCTGCTCTTGACGAAATCATTAGTGGCATCACTTTGGCACCGCTAAACATCAAGCTTGGCCGCCATGCCTTTCACGCAGCACGGCCTCTTTTAATAAAACAACGACCACCTATAGGTGATAGACTTAGCTTTAAATTTGACGGTATTTTAGGACGAGATTTTTTCGAACGTTATGTTATTGAAGTTGATCCTAAAAAAGAAATTCTCCGGCTATTTCGTTCGGGAACTAACCTCAACAATAGATTTAAAACTATTCTACCGCTTCATATGAAAGGTAACACTGCGCACATTAGATTTCGCACCAAATTGCCGTGGGAAAACACACCTTCCATGAAAGATATGATGCTGGACACAGGATACCCTGGAGCTATGGTTATTTGGAAAGGTAGGCACTTCCGTCAAGCTGCAAGCGCAAGTGAGACAGAACAACTCGTCCGTGAAAATATAGGCATTGTCACCCAAGCTAATTTTCGACTAAGCAAACTTCGCTTCTTGCATATTCCTGTTTTCCTTGCCCCGAAAGAACCAATTCAGGCACAACGACGTGATGGCCTCATTGGCAGCAGTATACTGATACAATTCCATCATGTTTTCGACTTTGGTGGTGGCCGCCTGTTACTCACGGGCATTCATGAGACAAGCGCACAAAACTTTTATCAGCTTGAGAGCCACATTTACCCTCCAAACAATGAAGGGTTTATTGTTAAGAACTACGCCCCTCCTCTTCCAACCGGCCCCGGGCACAATAACACAGGCTATAAACACTAAGCTTACTTCCATGTAGCCTGCCTATACGCCAAAGTTTAGTGACCTTAAATTGATTTTTGGCAGAAAAAACAGTATTATAACTGCTATGAAAGCCCTGCTAAATGCGATGAAAGTGGGCTGGATAGTATTTTTACTGTCCGCCACAAACCCAATATTGGCATTTGAGACAGAGCGATCAAAATTCCGTCCACCTCCAATTGCAAAGCTACCGATTTCAGTTATCAACAACCGTATTCAGGTTACGCTTAACGCAGAAGGGACGCCCCTTACAATGCTGTTGGACACGGGAGCCACCAGCAGCATCTTTTTTCCTTCAGCGATAGAAAAAGGAGTAACCCCAGATATTAGCGGCGAAGCAAAAATCTCTTTCCCCGCCATTGGTAAATCAGTTGTTGGATTACGAATAAAAGCCCTCAAACTTAGCTCGAACGACTTTACATTCATAAGCCAAAGAGGCCTTCTTATAAGTGGTGATGCTGCAATAGCTGCTGAGCTGGAAGCTGAATATGATGCCATCTTAGGACAAGAGTTTTTTAGGGCCTTTACCGTTGAAATAGACCCAGAAAATAAGTTTATCCGCCTTTATGAACCTGGAACCAATCTCAAAAATTTCTATGACACCAGCCACCGGCTCTATATGGAAGGCCACACGCCCCATATTCGCTTTTTCTCCCAATTACCCTGGGAACCTCGCCCCACAAGCAAGGCTATGCTTCTTGATACAGGTTATCCTGGCAGCATGGTTCTATGGAACAAACGCCACTATAGGCAGGCTGCTAGCAACGGCCAAATTGTGGAAAAGCGGGAAGATAGTTCAGGTATAGTAAGCCACATAAAATTAAAATTCGGTGACCTTGAATTTGAAAATATCGCTGTATTTATAGCACGTTCAGTCCCTTATCAGTCCCTTAAGCGGGATGGTCTTATTGGGGCATCAATCCTAGCCCAGCATCGGCATGTTATTGATTTTGCCCAAGCTCGCCTCTTTATGTCGCCAGTTTATGGTAGCAGTGGGCAGCCACTCCAAATAATTGATGGGCTTATCTATACACCAAACAATGAGAATTTCGATTTAAAGACCTACTATCCGAAAATACCAATTCACCCCACTTTAGTTATCTATGCAACTGGTAAGCAGGAAGTAAAATAGCAGAAAAAGACCTCAAACAAGGTCTCTCTTTGTAAGTATAAGTTTTACTAATTTATTTACGACGAGCGATTCGGGCTACTTCACGTTCTACGGCATCTTGAACAATTTGAGGCAAATGTTCATCCAACCAGCCTTGAAGCATTGGCTTCAACATCGCCCTAACAAGGGCCTCAAGCGTATTATCTGCACCATCATAACCAGCAACCATCATATTGGTTAAATGAGAGAAGCTCATTGCCGCTTCGCTCTCTACTGGTGGTGAAACGATTGCCTCAACATCACCCTCAGATGCGAGTTCTGTTAGTTCAAAAACATCTTCAGCTTCTGGTTCAGTATATGGAACGGGTTCAGGAATTGGCTCTGGCTCGGGCACAGGCTCTGGTTCAGGAATCGGCTCAGGCTCAGGCTCCGGTTCAGGAAGAGGTTCTGGCTCCACTTCTGCTACGGGCTCAGGCTCAGGAAGTGGTTCCGGCTCAGGCTCCGGTTCAGGAAGAGGTTCTGGCTCCACTTCTGCTTCAGGTACAGCTTCATCCTCAACGTCGCCTACGGCGTCGTCCTCAGGCGCTTCATCTTCCGACTCGTCAGAAATTATCCGGCGAATAGACGCCAGTATTTCTTCCATAGTCGGTTCGTCATCGGATGCGTTGTCGCTCATTGAACAGCCAGTGTTAAATACTCCCTCTAAACAGTTAACTTTTAGAGGTACGCCTGTCAATAATTCTTAAACAATCAAAGGCAGTTAAGAGGCAATTGTGTGCATTTCCGCCATGTTGAAGCCCAAAAAAAAGGGAGCCTGAAGAGCTCCCTTTTCTGAATATATTGATCGGGTAGCTTTATTTATCGCTTCCGGTACCAAAACCGAAGAACTTACTAGCCCCAACCTCTTTGTAATATTTCTCTTCATCATAGACATCGATGCCCAAGCCAATATCACGCGCAGTCAATTTGCCTGTGGATGAAACCAAGTTATAGGCTGCAACCATTTCATCGCGCCGGGCACGCACTAAGGACACACGAGCATTCAATAGCTCTTGCTCAGCGTTCAATACTTCTAGTGTAGTGCGCGATCCAACGTAGGCCTCCTGCTTTACACCCTCAAGAGCAATTTCATTGGCACGAACTGACGCCTGAGACGAAGTAATTTGCCCCACAGCAGCACGGTAGTTATCCCACGCAACGAAGACACGCTCTTGCGCGACACGCTCAGCTTGGCGAATATCCATCATGCGCTGGCTACGCAACTGCTTAGCGCGGCGAATATCAGAATGACGTGCCCCACCGGCATAAAGAGGCACATTTACCTGCACACCTATTGTGGTAGACTTCGTATTCGATGCACTAGTTTGTAACGTATTGGAGTTAATACCAGTCGAATCATTGTAAGAATAAGATGCTTGAACGCCCACTGTAGGTAATAACGCCCCTTTAGCAGACCTAACAGCATATGTTGCTGCCTTTTCATTGTAACGAGCAGAAAGAACCCCTGGGCTCAATTCCATAGCCAGCTCGATAGCAGCATCCAAGTTCACTGGCAATTCAGGCTTAGACGTCGGTGTTTCTAGCGTTCCTGGTGTTTGTCCTACAACACGGCTATATTGAGCACGGCTTGCTGCCAAGGCAGCATCAGCTGATAACAAGGCTGATTTGGCATTCTCTAGACGTGCCTCAGACTGAGCCACATCCGTGCGCGTAACCTCTCCAACCCGAAACCGGTCTTGGCTCGCTTGAAGCTGGCGCTCCAGAACCTGAATGTTATTTTTGCGAAGCTCCACTGTCGCTTCGTCACGCACCACATTCATATAGGCGGTAACAGCCTCAAGAAGTACCTGCTGCTCAACCGACTGCAGCTGGGCTCGTCCTGCTTTAACCGCACTTTTTGCCTGGCTTATGCTGTTTTTATCCTGAAAGCCTCTAAAAATGTTTTGCGAGGCAGTAAGAGAATAACCATCACTTGTAGAAGGACTTTCTATTGTATCGCCACCCTCTGGGGTAATATCTCTCGTGGTATCAGAGTAAGTATACGTACCACTTAAATTCGGCAAAAATCCTGCACGTGCACGAGACACACCCTCATCTGTTGCTCTAAGAGCCGCACGCTGTGCCATTAATTGTGGATTAGATGCATAGGCCGCAGCCAAAGCGTCTTTGAGTGTGTCGGCAGAAGCCCCATAAGAACCTGTCATCACTGTGGCCACAGCCAACAGGGACACAATCCCCTTTTTCATTTTCATCTCCTAATTTCCTCACTGTTTTTATTATTTTTATTGGCCAATCAATTCCCCCGTTGGCCATTGGGGATTGTGGTATTCACCACTTATACTCGCACAACTCTAATTGCTCTGTAGCATAAAGCTACTAAATATTAGCCTTAAAATACAAAACTGTTCTCTTTCTGAAAGCCAGGAAGCGGTTCAACGTTAGCATCAAAAAGATTGCGCGCGTTTGCTTCGCCGTCTTGCATTTCAATGATATGGCCTCTACCCACACCACCTTCAAGTAGTACGCACACCAAGCGCCCACCCTCTTTCAACTGTTTGATTATTTTTGATGGCACCTCGTCTACAGCACCTTCGATATAAATAACGTCGTAAGGCCCTTGCTTGGCAACACCAGAGGCGAGATCACCCTTCACCACTGCGACATTCATAATATCAAGATTTGACAGCTTCTTCTCGGCCTGCTGTGCAAGCTCATCATGCTGCTCAAGGGCTACCACAGCATCAGATAGCCCAGCAAGAACAGCAGAGGAATATCCTGTTGCGCAGCCGATATCCAGCACCAGCTCTCCTGCCTTTACATCGGCAGCAACCAGCAAACGTGCGAAGGTTGTTGGTTCCATCAAATAGCGGTCTTCGCAAACTTCAATGTCTTCATCCACATAAGCGATTGACCGCTTAGCTTTTGGTACAAAACTTTCACGCGGGACGGCGCGGATTGCACCAATAATGCGTTCATCATTCACTTCGTTTGGACGAAGCTGGCAATCAATCATGCTGGCACGCGCAGTTGCAAAATCGCTCACGGCATATCACCTTCATTCTTTAACTAAGCAGTATTAGCCCGCTTTATAGATATTACAGCCTTAATTAACAATGAGTTTTCACCAGAAACATGAGAAAAAAGTAAAGGCACATTAGTATAGCGCAGTTTTGATAAACCCCGCAGCAAAGCTTAATATATGCCCGGCCTTTAAGAGACTTTTGTCCGCCAAACTAGAGCCCCTTGTGTAACGCAACAAAAATACTTCTCTCGACAAAAAGCTTCTTGACCAAGAAAAGCACGCGCCCTATACGTCGTGCAACCACTTTCGAGGCGCGATGGCGGAGTGGTGACGCAGCGGATTGCAAATCCGTGTACACGAGTTCGATTCTCGTTCGCGCCTCCAAGAATTTCAAAGACTTAGCTGATTTCAGCTAGGTCTTTTTCTTTTTGGGGACATTTCATCAAGTGACCTTTTAAC
>Ga0316207_10001530_pt1 | contig 27970 bp, 24 predicted proteins | sample 6weekpyrite_MG_FD_204943 | JGI IMG/M metagenome (GOLD analysis project Ga0316207, IMG submission 204943) | Microbial mat bacterial communities from mineral coupon in-situ incubated in ocean water Damariscotta River, Maine, United States -... | ecosystem: Environmental > Aquatic > Marine >...
GGTCGTGCGGGACCTGCTCTCGTCATGCAAGCGGCTGCCTCGTTTGTCGGCGGTACATTTGGTGTCATCCTGATTACCATCCTCGCACCCGTGTTCAGCCAGGTCTCAAGAAGTTTCGGTCCGCCAGAGTATTTCCTTCTTGCAATGATGGGTATGCTCACGCTTCTCGTCATGATTGGCTCGAACTGGAAGCTCGGCGTCATCTCCGCGCTCATCGGCTTCGCGCTTGGCACGGTGGGAGTTGACCTGGAAACCGGGCAAAGTCGCTATACGTTCGGGTCGGCCGAGCTGATCGGCGGCATCTACTTCATCCCAATTGCCATCGGTCTCTTTGGCCTAGGTGAGCTCTTTTATGCCTTTTACAACGGGCTGCATAAAACGGGCACCGGCGGTATTGTTCAGTATGACAAAGAAGAGCGGTTCTGGCCGACAGCCCAAGACTGGATTTCAACCCGCATGACCATGGTTCGGGGATCCATTCTTGGTTTCGTTGTGGGGGTCATTCCTGGCGCTGGGGCGACGATCGCGTCTCTCATGGCCTATTCAACCGAACGCTCCATCTCGAAAAACCCCGAAAACTTTGGCAAGGGCGAGATGGCCGGTCTTGTGGCCCCTGAAACGGCAAACAACGCCGCGTCGTCAGGTGCGATGATTCCGCTCCTGACACTGGGCATTCCGGGCTCAGCTTCCACCGCTGTGCTTCTTGCTGCCTTCATTCTTTGGGGCCTTCGCCCCGGGCCGCTCTTTATGGAGCAGAATCCCGAGTTTGCTTGGGGTTTGATTGCGTCGATGTATCTTGGAAATATGGCGTTGCTGGCGATTTCGATCTTCGCCATCCCGCTCTTTGTTCAGATGATTAAGGTGCCATACCGTATCCTCGGGCCCAGTGTTGTGGTGGTTTGTGCCCTTGGGACATTCAGCGTACATGCAAGCTTTGTTGAAACATACATCATGTTCGCAGCCGGCATCGTTGGGTTCTTCATGCGGCTCTATGGTTTCTCTCCCGCAGCGCTGGTGCTTGCATTGGTCCTCGGACCTTTGGCCGAGGAAGCTTTACGGCAGACGATGACCATCTCACGCGGGTCGTTCTCGATCTTCATCGAGCGGACACCATCGCTATGGATCATTGCGATCACGATCGGACTGGTGGTGCTTCTCCCGCTGTTGGGCCGGTTCGGCAATACAAGCGCTGGCGAGGCTGAAAAGGCTGGCAGCTAGCACAGTGGACCGTCTCTGCGAAAGCACAATTCAAAAACTGGTCAGCGCCGCGTTCCAAGCTCATGGAGTGCGCGCTGATATGGCCACCGACGCCGCCGAAGTATTGGTCATAGCTGAGATGATGGGCATTCACACCCACGGTCTCGCCCGGGTGGAGCCCTACACGACCCGACTGCGTGACGGCGGTGTGAACCCCGACGCGCTACCCGAGATTTCCCGCCCCGCACCTGCACTTCTTCAGGTAGACGGGAAGAACGGATTGGGGGCGGCGGTGGCTATTCGAGCGACACGCGCTGCGATAGAGGCCGCGCGAGAGGTTGGAATGGCAGCAGCGTTTTGCCGCGCTTCGTCACATCTCGGAGCTCTTGCGCCACAGCTACTCTACGCGGCCAATGCGGGGTTCGCCGCGATCTTCTCCACAAACACATCGCCTATGATCGCCGCGGCTGGCGGGCGGCGGCCAGTGCTTGGAAACACGCCGTTGGGCATTGCCTTGCCCGACGCCCACGGTGAACACGTCATCCTTGATATTGCACTCTCAGTGGCGGCGCGCTCAAAAGTACGTCAAGCCGCCGCCAAAGGGCAGGCGATCCCACCTACATGGGCCACTGATGAGTATGGTGAGCCGACGACAGACGCGGCAGCTGCCATGAATGGTCTAATGCAGGCCATCGGCGGCCCTAAGGGGGCAAACCTCTCGCTTTGCCTTGATCTGCTGGCTGGTGGCTTGTCCGGTGCTGCAATAATGTCTGAAGTGCCGAATGCAAATCTGGACACCAGATCTGTCTCCAATGCCGGTCATCTTTTTCTGGTGATCGACGCGGCAAAGCTCATGCCGCCAGAGACATTTGCAGCGCGAATCGATGATGCGCGCGATCTTTTGACAGAAAGTGCAGGCGATGCAGCCGAAATTAATCCGCGTTTGCCTGGCGCGCGCGCTCTCGCCTCGCTGGCCAAAGCGCGCGCAGAAGGCTTGGCTGTGGATCCTGACCTTCATGCGCGGCTTAAAAAGTTAGCTACCGCTTAGGCGGCAGTCTCAGTGATTTCGCGCATGGCTTGAAGAAACTGAGCAACCTCTGCCTCACTATTATAGTGACACATCGAGACGCGGATTGCCGCGTCCATTCCGAGCGGGTCGAGGATGTTTCCGGAGTAGTGATCTGCCTTTCGCGTGTGCGTGCGGATGCCACGCTCGCGAAGCGCTGTCACGACGTCGGGTGCCGGCATTCCCTCGACAGCGATCGAAACCAGACCTTCGCGTTTTGGATTGTCGGTCCCACCGATGATGGTGATGCCAGGCATATCTGCCAGGCCCTTTTGATTGCCGATGCCATCAATCATCGCGTCGGTCAGAGCCTTCTCGTGCCTGTGAATAGCTTCACCCGCGGCAACGATACGTTCGCGTCTGTCGGTGGCATCCGAAACCTGCCCCCCAAGCCAGTCGAAATAATCAACAACATCCGAAAACGTGACATAGGCGCCGGTATCCCGTGTGCCGAATTCCCACGGATCACCCGGAGCGTCGATCAGGTGCTCGTGTTTCAGGGCGTTCAATCGGTCTGAGACCCATGCCACGCCGTAACCATGCCGGGAGAAGACCTTATACGGCGAAACGACGTAGCCATCGACATCGTAACTTGCGATATCGAGGCGGCCGTGCGCTGCATGCTGAATGCCATCTACGATAATGATGCATTCTGGTGCAACCTTGCGAATCTCGGACGCAATGGCAGCGACGTCGACGCCCATCCCAGTGACCGGCGACGTGTGAAGGATCGTTGCGACCACGGTGTCAGGCGTGATTTGGGATGGGTAGTGTTCGGGTCCGATGCTGCCAGTTGCGTCATCATGAGCCACAAGAACATGAGACTTTTGCGCAACTTCTGACCAATGCCGCGCCGCGCTTCGGGTCGCTGGATGTTCAAGCGTACTGCCAAGCACGCGACCAGGGGCAGTCCCGACGCAAGCAGTCCGTATCAAACGGAACAGAAGCTCAGTGCCGCTTTCACCAACAAAGAAACGTCCCTCAGGTGCGTTGAAAAAAACCGACATATCGGCCTTTGACTTTTCGATCAGCGCCACCAAAGCATGAGCCGCAGGGTTGTCACGGCCCTGATTGTCAGGGATCGCGGCAAATTTAGCCGAGGTCTCGACAACCGATTTCAGCGTCAATGCGCCGCCAGCGTTCTCAAAGAAGACGCGTTCGCCCTCAAAGGGACAAGTGTCGACATGCGCGAACCGGTCACGGATCTCCAATAGCAGGTCGGAGGAGATTTCAGAGGAATAGTCTTTCATTAGTCCGGCATCTTCCATGTTGCAGTGGCAAGGGCGGCAAGTTTGCCATCAGGTCCCATCAAGCGGCTTTCCATAAAGGATAGCTTGCGGCCCTTTTTCGTAAAGCGCCCCTCGCAGGTGACAAGACCGTCCATGACGGGCCGCATGAACTGGACCTTGAGCTCGATCGTGGCCCCCGGTCCCGCGATCTTTTTAACAAGATGCCCCATTGAGATGTCCATTGCAGATGCCATCGCCCCACCATGCAGCGATCCTTGCGGGTTCCGCAGCATGTCGGTTACAGGAAAGGTCAAACGACAGACTTCCTTTTCCGCATCAGGCGCAGAGAGAGGCAGGTATTCAAAGGACAAGCCAAGAATGCGGGCAAAAAAGAAGGTCTCAAAAGCCTGTTCGTGACTTTTGATCGCATCTTCAAAATGGGCTCTCGCGGCGGCCTCGTCCACGCGGGCGGGGCTATCGTTCGACATCATGAACCCACAAACTGAGGTTTGCGCTTTTCGAGGAAGGCGCGACGGCCTTCAATGTAGTCCTTACTATCAAAGCAGGCCTTCACGCGGCGGTCGCATTCTTCGAGATCACGAGCTGTTTCGTCCTTGACGGCCTCACCGACGATGAACTTGACCGACCCAACGGTCAATGGTGCATTTGCAGCGATCATCTTGGCGGTTTCCTCAGCGGATTCGGCCACCCGGCCGTCTTCTACGGCGCGATTCACAAGACCCATCACGCGCGCTTCCTCTGCATTGAAGCGACGACCGGTAAAGAAGATTTCCTTGGCAAACGACGGACCGACGACATTCACGAGGCGCTTGATGCCCGGGTATCCGTACCCCAAGCCAAGCTTTGCCGCCGGAACGGCAAATTGTGATCCTTCTCCGCAAATCCGCAAGTCACAGCTAAGCGATAGCGCTACGCCACCGCCTATGCAGAACCCATCGATCTGTGCGATCGTGGGCTTTGAAAAGGCTTCCAGCTTGTCATAGACGCGCTTTGTCGTGGCGTTATAGTGCGCAACGCCTTCTTCACTGGCGCGCTCGCTCTCGAACTTCGACACATCCGCGCCCGAAACGAAGGCTTTTCCACCTGCGCCTGACAGGATCAGGATGCGAACTTCTGGGTCGCTAGAGTACTCCCCAAGCGCGGCTTCGACAGCTTCCCACATTTCCAGTGAAACAGCGTTGCGCTTTTCTGGCTGGTTAAAGATGATCCGCGCGATATCGCCGGTTTTCTCAGTGATTATTTTATCGGTCATGGTCCTGTCCGTTGGTTTAAGTTGCGCCATGCGCCTTCATGTCATCGATATCGCTGTCCGAATATCCTAGTTCCTTCAGGATTTCGGCGGAATGCTCGCCTGCAAGGGGCGGAGGCTTTACGATATGACTTGGGGTGCGGCTCATCAGGATCGGCTGACCGACCAAATGAGTATCCCCACGTTCCTGACTTGTGACAGGTTGCGCAAGGCCCAAATGATGGACCTGCGGATTGTCAAATACCTGTCTTATATTGTTAATCTCTCCAGCCGGGATGCCAGCCTCGTTCATGATGTCTATCCACTCGGCAGTGGTGCGGGTCAACGTGATCTTTTCAATCTCGGCGCCTAGTGCATCGCGATTGTCGGACCGCGCGGGCGCTGTGGCGTAACGCTCGTCTTCGATCCAATCGCCCCGCTTCATCGCTAACGCAAACCTCTTCCAGATTTCCTGTCCCGCAACTGCCAGGTTCATGTGGCCGTCCTTGGTCTGAAACACCCCCGTCGGAATCGATGTTGGATGATTGTTGCCGGCCTGCTCTGGAACATCTCCGTCCATCAGGAACCGTGCAGCCTGGAAATCCAACATGAACACCTGCGCTTGCAGTAGAGAGGTCTGAATCCACTGACCTTTGCCCGAACGCGACCGCTCCATAAGAGCGATCAGAATACCTTGCGCAGCAAAGAGCCCGGCACAAAGATCAGCGATTGGAATCCCAACGCGCATCGGACCTTCGCCCGGCTTGCCCGTAATTGACATCAGACCACCCATTCCTTGCGCAATCTGATCGAATCCAGGACGCGCAGCCATCGGCCCGTCCTGACCGAAGCCTGAGATGGACGCATATATAAGACCCGGATTGTCAGCCGAAAGCGCGTCATAATCAATTCCGAGGCGTTTTTTCACACCCGGTCGGAAGTTTTCGACGATGACATCGGCTGTCTTCGAGAGCTTGCGGAACGCCTCAATGCCCTCGTCGGTTTTAAGATTCAGCGTCAGTGATCGTTTGTTGCGATGTAGGTTCTGAAAATCTGGCCCTGAGCGGGGTCCGCCAAGCTGGGCATTGTCTACTGGCGCCTCGATCTTGATGACATCAGCCCCCCAGTCAGCAAATTGCCGGACACATGTCGGACCCGATCTAACGCGAGTCAAATCCAGAACTCGAATGCCATTAAGCGCCGAGCTTGCGACAGAGCTACTTCCCTCGGCAGATGCCTGAACTGTTCCGTCTGCAGCTTGATCTGCGGACTCCGCCATTTTGCTTCTCCCGAGTTTCATTCGCTGGTGATACATGTATGTCAGCGATGAGCGATTAGCAATATAAATGTTAATTGTTGACAAAATAATTCAACTGAGGGATGACAAGATCATGGGTATTTCAGCAAGATCAATTGGAGAACGCCGCGCAACGCTTGCCGGTGAAGTGCGTGGAGAAATAGAGCGCATGATCGTCGAAGGCGATCTAGCAGCTGGGGAAAAACTGAACGAACTCGCACTCTCCAATGCGATGGGCGTCAGCCGCGGGACGGTGCGCGAAGCCATACGCTCACTCGCGGATTCCGGTCTGATCGACCTTATCGCGAACCGCGGCGCCTTCGTTCATGAAACCACACTCGCCGAAGTCCGCAATCTTTATGATCTCCGTGGCGCCATTTTCGCCATGGCGTGCGCATCATCGGCGCGGCGGGTCGACGAAGGTGTTGAACCCAAGCTTGTTCGCCAGCTTGAAAAAAACCTCGAGATGATGCGCAAAACTCAGCACGAGAACGACCCCGCAACCTACTACGCGCTGAATATCGAGTTTCACGACATGCTACTGGAAAGTGCAGGCAATCCGCGCGCCAAAGCGATGTACGACAACATGGTCAAGGAAATGCACCTTTTCCGGCGCCGCGGTCTTTCGGTTGCATCAAACATTGCAAGGTCGATCGAAGAGCACGGTGAAATCAGTGAAGCCGTTGCGGCGGGCGACCCGGATGGCGCGCGCGCGGCGGCCGAGAGACACATCACCTCAGGCTTTGCGCGCTACATGAAAATGGTCGAACAGGTAGAAAACGGCAGCGGATGAGACAGGACTGCCTCAATTGAAGGAACAAAGACCAGTGACTAACCCGCTTTATGATGCCCTGCTGGCTCCGCACGAAGGAAAATCGACGCCATTCCTGCATCTCAAGGATGGCTCTACGCTGAGCCATGCGGGATTCCTGGATCAGGTTGACCAGACCGCGAACGCATTAGTCTCTCTTGGTGTCAGCCCGGGCGACAGGGTTGCGGTTCATGTGATCAAGTCCCCCGAAGCGCTCGCACTGTATTGCGCCTGTGTGAAATCGGGCGTCGTTTTCCTCCCGCTGAACACGGCTTACACCCCACGCGAGCTTGAGTACTTCGTGGGAGACAGCGGCGCCGTGCTTTTCGTCTGCGACCCATCGGAGGAAGTGGAACTCACCGATATCGCAGCGGAAGCAGGTGCCTTGCTGAAGACCCTTGATGCGGATGGCAATGGCACATTGTCAGATGTCGTGGCAGCGCAAATTGCAGAGTTCGCGCCGGTACCCTGCAAGTCCCACGACCTTGCAGCTCTGCTTTATACGTCCGGCACAACTGGCCGGTCAAAGGGCGCGATGTTGACGCAAGAGAATCTGCTCTCGAATGCCGAGGCACTCGTCGAGACATGGCAGTTCGCCAAGGACGACACACTGCTGCATGCGCTACCAATCTTCCACAGTCACGGCCTCTTCGTTGCAACGAATGTGATGCTGCTTGCGGGCGGCTCAATGATTTTCTTGCCGAAGTTTGACGCCGAAACCACGCTCAAGCGCCTGCCAGAGGCGACGGCTATGATGGGAGTGCCAACATTTTATACGCGACTTCTGGATGAGCCACGGTTTTCCAAGGAACTTGTTTCGCATATGCGCGTTTTCATCTCCGGCTCGGCGCCACTTTTGGCCGAGACGCACAAGCAATTCGAAGACCGCACCGGGCACCGCATCCTCGAGCGTTACGGGATGACGGAAACCTCGATGAACACGTCGAATCCATACGAAGGTGAGCGCAGAGCCGGCACTGTCGGATTTCCGCTTCCGGGTGTTGAAGTCAAAGTATGCGACCCGGAGACAGGGGAAGAAATTCCGACAGGCGAGATCGGAGTCCTATGGGTCCGAGGTCCAAACGTCTTCAAAGGCTACTGGAAGATGCCAGAGAAGACTCGTGAAGAGCTTCGTGAAGATGGCTTTTTCATTACCGGTGATCTTTCGCTGATTGATGAGCGTGGCTACGTGCACATCGTCGGACGCGGCAAAGACCTGATCATCTCGGGCGGGTACAACATCTACCCCAAGGAGATTGAACTGTTCCTCGACGATCTTCCGGGCGTTCTGGAAAGCGCAGTAATCGGTGCCCCACATCCGGATTTCGGGGAAAGCGTCATCGCGGTTCTTGTCGCTGAGAGCGGCGAAATCATCGACCTCGGCGAAATCGAATCCAAAGTCCGCAGCGAGATGGCCGGATTCAAGCGCCCGAGACGTTTTGAGATCGTCGGCGAGCTGCCTCGCAACACCATGGGCAAAGTCCAAAAGAACCAGCTTCGCGAACAGTTCTCCAATACTTTTCAAACGGTTACAACCTAGGCAGATGACACAAGATACGGGTGTTGCCACTCCGACTGATAGTGTTCCCTGCCCCGAACATCTTCCATTTGGCCCCAAAAGGGCGCTTTAAGTCCAAGGAGGCTTGCAATGACCCATATGCCAACTCTGATCGCCAATGGAGTGATCGCCCCGAACCTGACCCCATTTGAGGATGACCTTTCGATCGCAAAGGACCTCTATCTCGAGAACGTTCGGCGTCTCATAGAGGACGGCTGTGCGGCGCTCGCGCCATTCGGGACGACCGGTGAAGCCCCATCGGTATCTACCAGCGAGCGCCTTGATTTGCTGAAGCATCTCATAAAAAACGGCATCGATCCTGCGCGCCTGATCCCTGGCACGGGCCTGACCAATCTTCCAGAAACCGTCGAGTTGACACGACGCGCCACGGATATGGGTTGTGCAGGAACAATGATTCTACCGCCGTTTTACTTCAAAGGGGTCAGCGACAACGGCCTTTACGATTATTTTGCGCACCTCATCGAGCAGGTCAGTCGCGATCAATTGGCAATTTACCTCTACCACATCCCCCAAGTTTCGGGTGTAGGCCTCAGCGTTGATCTGGTTGTACGACTGAAGCGTGCATTCCCCGACCAAATCGTTGGTATCAAGGATTCCTCCGGTGATTGGGAAAACACCCGGGCGCTCTTCGATATTGACGGGCTGATTGTGTATCCTGGGTCGGAGCTACCGCTCTTCGAAGCTCTGGAACTCGGCGGTCGCGGCTGTATCACGGCCACCGCAAACGTGAACACCAGCGGCATCGCCGATGTCGTCGAATTGCATCGTGCAGGAAAGGTCGGCGAAGCACGTAAGGCCTTTGAGGCTGTTCACAAACTGCGAATGATCGTCCAAGAATACGCCCCGATACCGGCTCAAAAGCGTCTACTCGCACTCCGCAGCAGAGATCACAGATGGGCCAACGTTCGCCCGCCACTCCAACCATTGAGCCAGGAACGAGGTCGCGAACTATCCGAGCGCCTCGCCCGCGAAGTTGCATTTGAAATACTAGGATCTGAGGCGCACGCCTAAAGCGGGCTCATCTGCAAATCTCTCTCCGTGCCGCATGTTCAAGTCGCAGCGCGCTAGAAACTATCGCCGCCACGGCCTTCGCCTTCAATGTATCCGGAAAAAGCATGAAGTCGCCCTAGTTTATTGCAATCAAGGCCCGCGATTTCATGGGCGGGTGATGCGCCAGAACGCCGGACAGGGTTGGTCCATCAACCGCACCCGACCCCGGTTGCGCAGACCTTGGCCTTCCCAACCGGTCCACTCGTGCAAAAAAATGCGGGAAAAACAGCATATGGACCCAGTGGGGCCGCTCTTCGATGTGGTTTTTTTGACGATTTAAAATATAAGTTTGCAATAATATCGATATTCTGGCAGCGTCTTGCCACGATCTGTGGGCAGCTGGCTTATCAATGACCAATGCTGCTGACGCTGAAAACATAAGCGGCTCTGCAACCAAGGTCCGAACAACCGCGGGGCTGCATCGCAAAGGGCGCATTGCTTTTTGTGAAGGCGAGAAAGTGACAAAAGGGCCGTTTTCCGCGCTGGCCACGGCGTGTGCGATGACCTGAAACTTGAACCGGCTATCAGCCGAAACATCTGGGAGGATGATATGAAATCTGTAACACGCACGGCCCTTCTGGGGCTTATGCTGACGTCAACGGCGGTATCTGCACAAACCGTCGAAGGACCCGAAGTCAATTGGAGCTTTTCGATGTGGGGCAACCCGCGCGCCTTGTCTGCGGGCATGGAGGCCATTGCCGATGAAGTCCGCGAAAGGACCGGAGGCAACTTCGACATCGAAATTTTCTATGGTGGGCAGCTGTCAGGTTCACGCGAAAATCTTGATGGAATTCAATTGAACGCCTTTGAGGGTGCCGCGATCTGCAACTTCTACCACCCTGGCAAGAACCCGGCCTGGATGGTGTTCTCTCTGCCGTTCCTTCCTTTGGGTGACCCGGCAGTTGACCAGTACGTGCGCTCAAAACTGTTCGAACATCCCGCGATTGTCGCGGATATGGCGCGATGGAATGCAATGCCGTACATGTCCGGCCTGCTGCCGCAGTATGAAATACTGGGCAAAGGCGATGCACCGACCGACCTGAGTGGATGGGAAGGTCTTCGCGTTCGAGCCGGCGGTGGACTTGGTGACGCGATGGAAGCCCTTGGCGCGACCAAGCAAACCCTGCCAGCAGGTGAGACATCCACAGCATTCCAGCGCGGAGCACTTGATGCGGCGGCCTTCCCATACACCTATGCACATGTCAGCTTTGGCATTGCGGACGAGGCCGAGTGGTTCACGTCCAATCTTGCGCCCGGCACGTCCGAGTGTGGTTGGGTCTTCAACAAGACGGCCTATGATGCGCTTCCTGAGCAATACCAGACCATGCTGATGGATCTGCGCAAGATGGGCATGGACGTCGAGCAGGCCGCCTATGCTGAGCAGGACACAATTAACCTGCCAGTATTCCGTGAAACAATGCAGGAAATTGTCTACACCGACGAACAAATCGCAGAGTTTCGCGAGGTCGCAGGCCAGCCCGTCTGGGATGCCTGGATCGCCGCCAATAGCGGTGACTTCGACGCGCAAGGCTTGTTCGATGCTGTCTGGGCCTACGCTGAAGAAGCGCAGAACCAGTAAGCCTTTTGACCTTCGGCCCTTTCTTGCGGGCCGAAGGTATTCCCCCGAGACTTGTAAGGATAGCCGATGGCTAACGACATGCAGGAGAACCGCAGCCTTCTGGCACGCCTGAACCGCGGCCTCATTCCTGTAGAAGATCTCGCAAATCTTCTGGCTGCCTTTGCGATTATGGCGCTCATGATTCTGGGTGTGTTGCAAATCGTCTTGCGGACGGTTTTTAACAACCCGATTGGCGGCTACATTGATCTTGTTGAACTTTCCATGGCCAGCATGGCGTTCCTTGGCGCGGCCTATACCCAACGCATCGGCGGTCACATCCGCATGGAGCTGTTGGTCGGACGCCTGAGGGGGCGGGCGCTCTGGACGGTTGAAGCGCTGGGGGCTGCCCTTGGCATGTTCATCATCGGGGTGCTGATTTACTACAGCTATGGGCATTTTCTGCGTGCCTATACGCTGGGCGACACGACCATCGATGCAGAATATGTGACCTGGCCCTCAAAGCTGCTGGTCCCGATCGCCTTTTCAATCTGGTGGGTCCGGCTGGCGCTCCAATGTGTGGGCGCATTGCGGCTTGTTCTCAGACCTGATGCCACGCCCATTGCTGTCGTCGTGGCAAAGGAAGTCGCAGAGCAGGCCAAGGACGAGATCCATGAAATCATGGGCGCTAAGGCCGATATTTCTGATCCGGAGGACAAGACATGATCCTTGGAATTGGCATGTCCGACCCATTCCTGGTCGGCGTCATTACCTTGTTCCTGCTGCTCGGCCTCATCGTGATGGGGGTGCGCGTGGTCTTTGCCGCGGCTATCGTCGGGCTCTTGGGCCTTGTAGAGCTTCGCGGCTGGGGACCGGCGGCCGGCATTGTCGGAACCATCCCCCACTCAAAATCATCGACCTATGCGCTTTCGGTCCTGCCGATGTTTATTTTTATCGGTTTTCTGGCGTTCCATGCGGGCATGACCCAACAACTGTTTGACGCGGCGCGCAAATGGCTGGGGTGGCTTCCCGGTGGTCTTGCGATCGCAACTGTGTTCGCAACTGCCGGCTTTGCGGCCGTGTCAGGCGCTTCCACGGCAACGGCGGCTGTGTTCAGCCGGGTCGCGATCCCTGAAATGCTGAAATACGGCTATGACAGGCGAATGGCGGCAGGGGTCGTGGCGTCGGCGGGTACGCTTGCCACGTTGATCCCGCCTTCTGCCATCCTCGTGATCTATGCGATCATCGTCGAGCAATCCGTCGGCAAGCTCCTGCTGGCGGGGTTCCTGCCCGGTATCTTCTCGGCGATTGTCTACGCCGGGATCATCATTGTCTGGGCCATGCTGAAGCCCGAGGCCGCGCCTTCCGTTTCCGGATTTACATGGGGCGAGCGGGTTCGCACCCTGCCGGGCATTTCTCCGATCGTACTGGTCGTGATCATCATCATGACATCCATTTACAGTGGCTGGGCGACGCCGACCGAGGCAGGCGCGCTTGGGGCGTTCGTTGTTTTCGTGCTGGCGCTGGTTCGCGGCACGGCCCTGTCATCGATCAGAGATTCGCTGATGGAGTCAGCCAAGCTAACCGTGATGATATTTTCGCTGATCTGGGGCGTCCTCATTTTTGTGCGCTTCCTGGGCTTTTCCGGTATCCCCGGGGCCTTCACCGAATGGGTCGTTGCTCTGCCTTACAGTCCGATGACGATCATGATCTGTATTCTGCTGGCCTATGCTGTTCTGGGCATGTTCATGGATGCGATCGGGATGTTGTTGCTGACGCTGCCTGTTGTCTACCCGGCTGTCATCGCCCTTGGCTTCGATCCGATCTGGTTCGGGATCATTGCGGTGAAAATGGCAGAGATTTGCCTGATCACCCCGCCCATCGGTTTGAATTGCTTTGTTGTCAACGGGGTCCGACCTGACATACCTCTGGGTGAGGTATTCCGGGGTGTCGCCTTGTTCTTCATCGCTGACGTCATCACCATCGCGGCTTTGCTGATGTTCCCCGAAATCGTGACATGGCTGCCGAACTTTGAATTTGAAGTCTGGTGGTCCGGCCTGTGGGCCACAGCTCAGTAAGGAAGATCATGCGTCTCCAGACATCCTTGCCCCTCGCCAAAGCCAACGCGATCATTGTCGAAGCGCTCCGCCTTGGGCGCGATGCAGGTTTGTTGCCCCTGACCGTCGTCGTCTTGGATGCAGGCGGAAAAATGATTGCGATGCAAAGCGAGGACGGGTCTGGAGTGATCAGGTATGAAGTTGCGTTTGGAAAGGCCTATGGCGCGTTGGGCATGGGTATTTCCAGCCGCCTGATCCGGGACCGGCTGCAGGACCGTCCAACGTTTCAAACCGCATTGGCGACCGCGGCTGGCGGGCGTCTGATCCCGGTGCCGGGTGGGGTCTTGGTTGAGGACAGCAATGGCATGACCCTGGGCGCCGTCGGCATCAGCGGTGACACCTCGGACAAGGATGAATATTGTGCGATTGAGGCGATCAAGGCGGCAGGCTTTTCACCCGAACCAGAAGAGCCGGACCCAGAGTGGCGCACGTCATCGCTATCCGATCATTACCCTGCTTCAAATTGAATTGGCAGATCTATATGGCGGTGGGTCACCTGCAAACGCGGGAGGTCTGCGTCCGCCGGGTCCAACAGGCTGAAAGTGGATTGTCCGGCGAATGTCGCCGGAATGACCATGGCCCTTACAAAGCTGGTCACGCCCTGGTCCTGCAACGCGACCGCGCGCACTGGCGTATTGGTCGGCTCAAACCAGGAGTGACCCACGGACATGACCTGCGGGTGATCGTCGGTCTCAATGCGCAGCGACCCACGGACAAGATGGCGGATGCCTGCGCCCGCATGGGTGTGGCGGTGGGCGATTGCGCCGACGGGAAAACATACCTCGTCCATGCGCAAGATCGCCGGGCCATCGGGCATGTCACAGGGCGCACAGTGCAAGAGGCCGGGTCCGGTCGGCGCAAGGACAGACAAGGCAAAAGTCAAATGATCGTCCGTCAGGTTCCGCCCTTCGATCGTGATCCCGGCCGGATGCGCCGTTCCCATCTCAATATGCGGTGCCCAGGACAGCGCGGCGATCAGATCAACTTCGGCCTCCCCTCCTCTCGTCAAACTCATGAACATGAATGCGCCTCCTCTCTGCGGGGTCAATTTACATGACGCGGGCCGCTCTCGCTATCGTTTTACTTGCCGTATCGGCAGCCGTTCTGGCGGCCAACACAATCGGAGGACCTCTGGCCGATGCAGCGGCGCGTGTCCTGTTCGTCCTTCTTTGCCTGCTTGGTTTGCGTACAAGCACGATCCGTGAAGTGCTGCTCGGGGTCGCCGCATTGATCCTTGCCATTCTGCTGTGGCGCACTCAGGAAGGTCGCGCGGTCCTGCCGCTGGCCATCGACCTCGCTGCGTATTTTGCAGCCTTCATCGCGCTTCTCACCTCTCTCAAGATTGCGGCAGAAAGATCGCAATCCGTGCTGTCGGTCGGCCGCTACCTGATCCGCCAGCCGTCCGGGCGACGGTTCATCGCAACGGCGACCGGGGGGCATGTGCTGGGCGTGTTTTTGAATTTTGCGGCCGTTAGCCTGATGGCGCCGTTGATCCAGTCAGCGACGAAACAGGCGGACGGCACGATCGATGAGGACCTTGAACGCCGTCAATTGTCCGCCCTGCTGCGCGGGTTTGCATGGATCCTGCTCTGGGCTCCGACCACCTTGACCCAGGCGGTACTGCTGACGTTGTTTACCGACATCAACCTTGGCAAGATTGTCGTCGTTGGCATCATGACGTCCTTGCTGATGATGGGCATCGGCCTGGCCTACGACCGGTACGAATGGCGCGGCCTGCGCCAATCCACAGACACCCGACCCGCTGTGATCTTGCCGGGTCGCGCAATTGTCCGCGTCGGACTGGTTTGCGCGACCCTGATCGGCACGACCGCGGCGCTTCAAATTGGTGCGGGTTACACGACGTCATTGGCGCTGATGTTCATGGCGCCGGCTGTTACGCTGCTGTGGTTCGCGCTCCAGAAACCCAAGGATAGGCGCCTTGGCAGACAGATCGCATCCTTCTGGCCTGCGCTAAAACTCGATGCGGCACCGCTTGCGCGCTCGGCCATTGCTCTGGGGCTGTCTGGGTTCATCGGGCGGGCGCTGGCCGAGGTCCTTCCGATGGAAACCCTCACTCAGAACCTTGATGCCACGGCAATGCCGGGGTGGCTGTTCCTGGCAATTCTTCCCATCCTGATCACTCTGGGTGGACAGGTCGCCCTGAGCCCGATCATCCTCGTCGTGTTTATCGGTCAGGTGGTCCAGACATTTCCAACCCTGCCTGCCGATCCGACAAATATCATCTTTGCGCTTAGCGCCGGGTGGGCGGTTTCAATGTTCGCATCCCCGAACGCGACAGCCACGCTTTTGATCTCGGCGACAACAAGGATTCCACCAACCACGCTGACCTGGCGGTGGAACCTGCGGTACGGTGCAATCTGCTATATCGTCCTAGTCGGTATCTTTGCGCTGCTAGAGGCCCAATGACCGCGATTGCCCCTTTCGCGACGACGTTATTGGAGCCCCCGCCCTTCACATCTTTCGAGCGCTTTGGCCGCACCTGGCCTACTCATAAAGGCCTGCGCTGCGTCCTCTCAGTTTGATCAACGCCAGCACTGTATCGATGGTGGGGGTGGGGGTATCGGTCACGCGGCCCAGTTCCTGCACTGAGCCCACCAAAGCGTCGATCTCCATGGGGCGGCCTTGTTCGAGGTCTTGCAGCATTGACGTGCGGTGCGCGCCCACGGCTGCACCACCATCGATCCGACGCTCCACATCGATGGGGAACTTCACGCCAAGTTTTTCGGCGATGGTTTGCGCCTCAAGCATCATGTTGCGGGCCACCGGGCGCGTGCCTTCGTCTGTGCAAAGCACATCAAGCGTCGCGTGTGTGAGCGCCGAGATCGGGTTGAACGAAAGGTTGCCCCACAGCTTTATCCAGATCTCGTCGCGCAAGCGCGGGCGGACCGGTGCCTTCAGACCAGCCGCCATCAGCGCCTTTGACAGGGCCACTGCACGGTCAGACTTGCTGCCATCGGGTTCACCCAGGGAAAACCGGTTGCCTTCAATATGTTTGATCGTGCCGGGCGTGGGGACTTCCGCGGCTGGATACACAACGCAGCCAAGCACATTGTCAGGGCCAAAACCATTCCACTGGGCATTCCCGGGATCGACGGATGTAAGCCGGGTTCCTTCATGCGCGCCCCCAATTTTGTGGAAGTACCACCACGGCACGCCGTTCACACCGGAGACGATGGTGGTGTTAGGTCCGATCAGCGGCTGCATCTTGTCCACCACGGGCGGCACCGAATGCGCCTTGAGGGTCACCACGACGTAATCCTGCGGACCCAACTCTGCGGGGTTATCGCTGGCTGTGACGGGGACTGTTTGCGGCTGCTGGCCGTCTTCGATCAGCGTCAGGCCCTTGTCCTGCATCGCCGCCAGATGCGGTCCGCGCGCCACCAGGCTGACGGACGCGCCCGCCTGTGCCAGCTTTGCACCGATATAGCCGCCAATTGCACCGGCTCCGAACACACAGATTTTCATCAGTCTTGCGCCTTCTCCACCAGGCCCAGCTTTTCAGCCAGACCAATGCGTTGCATCTTTCCGGTGGCCCCCTTGGGGATCTCGTCCAGAACGACCACCCTGCGGGGCACCTTGAAATCCGCCATGCGACCGGACGCAAAAGTCCGGATATCCTTGTCCGTGACATTTGAGCCTTCGCGCAGGACCACCGCCGCCGCGACCTGTTCGCCCAGCTTGGCATGCGGCAGGGCAAATGTAACGACCTGCGCCACGTCCGGATGGTCAAGCAGGACGCCATCCACCTCCAGCGGGCTGATCTTCTCACCGCCGCGATTGATGATCTCCTTCAGCCGGCCCGTCAGATGCAAATAGCCCTCAGCATCAAACGCCCCCTGATCCCCGGTGCGAAACCAGCGCGCGCCTTCGGCTTCGAAAAAGCTTTTTGCGTTGGCGTCCGGGTTGCTTTCATAGCCTGCCGTGACATTCGGGCCAGAGATCACGATCTCTCCGGTCCCTTCGACCAGATGGTTTTCCGCCTCATGGGCGACGCGGACTTTCGGGCCCGCTTCGATTCCCACAGCACCGGGTTTCTGCGGGCGCGGCGGCAGCGGATTGGAGGCCATCTGATGCGCTGCTTCGGTCATGCCATAGGCCTCGATTACCGGGGCTTTGAACCTGTCCTGCAACTGCACCATGACCTGGGCAGGCAGCGAGGCAGAGGAAGAACGCAGGAACCGCAGCGGGTGTTTGTCGATGATGGCGGCATTGCGCCCGGCACGGGCCAGGATCGCCTGATGCATTGTGGGCACGGCCGTGTACCAGGTCGGCGCGGCCTCATCCATCATCGCAAAGAAGTTGAGCGCATTGAAGCCGCCCGAACAGAAGATCGACCCCCCCGCCGCAAGAGAAGCGGAGGCAGCGGCCAATAGCCCGTGAATGTGGAACAGCGGCATGACGTTCAGGCAACGATCCGCAGACGTCAGCGCGAGGCTGTCGCGGATATGTTGTGCCGACGCCGCCACGTTGGATTGCAGAAGCGGCACGATCTTGGGGCGCGAGGTTGTCCCGGATGTGTGCAGTATCAGCGCAACATCATCCGCGCCCTGTGTGCCGGACGCATTCCCGCCCATGTCAGAGGACAGGGTGAAATCCCCCGCTGCGGCACCGTCAGGCACCGACATGCGGATGACGGGGATGCCCAGCTTTGTGGCCGCGGCAAAGGCCGGCCCGTCATCACCTTCGGCAACCAGCAGGGCCTTGGCCTTGAGATCGTCAAGGTAGAACGCATATTCATCCTCGCGGTAAGCCGGGTTGAGCGGCGCAGTGGTGGCCACCTGCGCGACGGTGATAAAGGCCGTGGCCATTTCGGGGCCGTTCGGCAAGACAATCGCCACGCGGTCATCTTTATTGACGCCCATCATGTGCAGGCTCAACGCGACCTTTTCTGATAGGTCCCGCAGTGCATCATAATTCAGCCAGGCCCGGCCGGAAGCACCGATGGCGGGCAAATCTCCGGGATGGTCAGCGATGAGCGATTTGATCGTGGTTTTCAAAAATAGTCTCCCTCAGTTTTTCGACGGTCACCAGTCTGCTCTTATTCCGGCTGCGGGCGTCGCCGGGCAGGCCGTGGCCCGCTTTTACCAACCTGCGCGGCACTGTCATACCGGGAGGCTACACGTCCAAAATGGCAATTTGCCCTGTTCGCCGCAGGTCGCAAAGCCCCGACAACATGGGCATGGCAAGACAGAACGCCTTTTGTGTTCAAAAAATTCATCAGACCGCAACCGGACGCGGATCAGCCAAGGGATGCGTCAAAGCCATATTCCGCCCGCAGCGCCTCAAGATCGCGGCGCAAGGCGGGTTTCAGCTCAAGGCCCCCGTCCCTGCGCGTTTTGGCCGCTGCGGTCTTGCCCTGCCCGGGCAGGCGCACGGGGTCGTGGCCCGGCAGTGGCGGCGATGCGCGCATCTCCTCGAAAATACGTTCCGCGCGCTGGCCGAAATCCGCGATACCAAAGGCGGCGGGGTCCAGCGCCATCACGAATTGCCCGGTGTTTGTCGCCGACGACGTGTCGTTGGTGAAATCCACCACATCCGAACCGAATGCGGCGCCGTTGAGAACACCGGCCATCAGCCCGATCGCAACGGACAGCCCAAAGCCCTTGGGGCCGCCAATGGGCAGCAAGAAGCCCTCGGATTTGCGGGCGGGGTCCGTCAGAGGTTTGCCATCGCGGCCCACCATCCAGCCTTCAGGCATCGGCTCGCCTTGCTGCAAGAGCGTCTTGATCTTGCCCATGGCCGCCACGGTGGTCGCCATATCGAAAATGAACGGGTCCTCCCCGTCAGCAGGCGCGGAAAACGCAATCGGGTTGGTCCCCAACAGCAAGTCAGAGCCGCCATAGGGTGGCACGTGATTGGCACTGCCCACCGCGGCGGCCATCCCCAGCAAACCTGCCTTTGCCTGCGGACGCACGTAAAGCGCCAATGGGCCCGCGTGATTGCCGCGCCTGACCCCCACCCAGCCGATCCCGGCGGCACGGGCCTTTTGCATGGCAAGGTCGCGCGCGGCGTCCATCGCAAGATGGCCCAGACCGTCATCGCCGTCGATGACAGCCGTGGCGGCTGTTTCATGCGCAACGGCGATGGCAGGTGTCGGATTGCAGCCGCCGCCTGACAGGCGGGCCAGATATTGCCGCAGGCGGAACACGCCGTGCGTCGCATATCCAAAGACATCGGCCTCGACCATGAGGGATGCGACCTTTGACGCATCCCCTTCCGGCACTCCCTGGGACCCAAGTGCCCTTGCAACGAAGTCGCGCAGGGCATCGGCAGGCATCAGAGCGGTGTCAGCCATCGTAGGAGCCCACGTTTTCCTTGTGCCAGAACACTACCTTGCGCTGGGTGAACTGAACCAGAAGATACAGCGCCAGACCCACCAGGCTCAGGTACAGGATCAATGAAAACACCCGCGGCGTGTTGAGTTGCGAGGCCGCGACGCGGATCAACTCGCCAAAGCCCTTACCGCCGCCGAGAAACTCGCCGGTGATCGCCCCGGCCATGACGCCGACAGCTCCGATTTTCAGCCCCGTGAAGATCTGTGGCAGACCCGTGGGAAGCTTCATCTTGACCAGAGTCTGCATCCGGCTGGCCCCCATCGTCTTGAACAGCATGCGGGCGTTTTCGTCAGCGGCATGCAGCCCGGCAGCTGTGCCCACCACAATAGGAAAGGTAGCAATGAAAGCGGCAAGGGCCACCTTGGATTCAATGCCAAAGCCCAACCAGGCCACGAACAGCGGCGCAAAGGCCACCTTGGGCATCGTGTCGATCGCGACGAGGTAAGGCATCACCGCCTTTTCGCCAAATGCGGTCTCTCCAACCAGCACGCCAAGGGTGAAGCCAATAGCGATGGCCAGTGCAAAGCCGTAAACCACTTCCAGAATGGTAATCCACAGCGCGGTCAACATGTACCCCCCGGTCAGAAGGTTCTTGCCGACAAAGATCATGTCCTCAAGGGTTTCCCACGGTGTGGGCAGGATAATGGGCGAGACAAATCCAAAGCTCGTCACGAACTGCCATGTGCCGACGAACACGGCAAAAACAAAGGTCATCGCTATCCAGCGGGGGACAGAGTCAATAAAGGCGACCTCTTGTACCCAGACGGTATCTTCCGGCGTGTCAGCATCTTGCGAGGACGTAAGGTTGTTGGAAAGATCGGTCACATGTCTTCTCCCTTGTCCAATTGGCTGCGTATATATTCGACGATCTCACCAAATTCCGGCGTCGTCATCATTTCCAGAGTGCGCGGGCGTGGCAGATCAACCTTGACCACTTCGGCCACCCGTCCGGGCCGCGGTTTCATGACCACGATTTCATCTGACAGTATCACGGCTTCCTGGATCGAGTGAGTCACAAGGAACGCCGTCGCATCCTGCTCGCGGCAGATCCGTTGCAGTTCCATGTTCATCATGTCTCGCGACAGCTCATCCAGCGCGCTGAATGGCTCATCCAGCAGCAGAACAGCGGGTTCGGTGATCAACATACGACAAATAGAGGCGCGCTGCGCCATGCCGCCGGAAAGTTCGTTGGGATAGACGTTCTCAAACCCCTTGAGCCCAACAATATCCAGAAGCTCAAAGGCCTTTGCCATGGCCGCCTTGGCCGCGGATTTGCCGTCGCGGATTTCAATCGGCAGCACAATATTCTCGACGGCCGTTTTCCAGGGGAACAACGTCGCTTGCTGGAACATCATCCCGATGTCGCGGCGCGGGCCGGTCACTGGTTTGCCTTGCAGGACCACGCTCCCCTTGGTGGGCGGGATCAGCCCTGCCATGATCTTGAGCAACGTCGACTTCCCGCAGCCGCTTGATCCGATCACAGAGGTAAAACTGCCCTTGCGCAATGTCAGGTCGACATCTTCGAGGGCGACCACGAGATTGCGCGCATAGGTCTTGCTGACCTGGTTCAGCTCATAGACCGGCGCACCCGAAGGTGCGCCGGCTGGCTTTCTAGCCAATGCAGTTGTCATTCGCCGACGGCCGCGTTGCCGATTGCCGCGAACTCATTGGTCCATGCCGCGCTCAGATCGTCAAGTGGAGCTGCGATTTCACCACCGGTGACCAACGCATCCTGCCATTCAGCCCAGACTTCAGCAGGGTACCAGCCCAGACCGTTTTCGGGACTTGTCGAAATGGTCTTTGAACGCACCGCGTCAAACAAGGCCGACTGGAACTCTTTGTCTTCTCCTTCCTGCGGGTTGCCCGCAGCGAGGTGCCTCAGGACAGCTTCGCGGTTGGCGTCATCCAGCGCAAATGCGTGTCCTTTGGCGAACGCCCGGCTCCATGCTTCGACCAATTCACGGTCATTGGCGATGGTATCACCCATGGTCGCGATGCCGTTGCCGAAGAAGCGCCCGAACGCGGCAGGCGTGATGTCACGCACGGCCATGCCACGCTGATTCAGGATGGCTGTATCGGCCGTAGAGGCGGAATAGGCGTCGATTTCACCATTGAGAAAGGCCGCCGTAGCCGGACCGCCATCCCCTACCGTGAGGAATTCGAAGTCTGTTCCAGCAGACATGCCCGCACTGGACATGACGTTGCGGGCAAAGCCGACTTCAGCGCCATCTGCGGTGCCGGTGCCAATCACCTTGCCGCGCAGACCTTCGATACCCTGGATGTCGGATCCTTCCTGGACAGCAACTCCAAAGTTGCTTCGGGCCGCCACGTTATAGATGTGGACCACGTCGACGCCGCGGGACCGGGCCGCAAGGATGGGGCCGGGGCCGGGGCGCCCGAACTCTGCCTGCCCTGCAGACAGGGCCTGAATGACGGCGCCTGAGCCGTTGATCGCCTCGACTGTCACGTTGAGGCCTTCCTCGGCAAAGAAGCCTTCGCCGATGGCCACAAAGACCGGGAACGAGTTGATGGCCGATGGGCTGGGCTGCACAAAGGTGATGTCTCGCAGATCCTGCGCCATTGCGCCCGTGCTCATAAGCCCGGCCACTGGGATGGCGGCAAGAAGTTTTGTAAACGTTCTTCTGGTTGTCATTTTGGGTCTCCTCCCTTGGTTTTGATCTCGCGCTGTCGTCTCTGTTTCTGGTGCGACGCCTGGTTCAGGCGATGCGGACAGAGTTCGTCAGCTCCCCGATTTCCGAGATGGTGCAGACGACTGTGTCGCCTGCTGCCAGAAATCGAGGTGGTTCCATCGCATATCCCACGCCAGAGGGCGTGCCGGTGGCGATGATGTCACCGGGCTCCAAGGTCATTCCCTCCGACAAGGACGAAATGAGCGTTGGAATATCAAAAATCATATCCGCAGTCGTGCCATCCTGGCGTTGCTCGCCATTCACGGTCAGACTGATCGAAAGGTTGTGCGGATCGCTGATGGCATCGGCCGTCACAATCCACGGCCCAAGTGGACAGGAGCCATCAAACCCCTTGCCCTTGAAATACTGACCGCCGTGGCGGCGCTGAACATCACGCGCGGTGACATCGTTCAGGATCGTGTATCCGAAGATGTGGTCGAGGGCGGCCTCTTTGGTGATGTTGCGCCCGGTCTTGCCAATGATGACGGCAAGTTCGACTTCGTAGTCGATGGATGTTGAAACCTCTGGAAACAGCAAGATGTCGCCGTCGGGTGCCACAATTGAGGTAGGCGGCTTGGTGAAAAAGACGGGGTGTTGCGTGACGCCGACGTCTTGCTTCTGCGCCCGGTCCCCTTCAGCGATGTGTTCGGCATAATTGCGTCCGACACAAAGGACGTTCTTGCGTGGCTGCCCGATCGGGGCCAGCAGGTCAGGGTTTGCGACCACCGCATCCGCGTGCTGGCCAGATTCGGCTTGCGCCACGAGGGCACGTAGGGCGGACAGGGCCGGGGCGCCAGTTTCGATGATTGTTTGAAGGCTGTTCAAAGACCCGCCAGCCTTGGCGATATCCAGCCAGCTACCATTCCCAAGCCCGACAGCAGCGCCGGGCTGTCCTCCGACAGAAAGTGTCGCGAGTTTCATGTGGTCTCCCTTCTGAGCGGTCGCGCCTACAGCTCCTTGATCGGCTGTTTCCGCGTTTTCATGTCCAATTCTGCAAACCGGCAAACTCGGTCACGACACTCTAACTATATTGACAAAGGGCGCTCTAGCGCGTGAAATCAACCAACCAATTCCCTGATTGGGTGGATCGTCGTGGAAAAAACCGAAATTCTCGTGCAGCGGGTCAGGCAGATGATTGCGTCTGACGGCTACGGCCATAACGACAAATTGCCGCCAGAGCGGGAGATGTGCGCAAGGCTCGGGGTGACACGCAACCAATTGCGCAGTGCCTTGGCCCGGCTTGAAAAAAGGGGGCTTATCTGGCGCCATGTAGGCCGAGGCACCTTTGTCGGTGAACGCCCCGTCCTGAATTTGGAAGACGTCGCATACTTGCGGGATCTCGTGACACCGACGCATGTTGCAACCGTGCGGTTGGCCATTGAACCGGAACTGGCGCGACTTGCGGCCATCCACAGCGCGCCCGCCGATCGAGAGGAGATTCGCACCTGTGTCCTGCGCTGCCGCGAAGCGCCAGACTGGCGCAGCTACGAGGCCTGGGACAACAAGTTTCACTTTGCAGTTGCCCGCAGCGCCAAGAACAAGCTCTTCCTCTATTACTTCGAGACGCTCAACGTGGTGCGGCGTTCCATGGTTTGGCGGCAACCACGCAAGACCCATAAGCCCGCGAAAAACTACTCGAGCTTTCTGGAACACGATCAGATCGCCCAGGCAATTGAGGAAGGGAACCGAGATCTTGCGGCGCAGTGCATGAAGCAACACCTGCACTCGGTCTATGCCCGCATTCTGGCGTCCATGGACGAAGCCCCCCTGGACGAAGGCTGAACTGCAAACGCCCTTTGCCTGGATGCCCCCCGCGGGACAACCTCGTAGCGGCGAAAAGAGGTGATACCCTAGGTGACAGTGACCGTAAGTGTACCCAATGGGGCGACTTCCACTTCCATCACATCACCCCTGACCACAGGCCCAACGCCAGACGGGGTTCCGGTCATGATCACGTCGCCGGCTGCCAGTTCAAAATATTCCGACAGGTAGGAAATCATCTCGGGCGTTTTCCAGATCAGTTGATTGAGATCGCCTTCCTGGCGCAGCTCACCGTTCACTTTCAAAGTGATCGCACCCTCATCCAGGTGGCCTACCTCTGCGACCGTGTGAATAGGGCCGATGGGCGCCGAGCGCTCAAAGGCCTTGCCGATTTCCCAGGGGCGGCCCGCCTTCTTCATCTCGCCCTGAAGATCCCGCCGGGTCATGTCCAGCGACAGCGCGTAGCCATAGACGTGATCCATGGCGCTTTCGACGGGGATATTCTTGCCACCGGATTTCAGCACGACAGTCAACTCCGCTTCGTGGTGAACGTCAGAGGTATGAGGCGGATAAGGAAAGTCACCCGAGGTGTCGAGATTGTTAGGATTCTTCTGAAAAAAGAACGGCGGTTCGCGGTCTGGATCATGGCCCATCTCAATGGCGTGCGCGGCATAGTTGCGACCGATGCAATAGACACGACGCACCGGGAACATCCCGCCCGATGCCACCGGAATCGAGGTGATGGATGGCGCGGGGATCACGTAGTCAGACATTGAACAGCTCCATGTTATGGGGTCCCGTTTGGCATAGAGGCTGGACCGGGAGAGATCAATCTGACCAATGGGCCAATTGGTTCAGCCCTGACCCGCCTGATGACGTGCCGGCGGTGCAGGCAGCCCGGATCAGTCAGCGCTGCCGACCGCCGGTTGTGATTGCAACCATTTCACAACAGAGGCCCGCTTGGCGTCCATATGACCGAGAAGCGTGGCAGCAAGGTTTGCACCATCTCTTGCCACCAGATACCCGAGGATCTTCTCGTGTTCCTGCACCGCGTCATACCAGCGGCTTTCGGACAGGTTGGCCAGATACCGCGCGCGTTGCATGCGCAAGGAAAGCGCCTGGCATGAGGTGGTGAGCGTCTCATTGCGCGCCGCCAGCAGGATGGCCCGGTGAATTTGCTGGTTCGTGGCAAAGTAGGCATCCAGGTCCCGGTCGTTATAGCTTTGGACCATCTGTACGTGCAGCGCGCGCACCGTGGCGATTTCGGCCTCGGTGATATTCTTGCAAGCCAGTTCACCCGACAACGCTTCCAGCGCGCCCAGCACGGGAAACACGTCCTCAACTTCCTCGATGGTTACCTGGGTCACCCATGCTCCCCGGTTCGGCTCCAACCGGACCAAGCCATAAGAGGCCAGCACCTTCAGCGCTTCGCGCAGCGGCGTGCGAGAGACCCCGAAGAGTTCACACAGATGTTTTTCAGGGACCTTCGTGCCGGGTTTCAGTTCGGCGTTGAGGATAAGGGTCTGTAGTCGGTCCACCAGTTCATGATGCAGGGACTTTCGGAGGATTGTCTGGGACTTTTGTACTGCCATCGCTTCATCTCATTGTTTCAGGGCGCGTTCCAGCAATCGCGCGATATGAATGGGTTTCCGGTCCGTCAGATCCGCGACCTGGTGACGGCAAGAGGTGCCATCGGCTACGACGATCGTGTCTTGTGCAGCGGCGCGCACCGCGGGTGCGAGGTCGAGCTCGGCCATCTTGCGCGACACCTCGTGGGTGTCCACGCCATAGCCAAAGGCACCAGCCATGCCGCAGCAACTGGTCTCGACCACCTCAACCTGCGTGTCAGGCAGCAAGGCGAGTGTCTTTTCGATGGCGGACATCACACCCATCGCCTTTTGGTGACAATGGCCATGCAGCAGCACTTTGGACGCAGGTGAGACCAAGGGGAGCGCAAAGTCGGGATTGTCATCCTGATCGGCAATGAATTCCTCCAACATGCGGGCATGCTGCGACAATAGATCCGCATCCGGACCCGGCAGCAGCGCGGGGATTTCGTCACGCAGGGTCAGCAGGCAACTGGGTTCCAGACCGACGATCGGGATCCCCTGCCGCGCGTAGGGAAGCAGCGCATCAACAAGGCGTTGCGCTTCCTCCTTGGCCTGCGCGACCAGACCTGCGGACAGGAACGTGCGACCGCAACACAAAGGGCGTTCGCCCTTCGGGGCAGTCGCCACGGTCAGAGCAACATTCGCGGCCTTCAGCACTTGTGCGGCAGCGCGTAAATTTTCCGGCTCATAGTAGCGGTTAAATGTGTCCGCGAACAAAACCGCCTCTGGCACGCCGGGGTCGGCAAGTTCAGTGTTTTCGAAGGGCCGCGCAGACCATTTGGGCAATGCGCGGGTCGCCGTGAACCCGGTGGGCCTTTCCGTCAGCCTGGCAAGGCCTGGCACATTGTCGCGCAAGTTCATCAGGAACGGCACCTGCGCGGCCCAACGGGCATATCGTGGCAAATAGGCGACCAGGCGGTCATGCAGGCTGAGCCCGTATTCTGCGATGCGTGCGGATTGAACCTCAATCTTCATCCGGGCCATATCGACGCTGGTTGGACATTCGCGTTTGCACCCCTTGCAGGACACGCAGAGCTTCATCGTTTCAGCCATCTCAGAGGAGGTCAGCGCACCCGGCCCAAGCTGCCCGGAGATCGCCAGCCGTAGCGTATTCGCGCGGCCGCGCGTCAGGTCCTTCTCTTTGCGGGTCACCCGAAAAGACGGGCACATCACGCCCCCCTTGAGCTTCCGGCAGGCCCCGTTGTTGTTGCACATCTCAACGGCGCCCTGAAACCCGCCGCCGCTGCCGGTCCAGTCTGACCAGTCAAGACCGGTCTGAAACTCCGGCACCTTGTAGTCCGGGCCATATCGGAACAACGACCGATCATCCATTCTGGACGCGTTGACGATCTTGCCGGGATTGAAAAGGCCATGCGGATCAAACCGCTGCTTGACCTCGGCAAAACTGGCAACCATGCGCGGGCCGAACATCTTTTCATGAAACTCCGAGCGGACCAACCCATCGCCATGCTCGCCCGAATGAGAGCCCTTGTAGCGCGCAACCAGATCAAAGCATTCTTCAGCAATCGCCCGCATCTTCCTGACGTCCTGATCCAGTTTCAGGTTCAGGACCGGGCGCACATGCAGACACCCCACAGAGGCATGGGCATACCACGTACCGCGGGTGCCATATTTATCAAAGATGTCCGTCAAACCGGCGGTATAGGCCGCTAGATCCGGCAAGGCGACGGCACAGTCCTCGATGAACGAGACCGGCTTGCCGTCGGCTTTCATGGACATCATGATGTTCAGCCCGGAACTGCGCAGATCAGCGATCCGTGCCTGCATCTTGTGGTCAGGCACCGCCGTGACCCCACCCCAGTTCTTTCCGGTATCGCCCCAGGAAAACCCAAGCTCTCCCATGGCTTCCTCAAGGTCCTTCAGCTTTTGCGGGTGCGTGCCGGGGTCTTCCTCGGCAAATTCCACCAGCAACAGCGCGTCGGGCTTGCCGGTCACAAACGCCTCGATCGTGTCGCGAAACAGGGGAATATCGCGGGCCAGCGCGATCATTGTGGCATCCACCAGTTCGACCCCCTGCGGGTTCAGTTTCACCAGATGCTGTGCTGCATCCATCGCCTGGTGAAAGGTGGGGAAGTGACAGACGCCCAGTACTTTTTCTGACAGGATCGGCCAAAGCCTGAGTTCGATCGCCGTGGAGTAGGCCAGCGTCCCTTCCGATCCCACCAGCAGATGAGCCAGATTGTTGGGCGTGTCTCCCGGCACCAGCGCGTCAATGTTGTAGCCGCCCACGCGGCGCATTACATCCGGGAACCGCGCGTCGATTTCGCGGGCTTCGCGCGCGCCAAGCGCAAGCAGATCGTCCTGCAAGGCTGCAAATGTCGCGCTGCCGTCCGTGGCAACCGGACCAAAGCGGTGCTGGCTGCCGTCCGCCAGAATCGCCTC
>Ga0316207_10001531_pt1 | contig 27970 bp, 22 predicted proteins | sample 6weekpyrite_MG_FD_204943 | JGI IMG/M metagenome (GOLD analysis project Ga0316207, IMG submission 204943) | Microbial mat bacterial communities from mineral coupon in-situ incubated in ocean water Damariscotta River, Maine, United States -... | ecosystem: Environmental > Aquatic > Marine >...
TACTTATACTTAATCCGATATTAAAGCCAGTCCCTATTGGTTCTGAAGGTGAATTATGGATCGGTGGTGATGGAGTAGCTGGGGAATATTTAAATCGACCTGAAACAACTTTGGAAAGATTTGTAGAATTACCTGAAGGCTCGGGTAATGTTATGTATCGAACCGGTGATCGTGTTCGCTGGCGTAGTGATGGAGTACTGGAATTTTTAGGGCGAATAGATCGCCAGGTGAAAATTCTGGGGCATAGAATAGAGCCAGATGAAATAGAAAGTGTGTTATCACGTCACGAGCAAGCTGGTTCTGTTGCAGTTATCGCTGTTTCAAAAGATAACGGTCCCACTGAACTTATTGCTTATGTTTCACCGGGAAATCGGTCCATAGATCCCGGTGAAGAAAAAGCATATGTAGAGCACTGGGGAAATGCCTGGGAAGATGCATATACGAATCCAGAAACAGGTGCTATAGCAGGTGACACTGAGCGTGATTTTGCCGGCTGGTTAAGCAGTTATACAAATGAAGCTATCCCCGTTGAAGAAATGCGAGAATGGTTGCAACATACTGTTGATAAAATTTCATCCCTGAAATCTAAAACTGTTGTTGATGTTGGTGTTGGAGTTGGTTTAATACTCAGAGAAATTGCCCCCCATGTACAACGTTACGTAGGTATAGATATTTCTGAAGCCGCATTAAGTAACGCCGCCGCTTCAATGGGAGAAAAAAGCAAACATAAAGACCATCTCACATTAATTCATGGTGATGCAAGTCAGCTGGAAAAAATTGAATCAGATATCGGTGCAACAGTCGTCATGAATTCTGTGATCCAGTATTTTCCGGGCACGGATTATTTGAAACAGGTAATTTCTGAGTCATTGAGAATTGCAGGTAATAGTGGCAAAGTGTTTATTGGCGATGTTCGTAGCCTTGAATTATTAGAATCCTTCCACGCAACTGTACAGCTTTATAGAGTGCCACCTCTCACTACAGTTAAAGAAATGACTTCCATTATCAACAGGCAAGTTAACGCAGAGCGTGAGTTATGTTTATCTACACACTTATTCCGTAATCTGGTCAATGATTATAATAACATTGCAGAAGTGAGAATAGAGCTTAAGCGTGGTCATGCAATAAATGAATTAACCAGTTTTCGTTATGATGTAACTATATTTGCAGGTTCTTCTAAGCAGAATAAAAATAGTAAAGATCATATACCCTGGAAATCACTTTCAACAAATGAATCAAGTATCGATGATATATCTGAAAAATTATCTAAAGCCAATGGACAGTCTTTCACTATTTCCAGCATTCCAAATGCGCGACTGACACGCCCGCGAGCACTACTGAATCTCATAAAAAAGGTTAATGAAGATACAACAGCGTGGGAATTAGAAAGATTACTGTGGGAAGAGTGTAGTAGTAATGCAGTAGATCCTGAAGCTGTCGCAGAAGTTGCAGAGAAAATGGGTTGGCATGTACAGTTGTTAGTTCCAGAGCATGGTCGTCTTGATGAGTTCGATGCAGTATTTAATGTCATGGAGCATTTATCTTCTAAATTTAATGTTTCATCTTCGAAGAATAAAGCTAAAGAAAAAATGGAGTGTGAATAATGAGTGATTTACAACAAGATGTTGCGAACAATCCAATATCGTTAGCTTCAGTTTCTTCACTGACGAGTAATTTAAGAACTTATGCGCGTAGTCAATTACCCGAAGCAATGGTTCCTTCACGATTCATAATTCTAGATAAGCTTCCTAAGTTACCTAATGGAAAAGTCGATCGTCAACGCCTACCTGCAGTAGATATTGATGATTCTGATAATGAAAATTATGTACCTCCTACTAATCCTGATGAAATTAAAATTGCAAGAATATGGCAGGATATTTTAGGAATAAATCGAGTGGGTATCGAGGACAGTTTTTTTGATTTAGGAGGAGACTCAATAACTGTTGTACAAATGGCAGCAAAGGTTCGTGAAGAATATAATATTGAATTGAGTTTAAGACGTTTATTTAAAAATCCAACAATAACTGCGCTGGTGCAAATGATAAGTGCAGAGGGTATAATTGTAACAGGCAGTGGTCTAATTAACCTAAATGATGAAGAGTTAATCGAAGAGGCTCAACTACCTGATGATATTTTTCCTGATAAAGATGCACTTGCACCAGTATCAAACAATTATAAAACCATTCTTCTAACTGGAGGTACTGGGTATACTGGAGCATTTTTATTACGCGAACTTCTTGATCGATCAGATGCGTATATATATGTTTTAGCTCGTGCAAAAGACCCTGTTGATGCTGTTAATCGTGTTATTGAGAATTTAAAATATTATGCATTGTTAAAGGATAAAGATGAATCTCGCCTTAGGGGTGTAGCCGGTGATATCGGTCGTCCGTATTTTGCACTGACTAAAAATGAATATGAGGAAATTGCGACAGAAGTTGAAATGGTTGTGCATAATGCGGCCTTATCAAGTTATGCAATGCCTTACAAGCAACTTAAGCCCATTAATGTTTTGGGTACACATGAGGTTTTACGACTAGCCTGTCGTAAGCGAATTAAACCCATTCATTATATTTCATCATTGTCGGTATTTCCTGGGCATAAAGGTACTCAATATTTTAGTGAAACTAAACTTACGGAACCCGATGGTTTGGTGGGAGGTTACAGACAGACAAAGTGGGTTTCAGACCGTCTGGTTTCACTTATTAGAACTCGTGGTGTGCCAACTTGTATATATCGACCTGGACAGATTACTGGCGCACAGGATACGGGTGCCTGTTCAACGGATACCTATCTTAACTCGGCAATTAAAAGTTGCATACAGCTAGGTGCTGAACTTGATTTCGATGTCATGCTTGAAATCACACCTGTGGATTTTTGTGCAAAGGCTGTTGCCCATATTGCGCTTAGTGGTGACAAACTTAACAATCAATATCACATGGTTGGAAATCGAACAGTTTCATGGGAAGAAGTTTGTGAAATGATTCGAGGACATGGTTACAAGTTACGCAATATTTCGTATCCTGATTGGTACAAAGAGCTGTCAACAGCACTCAAAAATGGCAAAGAAAATGCTTTGTCAAAATTCTTTCCTTTGTTTGGAGAACAATCCGCATCAGCTGATGCTGGTGATGAAGGTAGTCATCCTGAGTTCGAAACTAAAAATCTTGTTAATGCCCTGGAAGGTTCTGGTATTGAGTGTAGAGAACTGGATCAGGAGTTTCTATCTCTTTATATAAATTACTTTATTTCCATAGGTTTCATACCTTCTCCTGAACAACAAATAGAGAATGGGGGTTAAACTATGACAAATTTAGCAAATAAATCTGCGGCTTCTATACTTGAGAATACTGAATCGATTACTAATTTGATTCTGCAACATGTTGCCAGTTTTTCTGATCGTGATGCCGTGATACTGGTAAAAGACCCTGATAAAGAAAATGGTGCAACTCATTTAACATATCAGGAGCTTGATAAAAAAGCGAAAGGAATTGCATTTTGGATGCATAATAATTTTGATCCAGGGAGTAGAATTTTATTGTTATATCCTGTTGGTCCTGAATTTGTAGAAGCTTTTATAGCCTGTATTTATGCGGGTATGGTTGCTGTACCAGCGCCGATGCCAAGTCAACATCAGCATCAGAGAAACCGCGTTAAAGCAATTGCTAATGATGCTAGTATTTCTGCAATTTTAACTGATAGTACCCATGTTAATACTGTTAAAGAGTGGTCAGCATCTGAAAATTTATCAAATGTAGTTTGTCTCGCAACAGATACTCAAAACTTTGAAATAGTTGATAACTGGAACATACCAATTACTAATCAATCTACGATTGCACTATTGCAATATACCTCTGGATCAACAGGAAACCCTAAAGGAGTAATGATTAGTCATAAAAATCTTCTATTTAATGTTGCTAGTTTTTCACGGGTACTTGGTTTTGATAAAGATACTCGTTTTGGTGGATGGATACCGTTATATCACGACATGGGTTTAATGGCACAACTCTTACCAGCATTATTTTTAGGTAGCACCTGCGTGATGATGCTACCGACTACATTTTTAAAACGTCCATATTTATGGTTAAGAATGATTGATAAATTTGATATTAATCATTCATGCGCACCTAACTTTGCATTCGATTTATGTTGTCAACGTATTACAGAAGATCAAAAGCTAGATTTAAACTTGTCTCGTTTACAGCATTTAATTAGTGGCTCTGAACCTATTCAAGCCTCTACTTTAACTGGATTTTCACAGTATTTTAAATCGACAGGTTTACGAGAAGAGTGTTTATGTCCATGTTATGGCATGGCTGAAGCAACTGTTTTTATATCAGGCCATTCACAACGTGCACCGGTACTACAGGCAGCTGATATTGAAAGTCTAAAGAGTAATGTCTTTAAATTGACAACTGGTTCCAATGATTCGCGTTTTTTAGTTAGTTGTGGGGAACCGAGAAATTATGATGTACGTATTGTAAATCCACATAGTTTCGAAGTTTTGACTGAAGGGAAAATAGGTGAAATCTGGTTACGTGGCGATAGTATATCCAGGGGTTACTGGCGTAATGCTAGTGCTACTACTGAAACATTTCATGCTAGCACTTCAGAAGGTGACAGTGGGTATCTTCGCACAGGTGATTTAGGTTTCTTATATCAAAATGAAATATACATCACAGGACGAATTAAGGAAATGTTTATTGTAAATGGCCGTAATCACTACCCACATGATATAGAGCACGAATTACGTCATCGTTATGATGAATTACATGGCCGTTATGGTGCGGTGTTTACTGTACCGACAATTACTAATGATGAATCTGTAGTAATAACTCATGAGGTTAAAGGACGTTATAGTCAACAACATTTGCAGGAACTATCCAGCCAAATTAAATCACTAGTTCAACAGGAGTTCGGTTTAAATTCTTCAGCTGTTGTTTTGCTCCGATCTGGAAGTATCAAAAGAACGACAAGTGGAAAAATTCAACGGACCTATATGCGTGAGTTATTTATTAACAACAAATTACCTTCACTTATACAAAATATTGAACCATCTATTAATCTTATGTGGCAGGAATTAGGTGATAATAAACCTGTAACTACAACAGTTGAAAATGAGGCGTTTTCTTAATGGGTACTTATTCATACTATAAACAAACCGAAGACGCGGATTTAGATAAATTTATAGGTAATGTTAATCTGGAAGGTAATGCATTTTCATCTTCTCTATCTGCAACTTATGATAAACAGGACATGTTTCCTGAAGCACCCTGTAGCGTGCTCAATGAATTTGGTATGAACCGTTTTTATGTACCTGTTCAATATGGTGGTTCGCTAAGTAGCTATGAACAGTTAATTGATTTATGGAGAACTATCTCTAGACATGATTTAACAGTTGCAATTGGTCATGGAAAAACCTCTCTAGGGGGTATTTGTACCTGGCTTGCGGGATCACCAGAACAAGCTAATACTCTGGGTAAAAACATTATAAATGGGGACGTTGTATCCTGGGGCTTAACAGAACGTCAACATGGAAGTGATCTTATGGCTAATGAATTTGAAGCCAGGGAGACGCCACAGGGGTGGGTTATTAACGGTGAAAAATGGTTAATAAATAATGCTACTCGTGGAGATATGATTTGTGTTCTTGCACTTACTGATCCACAGCTTGGTGCAAGGGGGTATAGTTTATTTTTAATAGACAAGCGCAAGCTTTCGAGTACAGATTATCGATTGTTACCAAAAGAACATACTTATGGTATTAGAGGCGCAGATATAAGCGGAATTGAGTTTAAGAATACAGTTATTTCATCAGACACAATGGTAGGTGAGCGAGGAGCAGGTTTAGAAATAGTACTTAAGGCATTGCAGTTAACTCGTACGTCCTGTGTTGGGTTATCGCTAGGTGCTGCAGATCACGCTTTTAATCTTGTTTTTGATTTTGTTAAACAACACAGAATGTATGATCGATTTTTAATTGAACTTCCTATGGTACGCAGGACATTAGCAGAAACCTACGTTAAATTAATGATTGCGGAGTTAGTCAGTGTTGTAAGCAGTCGCAGCATTCATACACTGACAGGTGAAATGAGTGTGATTTCAGCCATCGCTAAAGCCTTTGTTCCAACCATTGTAGATGAATTGATTGCACAACTTGGCGATCAACTGGGTTCCAGAGCTTTTCTAACTGAGGAATACAAGCATGGTATGTTTCAGAAACTCGAGAGGGATCATAGATTAATTGCAATATTTGATGGTAGCACTGTCGTCAATCGAAATGCTTTAATTAACCAGTTCCATCTTCTTGCCCGTAGCTATAAAAAGGGAAATTATGATAAAGATGGTCTTTCTAAAACGATGAATTTAAACGATGAACTTAATAAGATTAACCCCGAGAAATTACAACTCGTTTCCATCACCGGTTGTAGTATTTTACAAAGCTTACCCCAGGCAGTTGAACAGTTAAGAATATTTATAATTAATAAAAAATTGACTGGAACCAGATTATTGACACTAGCAGAAACGCTTCTAGAAGAAACAAATTCATTAATAGAAAAACTTTCCGCCTGTGAACTCTCAGCAAGAGATATTCCACAGTCACACTTTGACCTGGCAGTACAATATGAACTTTGTTTTGCAGGTGCTTCTTGCATACAACTCTGGTTGCATAACAGTGAAAATGCTAGTGGACGTTTTTCACAGACCTTATGGATGGAGGTTTGCTTGACGCATCTGTTAAAAAGATTAAATCCTGAATTTAAAGTTGATACATCTATTTATGAAAAATTTCTAACAAGCATTATTTCTGAGAAGTATAACTCACAGGTAAGCATGTCATGAGAGATGATAATTACAATATAAGAATTAATAATTTGGAAATGATGTTTGGTGATCCCTGGGATAGACAAAACCCAACAGGTATTTCTGCCATATTAGAAGCGGATGAAAAGCAGGAAATGCTTGAAAGTGGAGAGAAGTTACTTGATGAATATGGCTTAAATTCTGAGTTTATACCGGTTAATTATGGTGGACGTCTAACCAGAGTCGATCATCTGATTCAAATTATGCGTTCGGTTTACCGACATGATCCATGCCTTGGATTGGGATATGGTGGAAGTTCATTTATAGCGAGCTGTAATATATGGGCAACAGGTACTGAAGAACAGTGTCAGGAGGTTGCTCAGTTGATGCTAAAAAACCGTAAACTTGCCTGCTCATATTATGAGCTATCCCATGGCAATGATTTAACCAGTATTGAGTTTGAAGCAATGTCCAATGGAGAAGAATTAATACTCAATGGTAGCAAACAGATTACCTCAAATATTCAACGTGCGGATATTATAGTGATATATGCCCGTACTGATAAAGGGCAGGGTAGTCGCAATCATTCTCTTATCCTGGTTAATAAATCCGCTATACCTGTTGATAAAATGAAATATTTACCCAGATTTCCTTCAGTAGGAATGAGGGGTGTTCAACTGGGTGGTATAGAATTTAAAGATTGTCCATTACCTGTAAATAGAATACTTGGAAGAGAAGGTAGTGCACTTGAAACCGCCATTAGATCATTTCAGATAACACGAACAGCATTACCTGGAATGTTTATCGGCATTCTTGATACGGGCTTAAGAACCCTGATTCGTTATGCGTATAAACGAAATCTATATAACAAAGCAGTTATCCAGTTACCACAGGTCCGCACTTCAATGGTTGATGCATTTACAGATCTTCTAATTTGTGATTGCTTTTCTACTGTTGTAGCACGTTCAATTCATTTACTGCCACGCGAAACGAGTGTGTATGCACCTGCAATTAAATATATGGTTCCAAAGATATTAATCCCCGCGATGAATAAATTGTCTTCAGTACTGGGTGCACAATTTTATTTACGTAATGGTGAGTATTCTATTTTTCAAAAACTATTACGAGATTTAAAACCTATAGGCTTTGGGCATGTAGCGCGGGTAGCATGTCAAATGACGATCCTTCCACAATTGCCTCGATTAGCAAGACAATCATGGTTAACCGATGATGATGCACCTGTTCAGATATTTGAGCTTGATGGTTATTTACCTCCACTATCATATGAAAATTTAAGTATCGATGCGGGTGGTCGTGATCGACTCATGGGTTCACTTATTACAGGGCAACAAAAAATTTCCTCATATCCTGCTGATAACTTACATCAGGAAATACTTAGACTTATCAATATTTTTATAACTGAACTAAAAGATTTAAAACGTGAATGTTGTGATCTTAAACCCAGTGATCTTACGGTTATGGCAAGTCCAGAAATATATGATTTAAGTAATCGGTATGCAACTATAATTGCTGCCAGTGCCTGTGTAAATATATGGATCAATAACAAACAAATAGATAGTTTTCAACTGGAAAATTCTGCATGGATTATTGCTGCACTGATTCGTCTCAGTAACCATATAAACAATCAGCCGGAAGTTATCCCTGAACACATTGAATCACAACTTTTTAACCAGTTATTAGATCGATACAATCATGCTAGAAGCTTTGATTTGATGAATCGTGAATTACCTGGAGAGAGTCAATCTTTAACTAAAACGAAAGAAAAATTAGGGAGTTTATAGTGACCGATATCAAGCAAGAAAAAAACCAAGAAAGTTTAAACACGTGGTTAACTGAACGCGTGTCCACCTACGTAAAACGTAAACCTGAAGAAATAAAGATGGATGTACCCTTATCAGAGTATGGTTTAGATTCGGTTTATGCACTAACTATAAGTGGCGACATTGAGGATTATCTTGGCATAAGCATTGAACCAACAATAATGTGGGATTTTCCTACAATTGAAAAATTATCAAAAGTGCTAGTAGAAGCTGCTAACTAACATTAACCAAATAAGGAGTTATCTATGAATACTAATTTTTTACATAAAACAGAACTTAATGACCTGCCTGAATTACCATCTAAAAGGGAGTGTCCATTTGATCCACCACCTGAATATAAGCATTTACGTAATGAAATGCCTATTTCAAAAGTGCGTACGCCTCATGGGGATAGTGCCTGGCTGGTGACAAATCATAAAGATATTAGAAGTGTTCTTGCTGATAAGCGTTTCAGCTCTAATCCACAAGCTGCCGGATTTCCCTCATATATATCTGGAGATGTACCACCACCACCTGGATTTTTTTTACAAATAGATCAACCAGATCATTCACGTTTAAGAAAAGTAGTCACAGCAGAATTTCTTGCTTCACACGTAGAGACCTTGAGACCTCGAATGCAAGCAATTGTAAATGAGCAACTTGAAACTATGCTTGCATTAGCTCCTCCAGTTGATTTTGTTAAAGTATTTGCTATTCCAGTGGCAGCAAGAATTATTTGTGAAATTCTAGGTGTTCCACAGAGTGACCATGATTTTGTAAAATACTGTACAGATATTGTTCTAGATAGAAGTCAGCCAGCTGATAAAACTGAGAAGGCTGCCAGCGAATTAATGGCGTACTTTGATAAGATAATAACTGATAAAGAAAAAAATCCGACTGATGATTTACTAGGGCGTATGATAATTGATGCTCAGGATAACGCCGATCATAATGAAATGTCTGGACTTGCCGCTCTATTATTATTAAGTGCATACGATACTATGGCACTGGCAATGGGAATGGGTGTTGTCGTTTTGCTTGAGCACCAGGATCAACTTGACGACTTTATGCATGACCCTTCATTAGGTAACCGAATGGTTGATGAACTTGTTCGATATCTAACAATTAATCATACGGGTTTACCAAGAGCAGCCACGGCTGATGTTGAAGTAGGCGGACAGCTTATTAAAGAAGGCGAGGGTGTCATTGTTATGCTTAGTTCAGGTAATCGTGATGAGGCCGCTTTTAAAAGCCCAGATGAATTTAACATCCACCGGAATGAAAAAGATCATGTTGGTTTTGGTCATGGAATTCATAAATGTCTAGGAATGCACTTTGCTCGTGTTGAATTATCGGTTGCTTTTCGTACTATATTTGAAAAGATTCCTACATTAAAAGTGGAGTTACCCATTGAAGAACTATCATTCAGGCATGAAATGGTGCTTTATGGAATAAATGAATTACCGGTTTCATGGTAGTGATATAAACGAATAAATAAACAATAGTGTAAACTAATACCAATATTGGTATTAGTTTTATAAATAAATTAATAGGTCATAAAATGAAAAGTAACCAGAAACTGTTTTTTCTAATATATGCAGGATTACTCTCGGTAATGGGATTATTAGCATCCGATATGTATTTACCCGCGCTTAATCAGATACAGGCCAGCTTCAATACGACAGAAGCGTTAGCCGGAATTTCACTCAGTATTTATATGGTAGGTTTTGCTTTTGCCCAATTATTTTATGGCCCCCTGTCTGACAGTATTGGCCGTAAACCTGCTTTGTTGACCGGATTGATTATTTTTGCAATTGGAACAATTGGTTGTGTACTTGCTGGAGATATAACTACATTTCTACTATTCAGGCTTGTTCAGGCTATTGGTGTTTGTGCAGCGTATATTTTGTGGCAGCCAATGATTATTGATTTGTTTGAAGGCGAGGAAGTACAAAAGATATTTGCTATGCTCATGGCTCTGGGAGCTCTTTCACCCGCTATTGCACCTATTTTAGGTGGTTTTGTCGCTGATTCAGCTGGCTGGAATATGATATTCTGGATATTATTTGCTGTGACAACATTGCTGATTTTATGGACTGTTTTTGTTTTTAAGGAATCATTACCTGAGGAATCTCGCTCTAGTTCATTTAATGTAGCGGCTGTTATAACCAGTTATACATCACTTGCAAAAAATAAAGTATTTTTAAGCTTTGCATTAACGATAGCATTAAGTATTACCTTATATCTTGTTTATCTTACAATTATACCGTTTGTACTGGCTGAACTTTCTTATAGCGTTGATGAAATCGGACTAACATACCTGCCTTTTGCAATGTCTTTTTTAGTTGGAGCACAAATAGCTAAAGTTCAATATCAACGTTTTGGTGATATACCGATTATTAGTTTCGGTGTGAGCCTGGCGATATTAGGTTCAATTGCTTTGTTTATGGTACCAGTTTTATTTCCTAAAGATAATGTATGGATGTTAATAGGGGCCTTTAGTATCATTACTTTTGCAAATGGATTTACTATACCTACTGGTATGTCATTTATAATCCAGCGTCATGCAAATATTGCCGGTACTTGTGCCAGTGCGATTGGCTTTTTAGTTGCTTTTCTAGGTTTTGTATCTACTGCAATAGCTTCGTTATTAGTTGATGAAATTGGTGTTTATGCAATTACTACTGTCATTATGGGAGCTGCTGCAATAATCATTATGATATATTTTTATGGTCTAAAAATGTTACGATTAGAGACTAATCTGGATACTGCAGAAGAAAATATACTTGATTCTAATACCGTATCAACTGAAACAACTTAAAAACCAATACACTTTAAACTTTGAGTGGGTTATTAAGAAAATTTTTATTTGTGAAATGAGTAGAGCTTTTTATAAAGACGAGTAAACGCTATATGAGTAAAATTTTGGCACTTTCTGGTAGTCTAAGGGAACATTCCCTTAATACAATATTCCTGCGGGCAGCATCAAGACTTGCACCTGAAGGTATAGATGTAATTTTTTATGATGCATTAAATGAAATCCCCCTGTTTAATCCTGATATTGAAGGGGAGAATTTTGATAAATCTGCACCAGAAGCCGTTAAGCATTTCAGGGATCAATTACATGGAGTAAATGGTGTTATGATTGCTAGCCCTGAATATGCGCATGGTGTATCTGGCATGATGAAAAATGCACTTGACTGGTTGGTCGGTACGGGTGAATTTGTTGATTTACCCATTGCACTCGTTAATGTATCTCCGCGGGCAACAATTGCATATTCTGCCTTGCATGAAACTATATGTGTTATGGGAGGGATTATAATTCCTGAGGCATCACCGACAATTCCACTCATAGAAAAGAGAGATGACCTGGAAAGTGTTGTTGCAAACGCAGAAACATCTGCCCAAATAATACAAACAATCATAAGCTTTGATAAAGCCATAAAGGAGTTACCCATTTCTGCTCCAGTGTTGGAGTTAAAATATGAATAAAGAAATAGCAAATCCGTTGCTAGAATCAATATCTAATGCATTAGTGCGTTGGCGCTGGCTATTCATGTTTATATCCTTGTTATTAGTCGCCAGTTTAGTCGCGGGTGGAAAAAATATTGGTTTTGCAATGGATTATGAAATCTGGTTTTCAGATAATAATCCAGAATTGAAAGACTTAAGATCCCTTGAGGAGACTTACAATAAAACCGATAATGTAATTATTCTTATCGCACCAAAAGACGGTGAGGTTTTTACTAAAAAAACACTTTCTCATGTTGAGTGGTTAACTGAACAAGCATGGAAGATGCCTTATTCTATTCGTGTTGATTCAATTTCAAATTTCCAGTATACCTATGCCAGTGATGATGATCTTATAGTTCAGGATTTGTTTGAAAATTCAGTTAATTATTCTGACAAAGAAATTTCATCCCGAAAACAGATTGCTCTTAATGAGCCCCTGTTACGGAACAATCTAATATCAGTTGATAAAAAAGTAACCGCAGTAAATATAACAATTAATATACCCCTGGATGCACCACAGGGTACATCAGAGGTTATGAGTTATAGTCGTGATTTAATTGCCCAGTTAAAAAACAAAGATCCAGGTCTTGAGTTATATCTTACGGGTCTGGTTCCTGCTAATAATGCTTTTTTTGAAGCGACACAAAAAGATATGGGAACATTAACACCATTAATGTTTGGTCTTATCATTATAGGATTACTTGTTTTTTTACGCAGTATTACCGGCGCCCTGAATATTATAGTTTTAATTATTTTATCAATACTGGCCACTATGGGATTTTCGGGTTGGATAGGTGTAAAGTTAACGCCGGTTTCTATCGCCGCGCCAACGATTGTAATGACTGTTATGGTCGCACACGCAGTACATATTTTAGTGTCTTTGTTATATGAAATGCGTAGGGGCATGCCAAAGCGAGATGCTTTAATAAAAAGCCTGAGTATTAACCTTAAACCCGTATTTCTCGCAACGTTAACGACTGTTATTGGTTTTTTATCTATGCATTTTTCAGAGGTACCGCCGTTTCATGACCTGGGAAATATGGCAGCGATGGGTGTCACTGTTGCATTTTTACTGGCTATTGCCTTGCTTCCAGGCCTGATAATGATTATGCCTATGCGGGTTACCGTATCAGAAAAACATAAACAACAAAACACGACTGTTTTAGCAGATTTTGTTATTAAAAACAGGAATTCTATTTTCTGGGTTTTATCAGCTTTTACTATTTTAATATCTGTGATGGCAGTTCAAAATAAAATAACTGAAAAAACCTGGCAATATTTTGATGAAAGTATTGCTTTTCGTACAGATACTGATTTTGCTTCAGAGCATTTAATTGGACCGTACTTCATGGAGTACTCACTTGACAGTAATGAAAAAGAGGGCATTTCGGAACCTGCTTACCTTAAAAAAATTACAGAGTTTAAAGCCTGGTTAATGACTCAACCAGAAGTAATTCATGTCCATTCTTTTTCCGACATAATTAAACGTTTGAATAAAAATATGCATGCTGATGATGAATCATGGTATCGGATACCCAAAGACAGAGAATTATCGGCACAATACTTACTACTCTATGAAATGTCGTTACCTTATGGCTTAGATTTAACTAATCAGATAAACCTTAGAAAGTCATCTACCCGTACAATGGTTGCATTGCATAACCTGTCATCGACAGACTTAATAGAATTTAATTCTCGTGTTAAAAACTGGTTAACTGAAAATGTAAGTGAGATGACTGTTACTTTAGGAAGCCCCATGTATATTTTTGCCCATATAGGTCAGAGGGCAACGCATAATATGATAATTGGCTTAGTCATTGCTCTCTTTGTGGTTTCAATAATTTTAGTTTTATCATTACGTTCAATTAAGCTTGGTATTTTAAGTTTAGTACCTAATTTAATTCCCCCCTTAGTTGCATTCGGTATCTGGGGGATGTTAGTTGGCGAAATAAGTGTTGCATTATCTCTTGGTATTGGCATGACTATTGGAATAATTGTAGATGATACTGTTCATTTTTTGAGTAAATATCTGCATGCCAGAAGATCACTGGGTTTTGATGCGGAGAAAGCAGTACAATATGCTTACACAAGAGTAGGGAGTGCTTTACTTATTACAACTGCTGCATTAGTTGCAGGGTTTATGGTACTTGCAACATCCTCTTTCAAGCAAAACTCAGATCTAGGCATGATTACTTCACTTGCAATAACAGTGGCTTTACTATTTGATTTATTTTTATTACCTGTTTTATTACTTGCCCTGGATTCCCAAAAAACACCTGAAGAAACCAAAAATATAGAATTAGAAGCGAGTGCGGATGCGTAAATAATTTCGTTATAAATGTAAACCTCCCGGTTTTAGTTACATATTAAATTAGAGTTTTCCTGTTTATTATGCAGTGCTAAATATTCCCATGGCGTAAGGTCATTGAGTGAGTCATGTGGTCTTTCATTGTTATATTGCTTGATCCAGTTTTCAGTTAATTCCCTGACTTCATTCAGTGTTCTAAATACATACATGTTGAGTATTTCATCTCGGTAAGTTCGGTTAAATCGCTCGACGTATGGGTTTTGTGTCGGTGTACCAGATTCAATAAATTCTAAATGTTTATTATGTTCTTCTTGTGGCTTCACTGGATGAGCAAGCAGTTCTATTCTATGATCTGGGTCCACACAATGCGGACTTAAATGAGTGTACTTTGAAAGTCACAGATTCTGGCGCTTCCATAGATATTGTTGATGGTTTGTTAGTTGTAGGTGATATTGGGAGTGACATAATTTATGTGTATAAATAATTATAAACACTTAAATAGATACTATGGGTAAACAGTTATATAGAGGGCCGAAGTTTCATAAAGGCTAGTTGTATCAGATTTTATTAGATAAATAGTGAAAATGTTTTTTTACTGGTTTTTCTACTTCAAGCCCTTCAGTTTTGAGTAATTAAACAGGTAGTCTTTAAGATGCTGGTTTCATAAAATTATATTCCCCAGAAAAGTTAATATGTCTCAAGGTGAGAACACTACCTTTCATTATAGAGTCGATCATATCTTCTTTATTATGTTTATGGCTCATATCGGGATAAATAGTTTGCATGATAAAACCCAGTGCACTAGACAGTTCCTGAGCATAATTTACATAAAGGTTACGACGGCCACCAGCCTAAACGATAACTGACACCTGACATCATCGCAGTGATTATCACGGCCACACCAAGAGCAAGACCCAGTAGAACCGTCTTTGATATGGGTTTAAGGGAATTTTGCTTAGTCATAATATATACTCCTGTTCTTTACAATAAGGGGAATTGAGTGATTCATTAACTAAATAAAACACTCTTGATTAAAATATAACTGGCCACCAGTAGCAGAAAACCACCAAAGCCTTTCTTAAGTAAATCCGCAGGTAAACGGTGGCCCAACTGGCTGCCGACTACACTACCGACAACTGCAATGGCGGTGAATATCGCCATCAACTGGTAATCAATGGCTACTGCACCTGCATAACCGGCAAATCCTGCAAATGATTTCAAAGAAACAATACTTAAAGATGTGCCTACGGCCCTTTTCATTGGCATTCCAGATAGCAATACCAAAGCCGGAACGATCAAAAAGCCACCACCCACACCAACAATGCCGGTTAGTATGCCAACCGCAATACCATGAAACGCAATATGCCCATATTCAAGATCATCACAGTAGCCATCAGGGCAATCTGCCACCGCGGCACCCACAGATTTATGCTGGGCTGAAGGTCTAAGCATTTTCCAGGCTGCTGCATACATAACTAAGGCAAACACGCTGAGTTGAATCACCACAGGCGTTACCACACCAACCAGTGCTCCAGCATAGGTGCCGGCAACACCAAACAGGCCAAAAATGGCCGTGATTTTCAGATTAACATTACCATGACGCCAGTGCTGCAAGGCTGTAATAGTAGCAGTAACCGCAACTATACCCATGCTCATAGCAATCGCCGCTTTGGGTTCCACATTAAGTAAATAGAGCAGGGCGGGCATGGTAATAATAGAGCCACCACTACCAAAAACACCTAATAACATACCGGTAACCAGGCCGGCGAAAATAACTGTAATAGACATATCCTGCTCCTCTTAATTGATAAGGTTATGATGTAATCTCATAACTTTATCTATTATTCTATCGATTAATAGAATAATAGAATATCATTAAAAACATAAAGGTCAAGAATTATTAAGTTTTAAAGATGTCTGGTCTCAAATTATGGAATGAGTGAGGCTGGATTCGGTTAGCTACAGACTAAGTAGTTGAAAAATAAGCTTATTTTTCCTCTGTAGTGAAGAGCAACTTGAGCAGCGCTTGGAAGTCGAGCATTGAATGATAAAACTGCTTGATATCGTTCACGGCCTGAAAAGTACAGATTCATAGTAATAAAAGTTAAATTTAATCAATAATTACAAGCTTCAATTTTCCTTCATTAAGTAAAGCGCAATAAAACCACCGTAGTTAAATTTGTCAGGTAAAATATTTTCCACCAGGCGGCAGATAGAATTATCAATCGGGCACCATACTGCTGTGTGTATTGAAATTTGTGGGTTTGCTGTGATTTTTTTACACCATTCACGTATTTCCCTGGGTGTATCCCAGCGCGCACCTTTATATCCCTGGCTATTTCGTTTTAATAGATGTAATAAGCTAGAGCGATTCAGAAGACCAAGAATGATACCCTTGCGACTTACCCGCCACATTTCTTTTAAAACAGCTTGAGGTTCGTGTATAAAACACAGACTGGTAATTGCTGAGCAGTAATCAAACGTCATATTATCAAATGGCAGTCTGTACGCACTGGCCTGAATATAATTTACTTTTGTATTTTTTGATTTAGCCACTTGCAACATTGCCATGTCCTGATCGATTCCGGTTACCCGTAAGCCAATATCACTAAATCGCTGACTAAAGTAACCAGTACCGCAACCTACATCAAGCAGACTTTGTCTGGCAAGGGGGCGGAGTAATTTCATTAACAAAGTAAATTCAATATTTCCTATCCATTTCCCTTTGTTTGTGTGATACCAGGCGTCATATAAAGATGGATCTATAGAGTACTTCATAGCATGATCTTAGTGGTTTAAGGTATTTTTTTCTGCACAGCTCAGAAGGGGAGTTGAACCAGGTTTTATCTATTTATATTTATTTCCAGGAAGTGAATTTAAATCACTTACTTTATCGACTTAAAAAACCATTACCTGATGACTGTTTTTACCCAGTTTGCCAGTGCTTTTATCGAGCCACGTCTATGCTATCGATCATTACTGATCCGTCTATGGCATAATCATCCAGCGCATATTACAAACCAGCCCTCTGGGCTTGTTACAGTTTGGGTTGCACTTGAATCTATAGTCCGAATGATTATAATTCCTAAATAATCTAGTATTCTATCAATTTATAGAATAATGAGTTCACGGAGAACATCAACAGTGACAAGTTTTAAACACGATTTATTTGATCAGTTTGCCCGAGTAGGTAAGGCGCTAAGTAATGGTAACCGTCTGGAGTTACTTGAGTTTCTGGCTCAGGGTGAACGTAGCGTTGAAGAATTAGCAAATGTTTCTGGTCTGACAATCGGTAACACTTCACAACATTTGAAACAGCTCAGACAGGCTGGTTTAGTCAAATCACGAAAAGAAGGCCTCAAAGTCCATTACAGTATGACGGGTGATGATGTAATTTTACTTCTTGATGCCATGCGAAATGTAGCACAACGGCATATCGCAGATGTGCAACAATTGGTAAATAGCTTTCTAACAGTGAAGGATGATCTTGAGCCTTTACCCAGGAAAGAATTATTACAGCGAGTGAAAGATGATCTCGTTACCATACTTGATGTGCGCCCAGCTGAAGAATTTGCCGCAGGTCATGTTCCCGGTGCCATCAATGTGCCAGTAAAAGAGCTAGAAGGATATCTGGATGAACTGGGGACAGAGCAGGAAATAGTTGCTTACTGTCGTGGCCCACATTGTGTGCTCGCATTTGATGCCGTTGCTAAAGCCAGGGAAAAAGGTTTGAATGCACGGCGTCTGGAGGATGGTTTTCCTGAATGGAAATTAGCAGGTTTACCAGTCGAACAGCAACATTAAGATGGTTATTATGTATTTAACCTGGCAATGTCATTTAACATATATCTATCCCAGAGTTAACTAACTGATTGCTTCGCGTAACGTTGCCAACTCTTGATCATTTAGATCATGTTTTATTTAACTACTGATGTATTTGAATTTCTAAAGAGATGCACTAATTATAAAAAAACCAAAAAACAGACGAAGCGTTGGCTTGAGTATTTAAAGAAGTTTATTATTCATCGAGAACACATGGATATAGGGCGAACCTATAATTCAGGAAGACTCCCTATATTAGATGAAGGACGGCTGCTTGATAATAATGCGGCTCTAACCCTGCTTAATAAAATAGAAACATTACCAAACTCTGAATGATCTCAAGCTCTAGCAGGCATTAGAATTTTAAGCTTCATATGTAGCTTTCACCTAACCCAGTCCTTCAGAATTTTAAATCGATAATAATCTGAGTAAAAGCAGGCATTCAAGAAGACCTTACTTTACTGACAAAATAAAGTGTTATCAGTATATTTCCAGTATGTGATTTATTTCTGGCATCATTCTTTGAACACACTTCTTGCCTTCGCTTGCACGATAAAACTCTAAAAAGGCTCTATGAGCAAATTCTGGCGGGGATGTCCCCAGTACCCCAACTGTGTATGTGTATTTTGTAATGTTATTGATATGTCTGTTACCTGGTGCCTGCTTGCGCCAGTCTGTCTGGCCAATATTTGTCCATGGCACTTTTCAAGACGCCGCATATCAACTGTTATAGTTCATATTTTGCAAACTGTATCTGTTGTATGGCTGGAAACTCTAGTATCTTGCGAATGACTTTCACAGTTTTTTTACTTTCTAGTTTGTTACTGTTTAGACGATAAAATGGATGATATACATGTATCGAATAGCAAAGAGACAACACGCAAGCCCCACCTTTTTTAGAATTTCCTCTGTATCGCTGAAGCAAACATTTTTCAGGTACTTGCGGGTAACAAAACCAGTATCTACACCAATCTGTGTGAATTAGTATGAGTGCACCAAGTAATATATATCTTGCTGGTTTAGGGATGATCACCGCCGTGGGGGGGAATGCGGCGATGAATGCAGCATCAGTAAATGCTCGTATTAACGGTCTTTGTGAATCTGACTATTATAATACCGAGATAGAGCCGATGATCATGGGGCTCGTGCCGAATGGCGCACTGCCACCACTCAATGAGCACCAACAGGTTCACGGCACCTATACACCATGGGAGCAGCATCTATTGCGCCTTGGGCATGCTGCGATCTGCGAAGCAATGCAGGGCTATAACGATAAGGCACCCTTACCTCTTATTCTCGCTTGTCCAGATTTTTATTCGCAGTGCCCTCATAAATTTCCCGATGACTTTATCCAAAGCCTCATACAACAAAGCGGTGCACATATTAATGCAGACTTAAGCCGCACCGTACACACTGGACGCACAGGTGTTCTTGATGCCATCAATCTGGCAAAACATTATTTTTCTGAAACGGATACTGAGACGGTACTGGTCGGTGGTATCGATAGTTTCCAGCGCTATGATTTGTTAGAGACACTCGATAAAGAAAACCGTGTCTTAGCCATTGATGTCGTTGATGGTTTTGCACCGGGAGAGGGCGCCGGTTTTTTACGAATTACTCAAAACGAGGCAAAGGCATTAACGAATGGCCAACATAGAATTAGTTTGGCCGAATCTGCAACAGCGCAGGAACCAGGACATCTTTATAGTGACGACCCTTGCTTATTCGATGGTTTAACCAACGCGATGTCTGAGGCCCTGGTCGACCATTCAGGCCTGAAAATTAAACGAATTTATAGCAGTCAAAACGGTGAGCGTTTTTGGGCAAAGGAGCTGAGTGTTGCCATGTTACGTAATAAGTCGCACTTTCATGAGGACTGTCTGATTGAACATCCGGCTGACAGTTACGGTGACTTAGGTGCCGCCACGGGGGCTGTGCTTATCGGTTTGGCTGCTCAGCAGCTATTAAAGCAAACCCAGTCGTTAGCGCATCTTGTCTGTTGTTCTTCCGACCATGCCTATCGCGCAACGCTGCTGGTGGACTCAACTTAAGTATAAATATTCAATAATTAGTACGCTAAGTGATAGAGCGATACATCTGAAAATAATCGGGTTTTTATAATTAAAAAACATAAGGAGGAAAAATATGGCGGCAACAATGAATGTTAATACGCAGACGGTTGTCCACAAAACCAGTGAAGGTGTAACTACCGCATCCCCCGATGTCTGTAAAACAAAAGTGGGTAAACCAATCGTACCGATTCCTTATGCTAATTCTGCTTTTTCCACCAGCACATCGAAAGGCAGTAAAACGGTATTTGTGGATAGCAATTCCATTATGCTCAAGGGGTCGCAATTTTCTACCAGCACCGGTGATGAAGCTGGCTCTTACGGCGGTGTCGCTTCAGGGTGTACTAAAGGTAAAGCCGAATTCGTTAATTACTCATTTAATGTTTTTGTTGAATCTAAAAATGTTCCGCGTCGCATGGATTTAATGCTGCAAAATAAAGGTTCTGCATTCAATACGCCACCAGCGCCGTTGATACAGCCGGGGTTTACGATAGAGCCCTTTGTCGAAGAAGCACCCAGCATCTGTTATCAGTGTTTATTGAATGCCCTGCAAGCCGGCACGCCATTCGCTGCTCTGTCTAACTAGTTTGAAAACGCTAACAGGCTAAGAATAACTCATGGACTACGCTCAGAATCAGTATAACGTAGAAATAAAAAAACAGATTTTAAATCTGATGGAAATTTATTCTTCGCCTGAAAAAAACCAAGCTGCTTTTGAACCAGAGCATGAGCATAACATTATGTCATTGTGGTTCCTCCTTGATGGGGTCATGTTCGCGCCGGGTGATTTAGCTCAACTTGCAAAAGGAGCCAAGCACAGCAAGGATTTATTAGGCCAAACTAAATACACGATTGATGATGAAGACTTTGGCCCCTGGTTAATGCAGGCACCTGATGAGAAAGCACCGCAAGATACCTGGTTAACTAATTTAATCGCCGCCTGTAACGGCTTGCCAGCTCTGAGTATTATCGTAACCGAGCATCACGCAGATGATATAGTCGCGACACTGGCAAATCTAATTACGGTTAACACAACAGACAAGCAAAGCTTCTATTGTCGTTTTGCCGATGCGCGTGTGATACCCGTGTTAACAAAAATACTTAGTGAAGAACAAACCAACACCACGCTTACCACCATCAAACACTGGTATTATGTAAACCGAATAGGCAACCTTGAAGCCACTATTCATAGAGAGCACAAAGCCAACACACATGTGTTTTATTCACCCATGTCGCTTTTACTTAACGAACAGCAGTTCGCTGATATGCTAAAGGCCTCCGAGCCGGATAATATATTTGGCCTACTCTGTGAGGTAAGTGCTGACCTGGTGCCTGAAGAAGCTCGGGGTATATTTTACAAACGGTTAGCGCATATACTTGAATTAGCACAATTAAAATCCATAAATGATATCCCGGATCAATTGCAGTTTACTATACTCGCATTAAGTTACGGTGAGGGTTTTCATGAGCTTAATATTCTGCAGGACACATGGTATAAAATCCTGAACCAGCCGGCCAGGTTTGGCCAGTTAATGGCTGACTGGCCAGATGAAATTTGGCAGCGCCTGGAAGCGTCAAAGGTTTCTGCATGAATAAGACTGGCATTACAATTATATGCCATTGGCTAATCGTCGCCGTCGCTTATCTATTATTAAACGCATGTGATAGTTTTTTAAACACAAGTTATCAAAAAAATGCCGATTCAAAACAAGATGATGTTATCGCATCCATCCTGGCCTATAACCATACAAGTGATTATATTCATGAATTATATATAGATGGCGTTATGGTGCCTAATATACTGGCCCATAGTGGAGGCGCGTCCATCACTTGTTGTGCCACCTTGCCGCAACCCTGGCATAAGGAATTTCGAGTTAATGTTGAATGGACAACCTCGCCCAATGATGAAACTCTCTGGCACAAAAAATACGTGTTACTCCCCGAGTATGATTCAGAGGGAGGAATGTTTCAGGTGCATTTTTTGCCAGATTCAGACGTGGTCATTATAGTCTCTGATTTACATGGGACGCATCCTGATTACCCCGGGCCGAAAATTAAATAATAATTATAAAATAAACTTTATAAAGGAGATGATAGTGACTTCACCAGAGCATGTAAAACAGGTTAAATCCACCTCGATCATAACCAGACAAAAAATGGCACGAATTCATAACAATGCTGCTGCCTGCAGCAAATCACCAGTCACTGCAGCCTTATGTAAAAAAACCATTCATATCGGCATCTTCTTTGATGGTACCGACAATAATATGCAACGTGATAGTGACGAAGAAAAAAAATCTTACACGAATATAGTTAGTTTGTATAATGCCTATGAAGAAAATACTGTTAAGGGGTATTATAAGGTTTATGTGCCGGGTGTTGGCACTGAGTTTAAGATAGGGGGTGAAGAGGGTGAGCTCGAAGAAGGTAAATCCAATGGTGAGGGAGGGGGGAAGCGAATTTACTATGCCATGTTTCAGGTGTTAAACATTGTTAATTTTGCGGTTAATAAAAAATCCCTTATATCGGATAAAGTGATTAAGTCTAGCCTTGTGAGCGGTGGGTTTCCAAATGGAGAAAAAATTGGCCTTAGAAAGTTTGGTCTCGCAACTGGTCAACACTTTTTGCCATATATCAAAAAATTATCTTCTGCAATCAGGACTAGAGAACCAACTACAGTAATTAAAGCAATTAAGCACCAAAAACCAATCATAGAAGAAATAAATATTTCAGTGTTTGGATTTTCTCGTGGTGCTGCACAAGCGCGAGCTTTTGTTAATGTTTTTCATATGGCTGTCGGTGAGTCGGGTTTTTTATGCGGTATAAAAACCAATTTTAATTTTTTGGGGCTCTTTGAAACTGTAGCCTCTGTGGGCATACCCGCCTCAACACCTGTAATTGGTGGAAAACTGGCCTTTGGCTTAACCAGTTGGGCCGATGAAACAATGAAAATTCATGACAATGTCAAACGCTGTGTTCACTTTGTTGGTGCACATGAAATACGCGTTTCGTTTCCACTTTCATCAATTATGCATAATGGGGATTACCCGAATAATTCTAAAGAGGTTGTATACCCAGGTGTACACTCGGATATTGGTGGCGGCTATACACCTGGTGATCAGGGGAAATCAATTGATTCTATTTCGAATGAAAAATATCAAGGCAAGGATACCAAAGGAATGTTGCTTGAGTATAATTATAAATTACATTTTGAAAAAGCTCTGAAGCGTTATAAAGAGGTAAGGTCCCCTGACTATGTCGATGCAGCCTACTCAAACGCAAGCTCCTTCAGCTATTATGGGTGGCGTTATAAGCTGGCAATTAAACAGACTGAAGAAGACTTGCTAAATGCTCACAAAAAATGGCTCCCTCTAATAGAAAAAAACAAGAAAAGAATAAGAACTATAAAAAATCGCCTGAAATTATCTAATAGCAGGCAATCACTTATTTCACAAGTTCCATTGCGCCATATGTATGAAGAAGCATATGAGTATGTGCTTCCATTAATGTCTTATGATCAAATGAAAGTAGAAGATAAAAAACTATATGAAGATTTCAAGGTAAACTCAACTGTTGAAATCTTATACAATGACTATATTAAGTTATATAATAAAAAAATAACAAATTATAATAAAGAAGGGTTATCAACTAACATGCGTGATCTAAAAAATATAGTACTACGTTCGCAAGAATTATATTTTAGTTGGCGATGGCATATGATATCACCATCAGAAATGCATAATATCGCTTTTTATGATACCGCGAGTGCTGCACAAAAAGCAGCTTTATATGCGTATTCGTTAAAAACAATAAAGAGACTCAAGTCGTATTCATCTGCAAATAGGCAGGAACAAATTGATTTAGAAGAAGGCAATAAGGATTATATTCTTGATATGTGGGAAATAATTAAATTACATGAACCGCATAAACCTGGAGTAAAAGACCATTACCAGCATCATTGCCGTGATAATTTTTTTATAGACGGTATAGCTTATAAAGTTATTACTCAAAAAGGTTCTTCAGATGTACCATTGAATTTATGTCGTTTTTTTGATGAATATGTACATGACTCACATTCGTCGTTTTATATAGCTGGCCCCCGGAGTGCGTTTGAGAGGCAGGAGTATTATGTGAAGGCTAAGTCAAGAGTTGAATTAGTGAAAGCACATGGTCTCAAAAATCTTAAATTTGATTTGGAATTACTTAAAAGCGGTGTAGATAACTTTCCATTAATGACGGATGCAAAAGGTTCTGATCTACGAACAATCCTGGCTGGTGCGACGCAATATGCAATGAGTAAGAAAAAATGCAGAACCGCCACACGACGGGAAGCGGGTGGTCATGTTAAAGAAAGATTATTAATGGACAGCAATAAAGATTATTAATGGACAGTAATGCGGGATAGATAGTAAAAATAATAACCTGGGATAACTCTAAATAAGTCTACTATTATGAGGGGTCTGTAAAATTTCCCATTGATGACTGATGAAAATGTTTCTGATTTATACTTGGGGTGGCCTGAAACGCCATTTCAAAAATCGATGGGAAGAACATCCTGCCGACCGAATACTCGTCGTGAAGCAGGAGGGCATGTCAAAGCGAGACTGCTAATGGATAGTAATAAAGGTTAACTGTGCTACTCATTATTTCTAGCTTTCGACCATTAATTTATTTATCAGTCGTTAAACTTTGTGAACGAATTCATAAAGTACAAATTAAGCAATAGAAAAATAAGTAATAGACCTGAATAATTACATTGTATTTTGAAAGCGACGGCAGACAGCTATTTTCACATTTAAGTTCATACATTACGCATGAGGATCCTGATGCAGCGGTACACAGTAATGGCGCCTTCAAGCATTTGAGTTTCAGAAAGTGCTGACAAACAGAGCACCTTAGCGGCCATACAACGCATGCAAAGCACCAGCTTTGATGTACTGGAATTACTGAATCAATTGGTTTTTTTTAGCTAGCTAAGATTTATTATAAAAAATTAATCAAGTTAAAAATGCGTTACAACTGTGTATTTTGTAATGATATTAATATGTCCGTTACTGTTTAGGCGGTTAAATGATGATAAAAATGTATGGCTTTATTCGTATTTGTAGCAATCGAATTTCAGCATATTCGGTTAACCGCTGTAACCTGAATGCTCACCATGACGACCAGTGAGCAACATCGCTATGAGGTGATCGCGCGCGAGCTGGCGTGTGCGATCGAGAATCAAACTTATCCTTCCGGTGTTCGTATGCCCTCTTTACGGCAGCTTTGCAGAGACTTCCAGGTCAGTGTGGGTACGGCTGCACAGGCTTATCAGGTGCTGGAAAACCAGGGCTTGATCATCTCGCGTGAACGTTCTGGCTACTTTGTTCATTCCAGTCCGATCCCACGCTCCACTGAGCTGCAGCTGAATGTTCCCCCCAAGGAGCCCATCACAGTCAGCGGTGGCCTGGCAGCGCTGAAACACCTGGCGACTCTGGGGCGGCCGGGGTTGTTGAGCCTGGGAGGCTGGGCAACACCTGTTTATGACGTACTGCCTGTAAAAGTGCTGGCACGAAGCCTGGGCTCTGTCGCGCGGCAACATCCTGAAGCAGTCGTTCATTATGCACACCCAGCTGGCATCCTGGAATTGCGTACCCAGTTGGCACAACGTATGGTCACGATAGGTTGTGCCTGTTCGCCCAATGAAATCCTGGTGACCAACGGCTGTCAGGAAGCAATGATGCTAGCGTTGCGGTCGGTGACCCAGCTTGGCGACGTCATTGCCCTGGAGTCGCCGACCTACTTCGGAAACATTCATATGGTGGAAGCACTCGGTTTGAAGGTACTGGAAGTACCGACTCACCCGCAAACAGGGGTGGATCTGGATGCGCTGGCGCATTTTCTTGATCGTTACTCCATCCGTGCCTGCATATTTAGTCCCCGTTGCCAGAACCCACTCGGTGCCGCTATGCCTGATGAGAACAAACAGCGCTTGCTTAAGTTACTTAACAAGGCGGGAACGGTCCTGATTGAGAATGATGCCATGGGTGATCTGGTTTTCTGTCAGCCGCGATCGCGCCCGGTGAAAGCCTGGGACGAAGACGCTAATGTAATTTACTGCGGTACTTTTTCCAAAACCCTGGGGCCTGGTCAACGTATAGGCTGGATGATGCCTGGTCGCTATATGGAAAAAATCACGTACTTAAAGGCGCTAAACAACATCACTACAGCATCCTGGCCACAGCTTGGCGTGGCAGAGTATCTGGGCGGTATTCGATATACGCGGGTGCTTAATCAGGCGACACAAACTTATCAGCGACAACTGAGTTTGTTGCGGCGGCTGGTTTGGGAACATTTTCCGCGGAACACTCTTATCAGTAATCCGCAAGGCGGTTTTTTCTTATGGGTAGAGTTGCCCCCACAGATCAATGGTTTGGATCTCTACCAGCGAGCCTTTGAGCAGGGTATTGCGATTATGCCGGGGGTACTGGTTTCAGCCAATGCGCAATACACCCATCACGTCCGTTTGGGTGTCGGAAGTAAAGCAGGTGGAATTCTGCTCACCGAGGAGGAGACGCGGCGAGCCGTTATAACGCTTGGACAACTTGCCAACGAGTTGTTGGAACACGGAGTTAAATGACCCTGACAGGTAAGGACGTCATCGTTATTTCCCATTCGGTGATTCCTCGTTTATCATTTCATTCCCCAGGCTGCGTTAGTGAAAATAACACAAAATTTTGTCAGTAAAGTGAAGCAAGAGATCTAATCGATCAGGTTACTGAGCAGGCCGCACAAACCAAATAACAATTGCCTGATATTATTAATATAGCTATTGAGGAACTGGTACGAAAACGCTATGAACTACCTGGTTTTAGCCGTTTACTCCGTCGGCTAAGAAGAATCGAAGTCAAGTTAATGATGGTTTTTTAAACTCATCAGTCATGCGCTTAAACCTGGCTTACAATATGAAATTAATGAATTGTTTTCATCTAATAATACAAACCGTTTACCGGCTGGAATGAGCTTAAGTGTGAACCTAAAAAACCAACTAACAAAGAAATAAGAAGCTATCTGAAACATATCCAATGGCTACAATCATGGACTCAAAATCTGCCCAGTATTGATATCATTCCTGTCTCAAAACGACGGCAGTTTTTGTATGAAGCAAGGGCGCTGGATGCCGCAGATCTTAAAAAAATGAGGCCCACTAATCCCTATGAACTTGTCGTTATACTATACCCAAGCAGTGGTATTACTAGTGAATCAATGAGGGGTGTGATGAAACGCGTAAACGCAAAAAATGGATAGTATTGATGCGTTTATTACATTGGCAGCAATCAGTTCATCATCGTATGAATAATTAAGTTAAACCAAGTCTGTTCGAGACTATCTGCCTCCACCGGGTTGCGAATCTAGGGATCGGTAGTCGATACTGATACGCTCACTAGCGATAGGCCGAAATTGCTTATCAGCAAAGGCAACATGATCTGGATGTTCACGGTAGCTGTCAATCACCGCTGGGTGGCAGAAGCGTATAAGCCAGCTATAACGATAACTGGCATCTACTTTCACCGCTTCGCCGGTAAACACTCTGCGCACTCCCGGAATGGCGGCCAGGATTCGACGGCCTTTAGTCATCATGGTTTCTGCAG
>Ga0316207_10001532_pt1 | contig 27956 bp, 26 predicted proteins | sample 6weekpyrite_MG_FD_204943 | JGI IMG/M metagenome (GOLD analysis project Ga0316207, IMG submission 204943) | Microbial mat bacterial communities from mineral coupon in-situ incubated in ocean water Damariscotta River, Maine, United States -... | ecosystem: Environmental > Aquatic > Marine >...
GATTAAGCCGGCTGGAAGACAATGCGCAGAACTGGAAAAACCTTGCCATACAAAGCGGGGATCAATATCTTGATTTAAAGAAAAATCATCTTCGGCAAAAATCTGAACTTGACGCTCTTGAAAAAACTGTTCAGGAATTATTGACTTCCAGAACAACAGGTTGTTCAAAGCAGCAGGAATGTAAAAATTTATGTGGCCAATGTATTTTATACGTCGGCGGACGTAATAGACAATGCGCAAATTTTCGCACGGTCGTCGAACAACAAAATGGGCAATTCATACATCATGATGGTGGCTTGCACGATGGGCGCTTACGTTTGGGTTCATTACTAAAGCAAGTTGATGCAGTGTTCTGTCCGTTAGATTGTGTCAGCCATGAAGCGGCTTACAAAATAAAAAAATATTGTAAACAGCATAGTAAAAAACTTGTTTGGTTACCTCGTTCAAGTTTGGCTGCGTTCATGCATGGCTTAAACGAATTTTCATATTTTAGTGATATATAACTTAGAAAGTAAAAAAAATCTGCTCATTGGTAAAGCCCCTTGACTGTAAAAAACGTATTTGGCGCATTTTTTCCTTAGCATTTAAAGGCGACTCTAAACCATATTTTTTTAATCGCACAGCTAAGGCTATTTCTTGCCATTGCGCATCACGCTCGTTTAAAAATGCCCCAATCATGGCATCACTTATACCCTTTTGGCGCAATTCTGAACGAATTTTTAACGGTCCTGAACCCCGGTTAATGCGTTGATTAATAAATGCTTCAGTGAAACGTTCATCACTCAATAAACCTTGCTCTGCTAAACGCGCCAACGCCTCTGAAATCTCGTCAGCTTCATACTCTTCTTTAGCGAGAAGTTTTTGGAATAACTCTTGGGTAGCGTGTTCGCGACGAGATAAGTAATCCATTGCGGCGACGCGAACTGTTCGGATAGGTTTTGGCATTATTTTACTTTTTAATAATGCCTAACAATCCCCTATATCAGTGCTCAAACTGAAGGGATTGTTAGGTCAAACTTTTAAAACTTAAGCTTCGACTAAATCTTCTTCCTCGGCCCCTTTTTCAGGCTTGATATCTTTTGCCTTGGATTTTTCGGCTTCGATTTCTTCATCCGTCATAGCCGTTGGTAAAACAATCTCACGGATTCTGGCTTCAATTTCCTCAGCCATCGCAGGATGCTCTTTTAGATAATTACGTACATTATCCTTACCCTGACCAATACGATCACCATTGTAACTATACCAGGCACCGGCTTTATCAACGATTTCGTGCTTCACACCAAGGTCAATAATTTCACCATGGCGTGAAATACCTTCTCCATAAAGTAAATCAAACACCACTTGTTTAAATGGTGGTGCCACTTTATTTTTCACCACTTTAACGCGGGTTTCATTCCCCAGAATTTCATCACCCTTCTTAATTGCACCAATCCGACGAATATCTAAACGTACAGAAGCATAAAACTTCAATGCATTACCGCCTGTTGTTGTTTCTGGGCTACCAAACATAACACCAATTTTATGGCGAATTTGGTTAATGAAAATAACCAGGGTATTTGAACGTTTAATGTTTGCTGTTAATTTACGCAAAGCTTGAGACATTAAGCGAGCTTGTAAACCCATGTGTGAATCACCCATGTCGCCTTCTATTTCAGCTTTTGGGGTTAATGCCGCAACCGAGTCAATAACCACCACGTCAACAGCAGCTGAACGTACCAACATATCAGTAATTTCTAAAGCTTGTTCACCCGTATCTGGCTGAGAAACGAGTAACTCATCAACATCAACACCGAGTTTTTCAGCATAAGCTGGATCAAGCGCATGCTCCGCATCAACAAACGCAGCGGTATGACCGAGCTTTTGCATTTCAGCAACAACATGTAGGGTCAGCGTTGTTTTACCTGATGATTCTGGACCATAGATTTCAACAACACGGCCACGAGGTAAGCCGCCTATTCCCAAGGCAATATCTAAACCTAATGAACCTGTTGAAACAGAGTCAACATCACTTAGAGCATTGCCATCCCCCATTTTCATGACCGATCCTTTACCAAATTGCTTCTCGATTTGTCCCAGTGCTGCTGCCAATGCTTTTTTCTTATCTGCGCTCATATCAGCCATTTCTCTTCTCCTGTTAGGTATTCACTATTCTTATAATTTCAGTTGCAGCTGTTTTTATGTAAAAGACCATTTGCTGCGATATGGGCTTACTTTAGGCTATACATTTTTAGATGTCAATACTTTTTATCACCTACATATAAAATACCACTTAATATATTTTATTAGCTCATCATTTATAGTATGTATAATGTGTGGGTAATTCGTGGTGTAAGTAATTCCTGGTGTGATAAAGGTAAGTGGAGAAGGATGTGGCAGTTGATCAATCCGTTAATGGCATAAAACGCGCTAGCCAACAGCGTCTACAGTATATTGAGCTTATGGCCTACTACACTGGTGTGGTCACTCGTGGTGATGTCGCCAGGGCATTTGGGATCTCGGATGCAGCTGCAACCAAAGATCTCAAGTTCTACAGCCAGATTGCACCCGATAATCTCATCTACAAACACAATGTATTTGGCTTTGTTCCCAGCCAGAATTTTGAAGAAATTTTTACCGATCTTGAGCCACAACAAGTATTACCAATGATTGCAGCTAACTTGCCCTTTATTGGCCAAAGCGTCGAACAAAACCTTTTATACGGCGTGACAACCGAACAACTTCCCCTTCCGCAACGCTTACCAAATAAAGAAATTGTTGCTCAAGTGATTCGTGCTATTAAACAAAAAACAAAACTGAGCCTTGTTTATAGTTCATTAACAGATAGAGATAACAGTGAGATGCGTATTATTGAACCGCATTCTTTAGTGAATACCGGTTTGCGTTGGCATATACGCGCTTATAGTGAAGAAAAATATGATTTCCGTGATTTTGTTTTATCACGCGTACAACAAGCGAAACAGCTCAGCGAAAAAGCTGAGTCCACTCCTGAGTATGATGATGATTGGATGGAACAAATAAACTTACAGCTCACACCGCATCCGAAACTAAGCAATGAAAAACGAAAAATATTGATGACAGACTATGCCGCAACAAATGACGTTATTGAATTTACGGTGCGCCGCGCTTTGCTTGCTTATGTATTGCAGCGACTATCCGTCGATACCACGGAAGATCATTCATTAAACCCAAATGCCTATCAACTCATCATGATGAACCGGGATGAAATAGAACCCTTTGCGGGTTGGGCCTTTTTATAAATAATTATAAATTCCAGCGCTTCAAAACCGTATACTGTGCACCTTCAGGATAAGTTTTAGATTCCACCAAACAAAACTGTGTCACTTTACAACTGATGGGTTCTACTTCTGAAACAGCGGCTTGATGTTTAGCCTTACGCACCAAAGTAACATGAGGTTGGTATATTCTTGCTTCAGCTTTAAAACCACAGGGCTGAATATTTTGTTGAATATCATGCACTAAATCTTTTAAAACATCAGGTGTTTCTTTTACGCCTAGCCATGCAACCTTGGGGCGAGGCCAAAAACCGCATTTAGATAGCTCTAATTCAAATGGCTGACTGTTAACCTTTTCAGCGTTCTCTTCAAGACAAGCCTGAGTATTAATATCTGAGGCACCAAAATACGCCAATGTAATATGCCAGTTATTTTCAGCCACAAGGCGACCCTGGCACGGTAGGAAATGTTTTAAAATATTCTGCTGAATATGTTGAACGGTTTTATCATCTAACCAGAGAGCAAAAAAAAGCCGCTTTTTATCTGATGCATCCTTATTACTCACTAATCACTTAACCAAAGTTTTCATCTAGTAATGTTATAAGTTTCGCTATGACATATTTGACTGCCTGTTGTCTTACTGCTTCACGATCACCTTTAAATACCTGATGTTCAGAAGCTATAACAATGGGTTCATTATCTTCTTTTTTCGCCCAGGAAAACCAAACCAGTCCCACTGGTTTATCGACTGAACCACCGCCCGGCCCTGCGATACCACTCACTGACAAACTAAAATCTGCGTGACTATTCTTTAGTGCGCCCAGCGCCATTTCGCCGACCGTTTCCTGACTCACAGCACCACACGTATTTAACGTCGTTTCAGAGACACTTAACATTTCGTTTTTGGCCTGGTTTGAATACGTCACAAAACCCCTTTCAAACCATTCTGAACTGCCTGCTAAATCGGTTAAAACTTTCGCAACCCAGCCGCCAGTACACGACTCAGCAACCGCAAGTTTCTGTTGATGGCGAAGCAAATGTTCAGCAACTTGCTCAACTAATAATGTTATTTCGTTATTTAACATGTTTTTTTTCGGCTAAAACTGGAATTTATCCTATTTATACTCTAAATATACATAAATTTCAGTTTGGAGTTATGTGTGGAAATACGTGTCAGCCCATTTTCAAACTTTCCCGCACAAACTAAAAAAAGTGCAAAGATCAGCTACACCACTTTTAATAACAAAAAATCAGAAGCCAATAACAATCTTGTAGGCTTCTCAAAAAAGAAAACAACTAAACTAGAGTTAAACACCCCCCGCTTAACACTAAAACTTTCATCGAAATTCATTCCACCACGGGAAGCAGAAGATAAAAAAGGCATTTTGCTTTATCAGCAAATAGAAAGGAATAAGATATTTAATAGTGGAAACGAGTTAGTAAATCGTTTCCACCTAAAAGTATGAAGTTACTCATTATCATCGTAAATTTCTTTGATTACTGCACCGATTTCATATCCCGGTGACTGACGCTGTTTTACCACACGTACCACTTTAACATTCGCATGCAAAGAAGGCGTTAGCGCATTAGCTGGTTTAACATTTATTTCGAAGGTATTATTTTTTTCTAATTCAACATCGCTAACAAACATCATACCGCGCCCACTCAAATTTAATATCTGGCCTGTTAACACCTCGTCGGTTGAATCTGTGTTTCTAAACTCGATTTTACAATCAATATCAATACGAATGAAATCACGCTTTTCATCATACTCTCTTGTCATCGACATCCCCTTTAAGAGTCACTACATTATTTTTATATAACATCTTAACTTTATGGGATGCAGCTATTAACTGCAAGTTTTCTGTTATTTCAAGCACTTACGTTACACTTATAGTATGGGTATACGCTCCTTCACTTGAATGCAGTATACTTACGCACAATGACAAAAATAAAAAAACAAACATCCCATACACCCATGATGCAGTGGTGTGGAAGTTAATGTATTCAATAAGTTATGTTCGTAACTTTCAAAAACCTACACTAAGACTTACATATTTTTTTAATATTATTTCATCTTTTTTAGTTTTTTATTTTCACCTTCAAGCTTTTAATCATTTCTTCTTACTTAAGTGTTTATAAAGTTTGTATCAACATAATCTTTCATACAACTTCATTTTCTATTCTTCCATACCTTAACCACAAACCGCATTTATAAATGACTGCGCTTTAAACTGGATAGCCATAGAAATTACACCGATTGTTTTCAAACTCGGAAACAGCAACACTATGACTTCGTAGCAGCAGATATTTCAAAGCATAACTTTAAAGAGATTAAGGCTGAGCCGCTAAACTCATTTTTTACCATATCCAGATTTTCAAGAAACTACCCTCTTTGCCCCCGAGTAAAAATACGTTGTACTATCGCCTATTTAGCAACGCATATATTGCTTTTCCCCTAAAAGCCTCATTATACACATAAAAGCCATTTATTTGTTGCTTTATAAAAAAAAAGAAACTAATATATTTCTTAATGTAAAAAAGCAATATATATATGTATCTTATAATGAAATCATTACTTCAACAGCTTAAAAAACGCAGGTTAGCCCTTGGCCTAAAACAAAAGGACATGATGCTGCGTATTGGCGTATCACGTCAGCAGTACCAGCAATTAGAATCTAAGGGAAACCCCAGATTAAATACCCTTGAGCTCATTGCCAAAGGGCTCCAGAGTGAATTGATGCTAATTCCGGCAGAAAAGATAAGTATTGTTGAAGCTCTTCTGGAAAATGACGAGATTTCATCAGCACCATCAAAAAACGCCACGGATAAATACGGCGAGGAAAATACACTCGCAAATGATCCGTGGAAAGATATATTGGGGGATAATTTACAAGAGGACGATGAATGAGTCCCAATGAACAAATAAATGAAGTTGTTGTTCTGAAACTTACCCTGCATGACCGATTGATAGGTTATTTGGCTGGTTTTCAAAATGGACGCAATGTTTTGAGCTTTGCCGATGAATTCACAAATGATCCTTCACGCCCAACATTCAGCCTGATAACGCACCCGAATTTTCCTAGATCCAAAAAGCTCATGTCAGAACCATGGGCTAGAAATCAAAAACTACATCCAACTTTATCTAACCTCCTCCCTGAAGGCGCATTACGAGAATTGATTGCCCAAGGTTTAAAAACCCATATTGACAATGAGTTTCAGATTTTCTCTTATCTAGGCCAAGATTTACCTGGTGCATTGGTTGCCACACCAATGGAACCTAAAGATGTACCGGAAAGTGTACTAAGCACATATGGGAAAGCCAAAGCCATTCAATTCAAAGGAAACAAAAAAGAAAACAAGTTTTCATTAGCTGGCGTACAAATAAAGTTCTCCATGAAAGAAAAGGATGGCCGCTACAACCTAAATAAAAATGGTGAGCTTGGTGATTGGATAATTAAAACCCCATCCACCAAACATAAAAATGTCCCGCTAAACGAATATACTGCGATGTCCCTTGCTAGATTGGCAGGCGTAGATATACCCGACATTAAACTCATAGAATTGAACAAGCTGGATAACCTGCCACAAATTAATCTACCCGATGAAAAACTGGCATTTGCCATCAAGCGTTTTGATCGTGAAGGCCAAAATAATAACACCACGACAAGAATTCATATGGAAGACTTTGCTCAAATTTTAGTAAAGTATCCTATTAATAAATATAAATCAGCCAATTATGAACAAGTTGGCAAAGTCATTTACGATTATTCCGGCGATGGACTCACCGATGCGCAGCAATTTGCCAGACGGTTACTAGTAAATATCTTACTTGCTAATGGTGATGCCCACTTAAAAAATTGGAGTCTTCTTTATCAAGATCAAATTACACCAAGATTATCTCCAGCATACGATATTGTAACTACAAGCGTTTATATCGATGATGAAAAAAAATATGCCTTAAATCTAGGTAAAACTAAAGAGTGGTATTCAGTGACAATGGAACATTTTGAATACTGGGCAAATAAATCGGGTATCCCATGGCGCGCAATCAAACCACACCTTAATGACACTATGGAAAAAGCACGCAGATTATGGCCTAATGCTTTGAATGGTTTACCCATGGATGAGGAGCATAAAGAAAAACTAAAAGCTCATTGGCTTAAGCTCCAACCTGATTTTCTGATAGAAATACCGTGAAATGTAATTAGAAAAGTAACAACTAAAACCTCTACCCCTACCGAGCTCATAAATTCTTTAAAATATTTTATTTTCAACATCTTGCAGCATATTTGAATAAATATTTTTACTGAAAAAACCACCGCCGAGCCGCATGGCTAGGCGGCCAAAATTTTGCCTCTTTGTGACAAATTAATGTGTAAAAAATTGCTGCCGGATTATCCAGCAGCACTTAATCTCTAGTGATTCCAGAATATATGTACTTCTTCATAACCTGTTTCTATTGTGAACACATCACCACCCAGTTCCATATCACGCCCCATTTTTCCATAATCAATATAATAAGTTAGGCTTTCAGGAATTTGGGTTGTTTGATCTATTAATTCTTCCGCATAATCTGCTAGTGATTTATAACACCCACAATAATTTTCTTCTGCTGCTTTTCTTGCTTCTTCGCCAAAGTTCTGATGTTCATAATGAAATACATAATAAATCTCATAATTCACAACACTAAATATTATACGCATTAACATTTATCTGCATATTTCATGCTGAATGTAATTTACATTTGAATTGTGTTGTTTATCGAGCAATAAACCTTCTAAATGATCTGCCCAAATTTGAAGCCATTTTTTGCATTCATCATCGTAACTATAAAGGTCATATGTACCCTCAATACCAGAACGAGAGTGCCCTAACACTGCCTCTGCAACTTCGCTTCTGCACCCAAGACGCGACAGACCTGTTCGCACCGACCTCCGCAGATCATGTGGTGTCCAGTGCTTAATATCGATCATTCGATCAGACTCACGCATATGCCAAGCCTGTTACTAACAGGACTGGTATATCGGTAAAAGAAGGTTTTCGTGCCCGCATTCCCACACGTAACTCGAAGCCCTCGGTTTTCACCGATATCGGCCAGAATCGCTTTTCCGGGCTTCATCGCTGAGATTTTTCTTGAGTTTAACGGTACTTTTTCGTTCGCAGTCATAAACACATCCTTTTCCAGATTAATTGATCTCTCTAAGATATAATCGTCTTTCGGAAGAAAAAGTGTAAGTTTTGCAAAGAGCTAAACCGCCGTTCAAAAACCTACACTTTTACTTACACTTTTTTCTGAAAACTCATGAAATTTCATGCAATTCCATGAACGCTCCTGAAAGAAGAAAAACAAAATAAATCTTTATTTATTATATAGTTATAACAATAAAACGTAGATTAATGAAGAACAAAACTGAACAACACACACCTATGATGCAGCAATATTTGCGCATTAAAGCAGAGCATCCCGAGACGCTACTTTTTTATCGAATGGGTGATTTTTATGAGCTCTTTTTTGACGATGCACGTGAAGCCGCAAAACTATTAGACATTACGCTAACGGCACGCGGGGCGTCTAATGGCTCTCCCATCCCTATGGCAGGTGTGCCTTATCATGCAGCAGATAATTATCTTGCGCGTTTATTACGCAAAGGTATGTCCGTTGCGATTTGTGAACAAATTGGTGACCCCGCGACCTCCAAAGGCCCTGTTGAACGCAAAGTGATGCGTATCGTTACCCCCGGCACGGTGACCGATGAAGCCTTACTTGATCAGGGAAAAGAAAGTTTAATCGTTGCGCTTTCATTAAATACCAAAGACCATTCAGAGTTTGGACTCGCCATGCTGGACATGAGCAGTGGCCGCTTTTCCGTTTTACAGTCACAGGGCGAAGAAGCGTTGTGGAGTGAGTTACAACGCTTACGTCCCGCTGAGCTTTTAATTAGCGAAGAAGTTGATGCAAGACGATACCAACATCGTGTTGCCACCATTAAACAACGCGCACCCTGGCATTTTGATAGTGAAACTGCTGAACGCGAGTTGTGCGATCAATTTGCGACAAAAGACTTAGCCGGTTTTGGTTGTAAAGATTTACCCCTGGCCATTTCTGCTGCGGGTTGTTTACTTAATTACGTGAAAGAAACTCAACGTGCCGCGTTACCACATATTCAAGCTTTACATACGGAGTCGCGTGAAGACTGTTTAATTCTTGATGCCTCGACTCGACACAACCTTGAACTCAGTGAAAGTATTTCTGGACATGAACAAAACACCTTAAGTGCTATTTTAGATCACACCGCCACTCCAATGGGGAGTCGTTTATTACACCGCTGGATTCATCGACCATTACGTGACCATAAAATATTAAATCAACGTCAAGAATCAATTGAGTCTATATTAAAGACACAAGCCTACGCTGAACTAAATAATACCTTACGCGGTATTGGCGACATTGAACGCGTACTTACTCGTATTGCACTCAAATCAGCTCGACCACGCGATCTTTCTTTATTAAGAAACTCTTTATCGCAACTCCCCGCTTTACAAAAAAGTTTAGCCAAACATAACTCTGAGCGTTTAAAACAACTCAGCCAACAAATTAGTGAACACCCTAAAACACATGCGCTGTTACAAAAAGCCATTATAGAAACACCCCCATTATTAATTCGAGACGGCGGCGTGATTGCTACAGGTTATGATAAAGAACTCGATGAGTTACGCAGCCTGCAAGAAAATGCCGGTGGTTTCTTAGCAGCCTTAGAAGAAAAAGAGAAAAAAGAAACGGGTATTAATGCGCTTAAAGTGGGTTACAACCGTGTGCATGGTTACTACATAGAAATTAGTCGCCTGCACTCTGATGTAGTACCCGAACATTATCAACGTCGACAGACCTTAAAAGCTGCCGAACGTTTTATTACCCCTGAGTTAAAAGCACTGGAAGACAAAGTATTAAGTGCCAATGAACGAGCACTCGCCAGAGAAAAAAGTTTATACAGTGCACTGCTTGATGAGCTTTGTTTATCCCTAGTCACGTTACAAAACTGTTCTCAGGGCTTATCTGAGCTTGATGCGTTGCATAACTTAGCGGAACGCGCAGACAGTTTAAATTATGTGCGCCCTAAATTAGTCAACAACATAGGGGTTAAAATTAACAACGGGCGTCATCCAGTAATCGAACAAGTACAAGACGCGCCTTTTTCGCCCAATGATATTTTATTAAACAATGCGCAATATTTATATTTAATCACCGGCCCTAACATGGGTGGTAAATCTACCTATATGCGACAAACCGCCTTGATTGTTTTAATGGCCCATATCGGCTGTTTTGTTCCGGCGGATAGCGCAGAAATAGGTAATATCGATCGTATCTTTACCCGCATTGGTGCCTCAGATGATTTAGCCAGCGGCCGTTCGACCTTTATGGTTGAAATGACCGAAACCGCAAATATCCTGCACAACGCGACAGAAAATTCTTTGGTTCTGCTGGATGAAATCGGGCGAGGTACCAGCACCTATGACGGACTATCGCTAGCATGGGCGTGTGCAGAACATATTGCGAACAAGACAAAAGCGCTGACCCTTTTCGCCACCCATTATTTCGAACTCACGACCTTGGCCGATGAACTTACAGGCTGTATTAATGTTCACCTCGATGCGGTGGAACACGGTGATACCCTGGTCTTTTTACACAAGGTCAAACCGGGCACGGTGAATAAAAGCTATGGTTTACAGGTTGCAACACTCGCAGGTGTTCCGCGTGAAGTGGTGGAAAAAGCAAAGGCAAAATTGCAGCAACTGGAGTCTGAGCAGCAAACAACCTCAAATAAAAAACCAGCCAAACTGTCAAAAATGACCGAGAAAATAGAAGAATCAGAACTCGAAAGATTTGTGCAAAATCTGCAGCCTGATGAACTCTCCCCACGTGAAGCATTAGAGGCTATTTACCAGCTTAAAAAACTATTGTGAGTCGAATTTCGAGAGATTTTGCTTTATCATAACGGCTTTATTTTCTCAGATATCCCGCTTTCAGGAGCCAGCAATGACCTACGTAGTAACCGAAGACTGTATTAATTGTTTACACACAGACTGTGTTGAAGTCTGTCCTGTTGACTGTTTTCATATTGGTCCGAATTTCATGGTTATTGATCCAGACGAATGTATTGATTGCACCCTATGTGAACCAGAATGCCCGGTCGAGGCCATTTTTGCCGAGGATGAACTGCCCGAAGGCATGGAAGTTTTTATTGAGCTCAATGAAGAGTTGTCACGTATATGGCCGGTACAAACCGAGATGATCGATGCCCCTGCGGATGCCGCTGAATGGGCAGGTAAACCAGATAAACTTAAATTACTCAAGCGATAAGCCTTCCTTTATGGCGCGAGAAAATATCACCCTAATTCCCTACGGTGACGATCCTCTCGCCCTACTCGCCCAACACCTACTTGATGACTATGCAGAACAACTACCTGACTTAACACAGGCAACGGTTCTTTTATCCGAAGCGCATGCCGCAAAACGCTTGCGTCACTTATTATTACAACAATCCGAACAACATGGCCACGGCGCGATACTGTGCCCACAAATTTCAAACATACGCGACTGGGCCAAACGACAGCTTAATAAGTTTCAAAATAAACCTTATTCAATTTGCGGCCAACACCAACGTGAACTTATTTTATTTGATGCATTAACTCAGCATAAAGACATACTGGGTAGTGGCAGCCCCTGGCACTTAAGCAATGATCTGCTCAGCTTATTTGACCAACTGACCTTAAACCAAAAATCACTGCCCCATAATTATAATCAGTTTGAAGAGGAAATAGCTCAAGCCTACGGACTCTCTGTAGAAGAATTTCCTACCTTAGGACGCGAGGCCAATTTAGTCTACACCTTATGGAATGCATGGCACATGCAACTCAATGCTGAAAATATTTTAGATAATGAAGCGGCCTTCTTACTAGGACTAAATGCAGATATTGCACATAATAAAAACACGCTTTATATCACTGGCTACCATCAATTTTCAGCAACAGAACAAAGTTGGCTAGAGCAGTTAATTAAAAAACAACGATGCAAACTTTACCTTCATGGGCAAGCACGGTTAGGTGAAAATACAAATGACTACCATCCCGATAGTCCGATAAAAAAAATACTCAACTCATTTGATATTGAAATCAAAGCAGCAGAAATAAATAATTATTCGCAATTTATTACACAGTGTTTTAGGCATGAAGAACAAGCCTTTAAAGAACGCGCTGCTGCACTTTCTCATCATAATAAAAACGAAATAAAAGACAGACTTAAAATTTTATTTTGCAAAGGACATGAAGAACAATCACATGCGGTTGAATTACAAGTTAGACGGTTATTGCTGGCAGGAAAAAGTAATATTGGCATCGTAACTGAAAACAGGCGTCTGGCACGTCGAGTACGCGCTTTATTAGAACGCGCCGATGTGCCGTTACATGATCTCGCGGGTTGGGCGCTTTCCACAACACGATCAGGCGCGGTACTTGAACGCTGGCTAGAGTGTATTGAAGAAGATTTTTCTTTTTTACCTTTGCTCGACCTATTAAAGTCACCCTTTATTTTTAACCAGATTGATTCCAAACTGGTGAAACATGCTGCCTATCGACTCGAACACGATATTATCCGTCAGGAAAATATTGCACGAAATTTACAACACTATAAAAAAACCATTCAAAAGCGAGCCGAAAAATTAAATTGGTCATCAGATATCAGTGGCGTGTTATTACACATCCTCGATAGTTTTGAATCCGCAAATGAATTATTACAACCGTTATTAAAAGGTCATCATAAGGCTTTAGTGTATATCGAGAAATTGATAGCGAGTTTTGAATTATTGGGGATGACTGAGTTACTGCAGCAAGACGCCGCAGGTTCACGGGTTATTGAAATGTTGGACACCCTAAAATACAGCGCGCAACAATATTCATTAGAATTTAAATGGTCTGACTTTAGAACCTGGCTAGGTCGAAGCTTAGAGCAGTTTGTATTCAGCCCCGAACAAGAAAACAAACAACTCGGCAGCCCTGTCACCTTAATGGGGTTGGGGCAAAGTCGCTTACAGCAGTTTGATGCTCTCATTATTGCCAGCGCTGAACATGAGCATTTACCCGGAAAAACAAACCTGACCCCGTTCTTTAATAATGCCGTACGACAACAACTTAATTTAAACAGCACGCAAGAGATGCTAAGCGAACGTTTTCATCACTTCCGTCGTTTGTTAGAAGCTGCACCCGAGATATTAATCACCGCTAACGATGAAGAAAACGGTGAAGAAGTTCCTCTTAGCCCCTGGTTAGAAATTATTCATAACTTCTACCAACAGGCATTTGAAACAACACTGGAAGACAAAGAACTAAAAAAACTGGTCACTCAACCAGAAACATTTGTCATACGTTGTAGTGAACAAACCCTACCCGATAAAATATCTACAAGTAAAGCCTGCTTACCCAAAGCACTAGTACCAAAACGTTACTCTCCTAGCAGCTACCAAAAACTGATAGATTGTCCTTACCAATTTTTTGCTGCCTATGGATTAAATTTATCCCCCAGTGAAGATGTACAAGAAGCCTTATCGAAAAGTGATTATGGTGAGCGAGTACACCTGTGTTTAGAAGCCTTTCACCATGATGTAAGCTGGCTCGCAGGGCCTTTTAAAGAAAAGCTTAAAGAACAACATCGTGATGCAGCTATTGAACTATTGAGTGAAATTGCAAAACAGGTTTTTGCCAGGGATATTGAAGATAGCTTTGCCCACAGAGGTTGGTTAGAGCAATGGTTGAAACTTATTCCCGAATATATTGACTGGCAAATTAAAAACTCAGAAGAATGGCAGTTTTATGAGGCTGAACATAAAACAAAAATTCCATGGAAAAATGAAGTTGAACTCACCGGCCGTCTTGATCGCATAGATCAAAATAAAGAAGGCCTAAGTATTATTGATTACAAAACAGGCCAGTCAGCTAACCTGGCAGAGATTGAGCTAGGCGAAGCCGTGCAACTCCCCTTTTATGCTTTACTTGCTGAAACTGAATATAATAAGTCGGTTAGTCAGGTCAGTTATCTAAACCTGGATAAAAAAGTAAAGTTTGGCACACAACTCGATGGTGAAGCACTCGATACAATTAGCCAACAGATTGGTGAGCGGCTTTATGAGTTAATTCAGGAAATGAAACAGGGCCAGGAACTCCATGCCTGGGGTACAGAATCAAAATGTCAGTATTGCAACATGGATCGATTGTGTCGAAAACAAGCCTGGAAGATTTAATTCATCATATCTTTATATTATAAACTGTCTACTTTAACCCTCAGCGAACAATTAATAAACTTTTGTGAAGTTATAAAATTTTATACTCCATAAATAGCCCAACCCATTCATACACAAAGACCATTAGTATTTTATATAACTATATATTACAACAACAACGTATGTAAACGTTTATAAAAAAACTACCGTTGATAGTTCTAAACACCGCTGCTATTATTGTGAGATGATATAGCATATAAATTAAATTTTTATTATGTCGCTATACATTTTAAATTCAAGATAAAGATTTTTTGAATGCGCTCTTAGAGTGTTTTTAACACTCTTCGATTCAAGGAAAAAAAATGAATAATAATGAAGGCTTTAGTCGAACTTTGTTTGAATCATTACCCATTGGGCTTGCGTTGACTCGCATGGATGGTAAATTAGTCAAAATAAATTCAGCTTTTTCCCAAATCATTGGGCGTACACATGATGAAACTTACAAGTTAAGTTATTGGGATATTACTCCTGCTGAATACAATGAACAGGAGAAAAAACAACTACAAGATTTACGTGATACGGGAGAATATGGTCCGTATGAAAAGGAATACCTTCATGCCGATGGGCACCGCGTTCCGGTTCGACTGCAGGGACGAATTATCAAACATAATGATGAAGAACTTATTTGGTCAAGTGTCGAAGATATTTCTGAAACTAAATTAGCAGAACGGAATATAAAACGATTTAAAGCTACTCTTGATAAAACTTTAGATTGTGTATTTATGTTTACAGCAGATTCTCTCCGGTTCTTTTATGTTAATGATGGAGGAATTAAACAAATAGGCTATGAAATAAGTGAATTAATGGATATGACTCCTTTTGATATCAAACCCCATATCAATGAGTCTCAATTTCACGACATCATTCAACCATTACTTAATGGTGATAAAAAGCTCACAACATTTGAAACTGTCCATCAACATAAAAATGGAACTCATATTCCTGTTGAAATTTTTTTACAATATATTCATTTACAGAATGAAGAACCCCATTTTATTGCTATTGTTCGTGATATTACTGAGCGTAAACATGCTGAGCAAATTTTAATTCAGTCTAATGAAAATTTAGAAGAACAAGTCCAACTGCGCACCAAAGAGTATATTAAAGCTAAAGAGGACGCTGAATATGCCAACAAGGCCAAATCTCAATTTCTATCATCCATGAGCCATGAATTACGTACTCCTTTAACCGCTATTCTTGGGTTTTCACAACTTATTGAAGAGAAGACTAATGAAGAGCAAACCAAAAACTATGCTCAGGAAATTGTTAATGGGGGAAACCATTTATTAACTCTAATCAATGATGTACTTGATCTCTCAAAAATAGAGTCTGGTAATGCTGACGTGTCAATTGAAAGGCTGTCTTTAAACAATATTCTTGTTCAAACACTCGATTTAATATTTCCTATAGCAATTCAGCGTGCTATACAAATCAAGAACAATGTAAGCTCTTGTGCCAACATAGAAATCAAAGTCGATGAAAAGCACTTCAAACAAATCTTATTAAATATATTGTCTAATGCCATAAAATATAATAGTAAAAATGGTAAGATAACAATTGACTGTACAACCGATGATAATACCCTTCAACTTTCAATTACCGACACCGGTAAGGGTTTAACACCCGAACAACTATCAAGAATTTTTCAACCCTTTAACAGAGCCGGAGCAGGAAACTCTAATATTGAAGGAACAGGCTTAGGCTTAGCGATTACTGAAAAATTAATTAAGGAAATGGGTGGAAAGATTACGGCTGAAAGCGTGATTGGAGAAGGAACTAGTTTTCATATTCAGGTTCCGTTAGCGTAACTCTCTCTTTTTTGGCTAATATAAACTATAAAATATTCATAAAACAAAAAAATAGGCGACCCTAAATTAGAGTCGCCCTTTAAAGTTCCTTTCAGGCTTATCCTGCCTGCCTATATTACGAACAGATTCGCTTCTAACATTGTTAGTCAACTTCCTTGCTTCTGCACAGCAATCCGTTTTGATGCTTCCCTTAGGCGTTCCTGCCTTACGCACATATCCATGTGCTAGTTCCAATAGTATTATTTATGTTTTACAAAAAAGTGAGGGGGTGCAGCTAGAGTAACAGCCTGAGACAAAGAGGCAAGCCATATTTATAAAACTATGATCTATTTCACACTAAACACCGTAAATTGCAGTATTAATATAAAACTATACTGTAATTTACAATCATTCAGGCCAATTAATAAGGGATAAAGCAAAATACTCTCTATCTGAATGCTGTCATTTTCGATAAAATCAGCCAATAAAACGTACTTTAGGCATTTCATGACATCATTAGCTCAACTTACTGGCCACACAACTGTTCAAGCTTCTGCCGGAAGCGGTAAAACCTACCTTTTGATTAGCCGTATTGTGCGTTTATTATTGAACGGTGCTGAACCAGGTAGCATTTTAGCAATAACCTTTACCAAAAAAGCTGCCAATGAAATGCAAACTCGCTTATTAGAGCGCCTATATGAGTTTGCAACCTGTGACGAAGCCAACCTGGAAAAATTATTAGGAGAACTAAAACTTGAAGTAGGCAAAGAATCTATCACACAAGCACGTGGTTTATACGAACAAATACTACGCAGCGAGTCTCCGGTTAAAACATCAACCTTCCATGCTTTTTGCCAAGAATTACTACGCCGTTTTCCCATGGAAGCTAATGTTGCCCCCGGGTTTGATTTATTAGATAAAACCAACTTGCTTTATGATGAAGCCTGGCAAGCTTTAATGATGGCCGCAAATAAAAATCAAGAAATTGCCAGCGCCTTAAACCTTCTCTTTAACGAGTTAGGGCTACACAATGCGCAACTCTCCCTTAAAAACTTCCTGGAGCACCGTAGTGATTGGTGGGCATACACCGCTGAAGCGCCAGACACTGTTCACTATGCACAACAGCGCTTACAAAATCAGCTTGATATTAATGTCAGCATTGATCCAGTCGCCAGTTTATTTAATGATAAAAATAATATTTCTTTAATTAATGAGTTTCATATTTTATTGTGTAAGCACGATACCAAGAAAAATAAAGAAGTAAGTAATACCATATACAAACTCATTGATGAAAATATCGGCCAGGATGACTATTTCAACCTTTTAAAGCAATGCTTTTTAACTAAAGCTGGTACGGTATTGGTACGTAAAGAAAGCAATGTACAAGAAAAGAAAATGGGCCCGGAGGGGCAAGCGCGTTTTCTTGAGTTACATGAACAGCTTAGCCAAAAAATTATTGATACAAATTTAAAGCTTGCCGCAATCCGTACCTTTAAAATCAGTTCAGCATGGTATCTTGCCGGACAAAAATACTTAGATCACTTTCAAAAGTTAAAGTCTGAACAGCGACTATTAGATTTTACCGATCTGGAATGGCAAACCTATTTATTGCTCAATCACAGTAATAATGCACTATGGGTTCAGTATAAACTCGACCAACGCATTGAACACCTCTTAGTTGATGAGTTTCAAGATACCAACCCTACACAATGGCGACTCATCCTCCCCTTGCTTGAAGAAATAGCAGCAAGTGATGACGAACGCCAACGCAGTGTTTTTATAGTTGGAGATGAAAAACAATCTATTTATCGTTTTCGTCGTGCAGAACCTCGTTTATTTCTTGCTGCCGAAAAATGGTTGCACGACAAACTCGATGCGACAACCTGCCCACTTAGCCATTCATGGCGCTCTAGTCCCGCGATTATAAATTTTGTAAATACCGTCTTTACTCAAGACAAACTCAAAGCCTTATTACCCAATTTTATTGAACACGATACTCACCGCAAAGATTTAGCAGGAAAAGTCACTTTATTGCCATTATCACTAAAAGCCGGCAGAGATACTGATGAAAAAAATGAAAGCCCTATACAGCTACTACGCAACCCATTAACGACACCCCGTGAAGAATTTACCAGTGAACAATATTTTAATGAAGGGTTAATGATCGCGGATAAAATTGAGGAACTAATAACCAATAAAACAGCTGTTGCAGGTAAAAGTGAGCACCGCGCAATCAATTATCAAGATATTATTATTCTGCTTAGAAGCCGCACCCATGTCAGTGATTACGAACGCGCGTTAAGACAAAGAGGAATCCCTTATATTGGTGCCAAACGAGGTAGCTTGCTCGAATGCCTCGAAATTTCTGACATGATCGATTTATTACAATGGCTCATTTTACCCTTTGATAATTTATCCCTTGCCGGAATATTACGCTCTCCATTATTTAATGCTTCAAACAATGATCTCATTGCGATAAAACAGGCCGCTAAAGGAACATGGTTTGAACGGCTAGAAGTTTATGTAACACAGAATCCACAGCACAAATCCTTATCACGCGCCTATCAGTTACTTTTAAACTGGCAGGAAGATGCCAGTAAACTGCCGGTACATGATTTACTCGATAAAATTTATAGCGAAGCAAATGTATTAGCACGATACGTGGCTGCTTTCCCGTCACATTTAGCACTGCGTGTTTCGGCTAACCTTAATCGTTTTATCGAGCTCGCATTAGAAATGGACAGTGGACGTTATCCAAGTCTGACCCGTTTTTCTTCATGGCTTAATGAGTTACGGCAAATGGACAAGGAAGCCCCCGATGAACCGGTAACATCAAATGATGAAGAAAATGAACAACGTGTAAGAATACTCAGTGTGCACTCAGCAAAAGGGCTGGAAGCACCGGTTATTTTTCTCGCCGACAGTGCTAACAGCCCGGCAAATAAAAAAGCCTATTCCACCCTGATTGACTGGCCTGCTGATGCTGATAAACCTGATTATTTCTTACTAACAGGCGCAGCACAAAAGTTAGATGAGTTCAGTCAGCGTTGTCTTACAGAGCAGGAATATTTTGAACAACGGGAAGATGCTAATCTGCTTTATGTTGCGGTAACACGTGCCAAGCAACAGCTTTTTATTAGCGGAAGTGAATCTACAAAGAAAGACCTTGGCTGGTATGAAAAAATTTGTTCCGCCTTTGATTTAGATTGTAAAGAAAATGAAGAAGCTCTGGTACTAGAATCTCTGGAGAAAAATGAAGTTATTTCCATCCCGATTAAAGAAGAAAAAAAATATTCTGTTGTTATTGCTAAAGAACTATCTTTACCAATACATGTCGAAAATACGCAGGTGGATATTTCACCGAGTCAACAAACTGCAACTCATTTTAAAAACTCAGACTCAAACGAAGAAAATACGCAACGCGGTATTATAATGCACCAAATGCTTAATCATTTAAGTCATTTTCCTGAATCCAGTTTAAGCAAGTTTTATAGCTCTGATATAAATACGATTAAAGAAGGCGAGTTAGAAGGTTACTGGCAAGAATGCAAGAAAGTAACAGAGAAAAAAACATTCACTCCTTACTTTGACGATAAAAAATACGAAAAAGCTTACAATGAAGTCCCCATTCAATTTAAACATGAAGGGCAAACGGTTTACGGCATCATTGATCGATTAGTTATTAATAATAACGTGGTAACGATTATCGACTATAAAACTCATCCTTACGTTAATAACGAAAATATGGATTATATTGCACAATCTTACAAGCAACAAATGCAGCTTTATCAAAAAGGTGTTCAATTATTGTGGCCAAACTATACAGTCATAACAACTTTAATCTTTAGCGTATTACAAAAACAATACACCTTTGATTTTTAATTGGAAAAAACATGTCTAATATTACCGATGTTAACGAAGAAAATTTTTTACAGGAAGTCATCGACACTTCCCACCATATACCTGTTTTAGTTGACTTTTGGGCAACGTGGTGCGAACCCTGTAAAGCCTTAATGCCCATATTAGATGGTTTGGCAGAAGAATATGCGGGGCAATTTCGTCTCGCCAAAATTGATGCTGAAAAAGAAAAAAATCTCTCGGCTCAATTCGCTATTCGTAGTGTTCCCACTTTGAAAATGGTGGTTAATGGGCAATTTATTGATCAATTTGATGGTGAATTATCAGAACAATCTATTCGTGAGTATATTAACAAGCACCTTAATGCTAAAAATGATACGCCATTGCAAAAAGCCATTCTCACTTATCAAAATGGTGAAGTTGATCTTGCATTAGAAAAAATGCAAGAAGTTCTTCTTGCTGAACCTGACAACCCAATGGTACGAATTGAGTTTGCAAATATTCTCATGCGTGAAAAAAGATTTGATGATGCGAGTGATTTACTGGATAGCTTATCTACCGAGGATAAAAATAATCCTGCTGCACTTGCTTTAATTGCTCAACTTGAGTCTATCAATACCGTCATTGATGCACCTGACTTTGAAAGCTTGCTTGAGTCTGTAGAAAAAGATCCAAAAAATCATCTCGCAAGAGAACAACTTAGTGCGCACTATACATTACGCGGTGATTTTATTTCTGCAATGGATCAACTTTTAGAAATTGCCCGCAGGGACAGAACATATAATGATGATGCCGGTCGAACAGGCTTGTTAAAAATATTTGAAGTATTGGGCAATGAACATGAGCTCGTTGTGCAATATAGAAGAAAGTTAGCGCAGATCTTAAATTAAAATTTAAGCTAAGTTTAAGTCTATCGCACTCGTTACTAAGTTACTTCCATGTAACTTTGGTTTGTTTATTTTCTATTTAATTCAGCAGTTAAGCCTTTAGCAGGAACATAACCAGGAATAATTCTGCCGCTCTCTAAAATAATTGCAGGGGTACCGCGAATACCAATATTCTCACCAAGCGCATAGTGCTTAGCAACAGGATTTTTACATTTTTCAGATTGAACGCTAAGACCATTTTTAGAGTTTGTCATCGCCTGAACTTTATCTTTGCTGCACCAAACAGCTTCTGCTTTCTTAAAAGCAGGGGAACCTATACCTGCACGTGGGTAGGCCATGTAACGCACTCTAATTCCCGCTTCATTATATTTCTTTATTTCACCGTGTAATTTACGGCAGTAACCACAATCAATGTCCGTAAAAACCGTTACCGTGTGTTTTAAACTACTGTTGCCGAAGACAATCATAGAGTCTTCACCCATATTCTTAATGGAGGACGCAACTGTACTATTTCTCACGCCTTGAGACACATTAACTTGATCGACCATATCAATTAAATCGCCATTAAAAATATAACGTCCATCCGCACTGGCATAAAAAATACGCGGTGGCAGTAAAATTTGATACATACCGGATACAGGTGACTTACTAATATTTTCTGGCTTAAGACCATCAAATTGTTTTGTAATATTCTCACGCGCTTTTTCTAAACTAATCTCAGCAGCAAAAATAGAGCCGCTTAAAATAGTCATTGCAATAATGCTTAATAGTTTAATTGTTACATTTTTCATTAAATTGATAACCTTAAAAATTTGAAACTTGAAAAGACCATTATAACTGTTTCACCTTACTGAAACAGCAACTAGTTTGACCGTAGTAAACGGGTTTTGTTCAATACATTAGCCTCGTGGATGGTGCATATTATGCAAAGTTTTGAGCCTCGCTTTTGCCACATGAGTATAAATCTGGGTAGTCGACAAATCACTGTGCCCCAACAGCATTTGCACCACGCGCAAATCGGCTCCATGGTTCAGCAGGTGTGTGGCAAAAGCGTGACGTAGGGTATGGGGGGAAATATCAACGGCAATTCCCGCTTTTTGAGCATAGCGTTTAATCAGGTGCCAAAAGGCATGCCGGGTCATGCCTCCCCCTCTATTTGTCACAAATAACTCATCCACGACTTTACCTTTTAAAAGTTCTAACCGGGCTGTTGTTAGGTATTTTTCCAGCCAATTTAGCGATTCTTCCCCCAGGGGTACCAGTCTCTCTTTATTTCCTTTGCCGGTCACACGCACCACCCCTTGTTGCATATTCACTTGAATTAATTGCAGGCCGACCAACTCACTTACTCGTAACCCGGTCGCATATAACACTTCAAAGAGCACTCGATCCCTTAAACCCAAAGGGGTTGAAATATCAGGCGCATTCAATAATGAATCAACATCTTTTTCGCTTAATGTTTTAGGCAATGCTCGCCCAAGTTTAGGCGCATCTATAAGCGCAACAGGATCTACGTCAATTTTTTTCTGCCGCAATAAGTAGGCATAAAAACGCCTTAAACTCGAAAGAAAACGTGCCCGGCTCGTTGCGCTAATCTGCTTTTCTTCAAGTTCGGCTAAATAAGCAACAATATTGTCTCGTTTTGCCAAAATAATGGGATTATCCAGCCCCCCGCTCTCTTCATCTGCACCAAGCCAAAGAGAAAACAGTGTAAGATCACTGCGATAAGCGCTCAACGTATTTTTACTTAATCCACGTTCCATCCAAATAACATCAATAAACTGTTCGATGATCTTAGGAATCGCACTTTTACTCAAACCGTTACACCCTCATGTTTTAACAACCAGCGCTTAATATCTAATTGTTTTCCAGCCATTTCACCCACGTAACCGCCAATACCATTAGCAGAAATAACACGATGGCAAGGAATAATAATTTGAACAGGATTTCTACGGCAAGCATTGCCAACTGCTCGTGGGCTCGAATTGAGTGATTTTGCTATTTGTCCATAAGTCCGCGTTTCTCCGAGAGGAATTTTACTCAACTCAGCCCAAACAGATTTCTGGAAATCTGTTCCTTTCGGACTGAGAGGAATAGCACTAAAACTTTTTGCAGAGGAGAAGTATTGCTCTAGTTCAGCTATAACAAATGTTCCCATTTTTGAGACCGAATGAACCTCAAAGGGAGGCTTGCCGCCAATGGTTTGCTGTATAAATAGCGAAGAAAGCCCCTGCTCATCACAAGAAAAGGCTACTTTGCCTATTTCAGTTGACATCAACATTCTAATTTCAGACGCCATAAACGACACACTTTAAATGTAATAAATTACGCATAAATACAAATTTACCACAGAATTTAATGTTATAAATTAAAGAATTTCTCTATGTCGCCGAATATAAAGTCTAGACACACTGAATAATTTATATTCTGGAGCATCATTTAATGAAATTTTTATCGCTAATTTTCCTATTATTAATATCCAGCCCTTCTTTTGCTGCCGGAGGTGGTGGTCCAGCCTCACCTTTCATTCCTCTTAACCCTCCTATTATCGTCAATATTATGGACGGTCAATACATACGGCATATGCAAGTTATTATTGAAATTAAACTTGTTGATCAAACAAAATCTGACAAAATTGATTTACACCGAGGCCCACTTCGCCATTCATTAATTCTATTATTAAGTAGCCAGGATGCCGCCACGATTAGCAGCTCAATAGGAAAGGAAACTTTACGAAAAAAAGCGCTAGAAACAGCTCAAAAGGTCATGGAAGAACTTGAGGGCGATCCCATAATTGAAGCGCTTTATTTTACAAACTTTATTATTCAATAAGAAACTTTATTCTTCTGCGATAAAGTTAGATTCATCTGGCTCTCTAAGTAACCAGAGTTTTTGTAATTCATGCTTTAAAACAGCTCGACGAGCGGGATCTTTTGTTACAGTTAGTAGGCCTTCATACACCGCATATGCATCCTGCAGCAAAATGGCTTTCGTCAGCATTTCTGCTGCCTGGTAACGCGCAGTCTGTCCCCAGGGATCGAAACCTTTATTTTTATTATACGTTGCTGAACGTAAATAAAATTTTGCTGCCATAGAATATCTTTTTAAAGACTTTAAGGATTCCGCCATCCAAAAATATATTTCACGTTGTGACTTTTCCGCATTATCTTTTTTTGAAATCATTTCAAATAACAAATACGCAGACTCATGCTCTTTTAACGTTTGCAGATCAAATAATACCTGTAAAAAACGATCCAGTTGATTTGCCCTTAATATTTTATATTTTTCTAATAAAACGACTAAAGCATCTACACCTTCTTTTGGCTTTCCACCTAAAACAAAAATGCGCGCACGTTGTAACTGCCATTGAAAATCATCAATACCGACCGGAGCAATTTTAATCGTCTCCATCAAATCTGAAGCAAGTTCAATGTCGGAGCGACTTAGCGCAATATTAATCAGGTCATAACGTATTGGTGATGGTATTTCACTTATATTTTTAAAATGTTTTGATTTTAAAAATAACTTCTTAATAAGTTGAGCACCACGTTTACGTTTATGCATTAAATTAAGAAATCCTTTTGCTGCTTGTAAACGTGCACCCTCACTTTGACCTCTAATAATTACCAAAGCATAAAGTGAACGCGCTTTTACTCTATGTTTTTTTTCTGCTTTTATTGCAGCCCTTAACCATTGTTTATCATCACCAATAAGGTATTGATTTCGATTACCAAGATAAAGTGCATATTCAATATAAGCATTCCATAGAGTATCAGCGCTAAAATCAAATAAACCCAGAGGAAGCTCTGTCTTTTTATAACCCGCTAAAACATATTCAAAGGCATTTGCCATGGATGGACGATCAATATTTTTTTTCGCCGCTTCCGCAACAACCGCCCAAAGCATAAACTTTAACTTCTCATTCGCTTTTTTAGAACGCATTTGACGCATTGCGGATTTTAAAACCTGTTCAGCCGGTTTTTCTTTACTTCGAAGTTGCGCCAACAAATATAACATACCACCTTGAGGATGCCGGGTATCATGTTTCAATAAATCAATCACTTCATCTTCACGTTGATTGATTAATAAAATGCGTGCACGTAACAGACGATCTTCAAGTTGATTGCTATCATAATCCTGGTAATAACGCTGCGCGGCTAATAATGCATCTTCTTTATCACCGCTTACCAAATAACTTTCAATGATTCTTTTTTGCCATTTAGCCAGCCACTGTTTTTTAATACTTATATCTTGTGGAACAGTATCTTTTTTAGACCAAATTAAACTTTGTAAAACCTGACGTGCTTGTTGACCTTGTTTTAAAGCAAGCAGGGCATCAACCTGCTTTTCCTTTGCCCAGAAATAAAATTCTTCAGGCAAGCCATTTTCATCGGGCAGTTCATATTCATAACTCGCAACACGTTGTACTGTAGCTTGCCAACGCTGACCCAAGGTGTAAATTGTTAGTCGTTCGCGCTCCCACGGCAACCAGGCAGCAAGGTTAGTTTCATCAAAAACAGGTTGTTGCTCATCAATAGACTGTAGAGCTAAAGAAACAGCTCCACTTTTAGCAATAATCTGAACTTCGTTTATATCATCAGATAAAACATCAGCTACTACCGGGTAGAAAGAGGAAAAAATAAAAACGGGGAAAATAAAAAACGGGTAGCACTTTCGTACTACCCGTTTTTTAAAAGAACTCAGCTTGTCCCTAAGCAACATTCTTATTGTAAAAAAGTTACAGCTATTAACTCAACTTTTCTTTAATACGTGCTGCACGACCTTGAAGGTCACGAAGATAGTAAAGTTTAGAGCGACGAACATCGCCGCGACGTTTAACTTCAATACTATCAACAGCTGGTGAATAAGTTTGAAAAACACGCTCGACACCTTCACCGTGTGAAATTTTACGTACTGTAAAAGCAGAGTTAAGACCACGGTTTTTAATCGCAATACAAACACCTTCAAATGCCTGTAAACGCTCACGTGTACCTTCTTTTACTTTTACTTGAACAACAACAGTATCACCTGGTGCGAAGCTAGGGATCTCTTTGCTCATTTGTTCTTTATCAAGTTCTGCGATGATATTTGTATTACTCATAACTTTCTCCAAACCCTTTCAGAGTTTATTTAAATGTTTTCTTTATGCTCACGGATAAACTCCGCTAATAACTTTTCTTGCGCCTGAGTCAGCGTTAACTTCTCAAGCATATCCGGTCTTCTTTGCCATGTACGGCCTAAAGCCTGTTTAAGACGCCACTCCTCAATGTTTTTATGATGACCGCTCAATAAAACATCAGGTACGGCTTCTCCGTCAAAAACTTCTGGACGAGTATAATGAGGTGTATCGAGCAAGCCATTCATGAATGAGTCTTGTTTGGCTGATTCCTCATGCCCTAACGCACCGGCTACTAATCGTGTAACACCATCAATCAATACCATGGCTGCCAGTTCTCCGCCGCTGATAACGTAATCTCCAATCGACCACTCTTCATCAACTTCGCTGGCTATGAGTCGTTCATCAATACCTTCATAACGACCACATAATAAAATAAGTTCTTCGTTTTCAGCTAAGCTTTTCAAACCCGCTTGATCTAACTTTCGACCTTGCGGTGATAAATAAATCACTTTCGCTTTATCGCTTAATACTTTTCTGGCTTCGTTTATCGCATCACGCAATGGCTCAACCATCATGACCATACCGGGGCCGCCTCCGTAGGGACGGTCATCGACAGTGTTATGTCGATCATCAGTAAAGTCACGGGGATTGACTGTCCCCAATTGAACCAATCCTTTTTGGATGGCTCTGCCTGTCACACCATTGTCTGACACTGCACTAAACATTTCTGGAAAAAGCGTCACCACTTCAATGTGCATGCTTACTTCTCCCTTATTAACTAAAATACTGAATATCTAAAACTCAGGATCCCAGTTAACAATCATAAAACCTTGCTCAAGATTAACTTCTTGAATCACTTCGTCGAAAACAAAAGGAATTAAACGCTCGCGCTTTTTACCTTTTGTATCTTTTTCACCCTCTACCACGATAACATCGTTAGCGCCGGTTTCTAACATTGAGCTAATTTTACCTAGTTCAATATCATCTAAATTCTTTACTGAAAGCCCGATCAAGTCATTCCAGTAATATTCACCCGAAGCGGGAGTTGCCAATTGCTCTCGTTTTATGGCGATTTCTGAGCCAATTAACGTCGCGGCAATGTCTCGATCATCACAGCCATCTAAATGTGCAATCACACCTTTACCGTGAGACTTACCCGAAAGTAACTTAAATTCCTGCCATTGCCCATCGCGTTTTAAATACCAGGGGGAATACGTCAGAATGTTTTCTTTCGGTTGTGTATTAGAAAAGACTTTCACCCATCCCTTTACACCAAACAAACCATTGAGTTTGCCTACTGGTACCCATTGCTGTGCTTGATCATCGGTACTCATAAGCAATATCAACGCATTAACCAGTCAGATGCTGGCTAATGGATTAAAGCAATTAAGCTGCTTTTTTCTCGTCTTTCAATAACTTAGCAACGCGCTCAGAAGTTTGAGCACCTTGAGCAACCCAGTGATCAATACGATCATTTTCCAGGTTTAAACGAACTTCCTGGCCTTTGGCCAGTGGATTGTAATAACCCAAACGTTCGATGTAGCTGCTGTCGCGACGTGCGCGGCTGTCAGTTACTACAATATGATAAAAGGGACGCTTCTTTGCGCCACCACGAGCTAAACGAATGGTTACCATTGCGCTGTATTCCTCGAAAAATCTAAAAATTAGGGCTGCTTTTTGTGCAAAAAATAACCCACTCACATAAGACGGCGCATTTTACTAGAAATCACAGAAAAGTG
>Ga0316207_10001533_pt1 | contig 27952 bp, 24 predicted proteins | sample 6weekpyrite_MG_FD_204943 | JGI IMG/M metagenome (GOLD analysis project Ga0316207, IMG submission 204943) | Microbial mat bacterial communities from mineral coupon in-situ incubated in ocean water Damariscotta River, Maine, United States -... | ecosystem: Environmental > Aquatic > Marine >...
CTGCATTTTCTACATACCCACCATCCATGGTGATAACGGCGCATTTTTTGAATTCACTATGCACATCAAGAGTTTACACTCTAAACGCACTTTCAACTGATCTTTCTAGGTTTATCGCCCTAACAATCTGATCGAAATCACCATACATGACAAATCTAAAAAGCAAACCAGTCTCAGAAAGAAGAAATTTGAAAAAATTCAGACACAAAAAAACCGGCACAAAGGCCGGTTTTTTTGTGTAATAAGTCGTAAAGACTTAAGCCATAGCACGAATTCTAGAATTCATACGACTCTTATGACGAGCAGCCTTGTTTGCATGTACCAGACCTTTGTTACACATTTTGTCGATAACGGGTACAGCCACTTTATATGCCGCCTCTGCAGCTGCTTTATCACCAGCTTCGATTGCATATACTACTTTTTTTACGAAAGTACGGTACATAGAACCCATGCCAACATTGTGGGCACGGCGTTTGATAGCCTGACGGGCACGTTTTTTTGCTTGTGGTGAATTAGCCAATTTATTCTTTCCTATAAATCTTAATATTGTCTGAGAATATTTCTATAGAATTTTTCCAGAGAATATCCTGACGGGGCGCAGATTTTTCCAGTTTAGGAGGCTTTTGTCAAGCCTGAAAACACTTAATAGTTATAATACGCACTAAAAACATGAAAATCAGTGTAATATGCAGCTCACACTGCTAAAAATAAGAATATGGAAGATAAAAAAGACTTTAACGTTAAATTGGGTGACCCGATTCAATTACAGTTTATCCCTCTGGATGGCCGTGAAAGACTCACCGCTAAAGTAATTGGCCATAGCCCAAACAAAAGCATTATCATTAGCGCTCCTAGCGTGAACGGAAAATACCCTCTGATAAAAGAAAACCAGCCATTTGTAGTACGCATGTTACAGGGTAATGATGTTTATGGTTTTGAGTCTTCTGTTCTCAAGTATTACAGCGCCCCCTACCCACACGTACATTTAAGCCACCCTAAAGATCTCGAATGCATTACCGTTCGAGGCTCACGAAGAGTAGAAACCGAAATCGTGGTTTCTGTAACAACTAAGCAGGTTCCTGATAAAGCCTTATCTATCTCCATGCTTAACACCAGTGCCACCGGTGCTCTGCTACAGACAAAAATTGAACTTGGTAAAATCAATGATGAACTCAATATTTCAATTGAACTGATAATAGCCAATATAAAAAAATATTTACGCATAAAGGCCATTATTAGAAATATTTCTACACCCGGTGGTGATGTTCAAAATGGGGAAGATGAAAAACTTTACAAGTATGGCGTTGAGTTTTTAGATTTGACAGATGAACAAAAATTGGTGATTAATGCTTACGTCTACGAGCAAATTGTTATACACATGAAGAATAACTAGGCTAATTTCACTACCCTGATCCTCAACGGACTTAATTAAATAATGACCCTCTGCAAATTCAACCATGCTATTTAAATCCACCGCTGTTGTCGCAGCAATGACCTTTCTATCACGCATTTTAGGCCTTACTCGCGATATCATTTTTGCCACTTTTTTTGGCGCAGACGGGGGTACGGATGCTTTTTTTGTGGCTTTTAAAATCCCCAACTTTATGCGCCGTCTTTTTGCTGAGGGCGCATTTTCACAGGCATTTGTGCCGGTTTTTTCCGAATATAAAGAAACACGAAGCTTTGCCGAACTAAAAAACCTGATCAATCATGTGGCAGGCTCACTGGGTGGTTTTTTATTGATATTGAGTATTATCGGCTCACTTGCAGCGCCCTTATTAGTCTACCTGTTTGCACCGGGCTTTGCAGATTCCGAACAGCAAAATTCAGGGCGTTTTCAACTCACTGCGGATATGCTGGCTATCACCTTCCCCTATATCTTTTTCATTTCTCTTACTGCATTTGCGGGGGGTATTTTAAATAGTTATAACAAATTCGCTGTGCCCGCTTTTACACCGGTACTTTTAAACCTGTCACTCATATCTGCAGCGGTTTGGGGCGCAGACTATTTTGCACAACCCGTCATGGCACTCGCCTGGGGAGTCGCACTGGCTGGTTTCCTACAACTGATATTTCAAACACCTTTTCTAGCACAATTAAAACTATTACCGAAACCGCAGTTTCAACGCGCCCATGAAGGCGTTAAGAAAATACAGGAATTAATGCTGCCCGCCATCATCGGCTCTTCCGTAGCCCAGATAAACCTGTTACTGGACACCATAATCGCCTCATTTCTAATTACCGGTAGTGTGTCCTGGCTATACTACTCAGATCGCCTGGTTGAGTTCCCCCTGGGTGTTTTTGGCATTGCATTGGCAACGGTCATTTTACCCAGCCTCTCTAAACAACATGCCAACCAGTCAACTGAACAATTCAAGAGAACACTGGACTGGGCGTTAAAACTGGTCACCCTCATCGCACTACCCGCCTCACTTGGCTTACTACTGCTGGCAAGTCCATTACTCGCAACCCTGTTTGGCTATGGTGAATTTTCATTACACGACACAAGAATGTCATCCTTAAGCCTCATGGCCTACGCACTTGGCCTCCCCGCCTTTATTTACATAAAAGTACTTGCACCGGGCTTTTATGCGCGCCAGGATACTAAAACGCCAATGCGTATCGGTGTAAAAGCGATGATTGCCAATATGCTACTTAACCTGTTGTTCGTTATCCCCATGGTAATGACTGGATTTGAAGGCCCCCATACGGGCCTGGCGCTTGCCACCTCAGGCTCGGCTTATATGAATGCCTTTATGCTTTACCGTGGGCTTAAACATCAGGGTATATATCAACACCAAAGTGGCTGGGGCAGGCTGCTATTTCAGGCCCTGGTTGCCAATGCGCTCATGGCTGCATTTCTGATCTATTTAACTCCACCCATAGAAAACTGGCTAAACTGGCCTTTAGTGGATCGGGTTCCTTATTTGTTGGGTTTTGTGGCTATAGCTGCGATTATCTATGCTATTGGCTTACTGGTTTGTGGATTTAGACCAAAGAGCTTACGACACTAATTGATACCCCCACATCAAGCGCTTTATCAGGTATAATTCCATCCTTTTTTGATGCGGACAGATTTGCCAATGCAGTTAGTGAGAGGCCTGCACAACCTGAGTAATGAACATCGTGGCTGCGCCCTGACGATTGGTAACTTTGACGGGGTGCACCTGGGGCACCTGGAGATTTTAAAAAACCTTAAAAAAGCCGCGGATGAACAAAATTTAAGCTCCTGTATCATGAGCTTTGAACCGCTGCCCATGGAGTATTTTAATCCTCAAACCGCACCGGCGAGGTTACAGCGCATCAGGGAAAAGTGGTGCGCATTGCAAAACGCTAATGTTGATTATTTTCTATGTGCAAAATTCAATCATCAGCTGGCTGAGTTATCAGCGGATGATTTTATAAAAAACATTCTGCTTGAAAAACTGAATGTAAAATATTTATTAGTAGGCGATGACTTCCGCTTTGGAAATAAACGCTGTGGTGATTTTAAAACACTACGGCGCGCGGGCAAAAAATACGGTTTCGAAGTGCACAATACGGATAGCCACTGCTACCAGGATGAACGCATTAGCAGCACACGCATTAGGCAGGCGCTTTTGCAAGATCAATTGAAGCATGCAGAAGAAATGCTTGGCCGCCCCTATCAGATATGCGGTCGTATTGCCCATGGTGATAAACGCGGACGGACCATTGGTTTTCCGACAGCGAATATAAAACTGCATCGCCATGCCACGGCTGTTCATGGTGTATATGCGGTACATGTAACGGGTGAGAACATGCTATCTGCAAATGGTGTAGCCAACATTGGTAAACGCCCTACGGTTGATGGACAACATTTACAGCTTGAAGTACATCTGTTTGACTTTGATAAAGAAATTTATGGACAGAATGTATGTGTAGAGTTTAAGAAAAAGATACGCGATGAAAAACGCTTTGACTCATTTGATGAACTAAAGCTACAAATTATTAAAGACAGCAAACAGGCAAAAAATTTTTTTGCTTAAAACTTATATATTTGTAGGTGCTCCTTTAGGTGCACATTCCATAGGTAGTTTTATATAACCCATGTGCACCTAAAGGAGCACCTACAAAGTACTTACATTAATAAACACGAACTTATTCGAGAAAAAAAACTAGTGACCGAACAAACAAAAGACTACAAAGATACTTTAAACCTGCCGGCAACAGATTTTCCCATGCGTGGCAATCTGGCAAAACGCGAACCAGACATGCTTAAACAATGGCAGGAAAATAATCTTTATCAAAAAATTCGTAAAGCCAGCGAAGGCAGGCCAAAGTTTATTTTGCATGATGGCCCTCCCTATGCAAACGGTAACATTCACACCGGTCACGCGGTTAATAAAGTATTAAAAGATATTATTATCAAAAGCCGCACACTTGATGGCTTTGACGCACCTTACATTCCCGGTTGGGATTGCCATGGTCTGCCGATTGAATTGAATGTTGAAAAGAAAGTCGGCAAACCTGGACAGAAAGTCGATGCAAAAACCTTCCGCGATAAATGCCGTGCCTATGCACAGACCCAGGTTAATGGCCAGAGAGACGACTTTATTCGACTAGGTGTTTTAGGCGACTGGGAAAACCCATACCTCACAATGGATTTCAAGTTTGAAGCCAACATTGTACGCACCCTTGGAAAAATAATTGATAAGGGACATTTGCACAAAGGCAGCAAACCGGTTCACTGGTGTCTTGACTGTGGCTCTGCGCTTGCGGAAGCGGAAGTTGAATATGATGATAAAACATCCTCCGCAATTGATGTTGTTTTCAAAGCCATCGATGGCGATGCTTTTTTCAAGGCATGTAATGCTGAAAAAAATGACCTGCCGGTTGCGACGGTTATCTGGACAACCACACCCTGGACACTACCCGCTAATATGGCCGTGTCTCTTCATCCAGACCTGGAATATGTTCTGGTTAAAGCAGACACTCCCATCGGCAACATTAACCTGCTACTTGCTGAGCCCCTGCATGAAAGTGCGCTTGAACGATATGAGGCCGATAAGTTTAGCGTTATTGGTCGATGCAATGGAAGCGCCCTGGAAAACCAGTTATTACAACATCCGTTTTATAAAAGACAGGTACCTGTCATTCTTGGTGACCATGTAACCACAGAAGCGGGTACCGGCGCTGTACATACTGCACCGGGGCATGGTCAGGACGATTATATTGTCGGCACAAAATATGATCTTGAAGTTTACAATCCGGTAGGTAGTAACGGGGTATTTTTACCCGATACTGAATTGTTTGCGGGTCAACATGTTAACAAAGCTAATGATGCGATAATTGAAGTACTCAGGGAAAATAATGTATTACTAAAATTTCGTAAACTGAAGCACAGCTATCCCCATTGCTGGAGACATAAATCCCCGATTATTTTTCGCGCTACACCACAGTGGTTTATCAGCATGAAACAAAATGGTCTACGTGACCAGGCAATGACCGCCATTAATGAAACACAATGGATGCCGGACTGGGGTAAAGCCCGCATCGAGGCGATGGTAGAAAATCGCCCGGACTGGTGCATATCAAGGCAACGCACCTGGGGTGTACCCATTACGCTTTTTGTTCATAAAGAAACGGGGGAGCTACATCCTAATACACAGGAATTAATTAATTCAATTGCCAATGACATTGAGAAAGAAGGCGTCGATGCCTGGTTCACAAAAACCGCAGAAGAGATTCTCGGTGATGATGCTGCTAATTATGACAAGGTTACCGATACCCTGGATGTCTGGTTTGATTCCGGTGTTACCCATGTCAGCGTTTTAGAACAGCGTGAAGAATTAGACGTGCCTGCTGATTTATACCTGGAAGGTTCAGACCAGCATCGAGGCTGGTTTCAGTCTTCATTATTAACTTCCGTGGCGGTTAGAAATAAAGCACCCTATAAAGCGGTACTCACCCACGGATTTACCGTGGATGCGGATGGTAAAAAAATGTCCAAATCATTGGGCAATGTGGTGCAGCCACAAAAGATATTCAATTCATTAGGTGCCGATATTTTACGCTTATGGGTGGCTTCAGCTGACTTTAGTGCGGAGATGTCCGTATCCGATGAAATTCTTAAGCGCACAGCTGATTCTTATCGCCGCATTCGTAACACGTCCCGTTTCCTTTTAGCCAACTTAAATGGCTTTAATCCAGAAAGAGATATGCTGCAGGAAAGTGAGATGCTGGCATTAGATAAATGGGCGGTAGCACAAACACTACAAGTACAAAAAGAAATAGTTGAAGCTTATAAAGAATATAACTTTCATATTATTTATCAGAAGTTACATAATTTCTGCTCTGAAGACATGGGAAGTTTTTATCTGGATGTTATTAAAGACCGTCAATACACCACCCATAAAGACTGTGTGGCTCGACGCTCTGCACAAACCGCCATATTTCATATTATTGAAGCCATGACTCGCTGGATGGCGCCCATTTTAAGTTTTACTGCGGATGAAATCTGGAGTCAGATTCCTGGAAATCATGGTGTGTCTGTTTTACTCGAAACCTGGTATGACAAACTTTTCGATTTAAACCCATCTGATACGATGAACTTTGAATTCTGGTGCGCCATTCAGGAAACCAGAACCCTGGTAAGTAAACAACTTGAGCAAATTCGTGTCGATGGCAAAATCGGCTCTTCCCTGGATGCTGAAGTTAAACTTTATTGTAGCGAAAAATTATATAACACATTAAACACCCTGGATGATGAGCTACGTTTCGTCCTGATTACATCCTATGCTTCTGTTCATCCTGCTAGTGAAACACCCGAAACTAGCGAGACATTTGAATTAGAGAACGGTGAAACAATGAGTATCCATGTTGAAAAATCTTCGCACAACAAGTGCACTCGTTGCTGGCATTTACGTGAAGATGTGGGCACACACGCTGATCACCCTGATTTATGTGGGCGTTGTGTAGATAATGTTGAAGGCGAAGGTGAAAGCAGACATTATGCCTAATAACAATACAACAAGCATAAAGCAATGGGGCTGGATTACAGTTTCAGTTATTCTATTTGATCAGCTAAGCAAGATACTTGCAGATCAATTTTTACAATACCATCAGGCAGTTGAACTCTTCCCCATGTTCAACTTAACCCTTATGTATAATGAAGGAGCAGCATTTAGTTTTCTAGCTGATGCGGGTGGATGGCAGCGCTGGTTTTTTCTGATTTTAACGACTACTGTAAGCACCTTCATCTACCTCTGGATTAGAAAATTAAAAGCTAGCCAGATTCTACAGTATACCGCTTTAGCACTGATACTGGGTGGGGCTATTGGAAACCTCATCGATCGTGCAATCTATGGTCATGTTATTGATTTTCTCGATGTTTACTTTCAGCAATACCATTTTCCTGCATTTAATATTGCAGACTCGGCCATTACCATTGGCGCAATTTTATTAATATACGACACATTGAAGAACCCACATGAAAACAGTTGAACCTAATAGCCGCTTATTGCTCCTGTTCAAAATGGCGCTTGAAGACGGGACAGAAATTGAATCTAACTTCGATGATGAAGCGATTGAATTCGAAATTGGCAATGGCAGCCTGACATCTGGAATGGAGGATGCGCTTATTGGAAAAACCGAAGGCGACACGGTTTCTGTTGTACTCTCTCCTGAACTGGCTTTTGGAATGCCCGACATAAACAATATTCACAGCATGCCAATAGACGATTTTCCAAAAGACATGCCACCTGAAGAAAACCAGGTTATTGCGTTTGATGGCCCCGATGATACGGAAATTATGGGAACGATTGTAGGCATTTCAAAGGATGAAGTTGAAGTTGACTTTAGTCACCCACTTGCGGGACGAGTCATTAATTTTACTGCCAGGATAATTTCTATTTTATAACCCAATTCATTTAATATTTTTATGAAAATAAAACTTGCCAACCCTAGAGGCTTTTGCGCCGGTGTCGATCGGGCGATAGAAATTGTAGAAAGAGCACTTGAAATTTTTGGTGCACCAATTTATGTGCGACATGAGGTCGTACACAATACTTATGTCGTTAATTGCCTGAAAAAAAATGGTGCTATTTTTGTTGAGGAACTTAATGAAATACCCGATAACGCCACTGTTATTTTCAGTGCACATGGTGTTTCACAGGCTGTTCAACAGGAAGCAGTCGATAGAAAGCTTAAAGTTTTTGATGCCACCTGCCCTTTAGTGACCAAGGTTCACCTTGAAGTAGCTCGCTATGCAAAAAATGATACTAACGTTATTTTAATCGGCCACGCTGGCCACCCGGAAGTTGACGGCACCATGGGACAGTTCAGTAACGAAAAGGCCAGTATATTTTTAGTTGAAAATACCGATGATGTTGAAAAATTAAACATAGAGGATCATTCCAATCTGGCTTATGTAACACAAACTACTTTATCCGTTGATGACACTAAAGATATTATTTCTAAGCTTAAACATAAATTCCCCTCTATACAGGGTCCAAAAAAAGACGATATCTGTTATGCCACTCAAAACAGACAGGATGCGATTAAAAGCCTGACTGAAACCTGTGATTTAATTCTTGTTGTGGGCTCGCCTAACAGCTCGAATTCTAATCGCTTAAAAGAGCTAGCTATTAAAAACCACATCCCAGGTTATCTGGTTGATAATGCAAATGAGTTAAATAAGAGCTGGTTTGAAGGTGCCGAATCCATCGGCCTGAGCGCGGGTGCATCTGCACCGGAATTACTGGTTGAAGAGGTAATTAATAAAATTCAGAAGTGGTTTGGGGCCGAGCTGTCAAATGACAGTGGCCCGAGGGAAAATATTGTTTTTCAACTGCCAAAGCAATTAAGAAAAACATCTTCTTAACGCCAGCACTCCTCAATAGTTCTACTACCATTACCACCAACGGTACCTTTACGTCCATAATTATCATATGATAAGTAACCACAGTCTTCGTCAACACCTGTAGCAACCTCGCATGTCAATACATAGCTGGTATCTAGACTACCCGTTACACCAGCAGTTATTGAGTAAGTATAGTCACCTTTACTCGTTTCATACGGAATAGAATTTCCCCCCATTGCTAATGGCCCTGTCACCAGTGGAGCAGGGTATTTCTGGTTTAAACCATGAAACTCTTCCAATAAGGCTGCAATTTCTAGCAGTGGAGTCTTACAATTTTCATTTCTAAGGGTTCTTTCCTGGTATGTTTTAAATGCCGGAAAGGAAATAGCAGAAAGAATACCAATAATAGCCACAACTATCATTAACTCGATTAAGGTGAATCCGGTTTGTTTTCGCATAATATATGATTCCACGTTATTTAAGGAGCCTTGTTGTCTGTTTTGATTTGATCCAAATTTTAGTCGCTAAAGGCACAGACAGATAACGCTTGTCTGGATCATAATTAAAGTCAATCATTTGCCCGACAGCTAAAGCAGTTGCATCCGTTTTTGCACCATTCACATCATATATGATTGTTGTTGAGTTATAAGAAAATGCCAGATCACCTAATGTAACGACTCTGCGTTTCGTATCTATACTTTTTACAATGTGTATAGATGATGACATGGCATCCTCAAAATTAACCCGTCCTGCAGACACTTTTCCTGCCAAAAGCATTGTGAAAAAAACGAATGCTAAAGTCATTATCTTTATAAATTTATTTTTCATATCAATCACACTCTACCTTAACTGGCGCCAAGATTGGCGTTTAGTTGAACCCTCATCGACTGATTCCGTTATGGTATCTATACCACCTGATGTTCCACTAAAAAACTTTAACTCCTTGTCCTGTTTTGTGTTTAGAATACCCGGCTTAGCCACTATGCCATCTTTAGACCTTACACCTGATACAATCGTCTTTGCATCACCTGAAAAATCAACAATATCAAGTTCGTCTATTAAACCATCGCCATTTACATCAAATGGGGATTGTTCAAGACGACTACCACCATTCGCATCCAGCTCCATAATCCAGCTGGTACCACCAGAGGAGCATGGGTCGGCATCCGGTGTTAATGATACAAATATTATTCGGCTTCCCCGTAAAACAGGCTCAACATTAACTCTTTCACCGGACTCAGTTAAATCTATGTACCAGCCTTTATGTTTAGTCCAGTCAATTTGATAATTTGCCGGATCAATATTTCCACTACTGGTTAACCTGAACTCACGTGTGACACCATCCACACCAGTAACAAACTCTATACCCAGTATTTCCTGTTTCAACAATTTTAAACGATCATACTGGGTGCTCGTATTGTCATCCCAAATTGAATAAAAAGACTGTACCTGTGTGTCGGCACTATCATTAACCTGGAAATAGGATCCGGTGCCAAAGAACACCAAGGTTTGATTAACTTTTTCTGGATGACGCTTCACCGCTACGGCAGTTGTAATTGGCTGAATTACACCCGCTGCATTTTTAGCAATATGAAATGGTTTTGGCTTACCTGTGGCGCTATAGCTTGAATCCCACACTGATGGGTTTGCAGAAGTCACATCCATTTTCCAGACATTACCAAATAAATCACCCGCATATAAATAATCAGCTTTTAAATCACCATCGATATCAATTGGGGTTACTGATGATATGCCATTTGGCCTACCTGCACCTGCTGGATCTTCTGCCATACCTACCTGAGTATCAAACTTTTTAATCAGCTCCCCGGTGAAAGCATTAACAACATAAATTGCCGCATTACCCGTGGTACTCACATTGCCATCTGGTGCGGTATTATTAAAGCCATTACCGAAGATAACCGCCCAATCACCGTTATACATTCGAGCAAAAGAAACATCACCGATGGTATAGCCTAAATCTACGTCACCAAAAATTTCTCCACTAGAGCCTACCCTAGGCACATCTGTAAATTCCCACAACACATTGCTTGCCCCAAAAGTCTCAGGGTTAGTAACATCAAGCCCATAAACAATTTGCCCACCAGCACCTGTTGAACCGGCAATGAGCGTTTTCCAGTTACCATTAAAGGCATCAAATGAAATAGGGCTACCATCAACATAATAAGTATGGCCACCTTTATAAGTCTGGGAGGTTAGTAATGGTAATTTATCAACCAGTTTGCCTGGTATATAGGCAAACATCTCTTCACCTTTTGTTGAAGTATTATTTGACGCATCAAATGCATGTAGCATGCCGTCATTAGCGCCAACATAAACCACCGGCTTTCTATTTTTCTGTGCAACTTTATAGGCGTTGTAGCTTGCACTTTCAAAATTATTGGGAATAAAAGAGACAGGATTTGCAATATAAGCCGGTGCGGAATGAATAATATCCCCAAGCTTGGTTTTGCCGCCTGTTATAAGCTTACGCGCTCTGAACTCAGTTGCACTTATGCCTTCTTTGGAGTGGTCTCCTCGAATGTAGTCCAGACGCTCCTGGCCCCTGCTAGCAGCCTCAAGAAGGGCGGTAGTTGGATTCGTTCTGAGTGAAGTTTGTTGAGCTGCACCAAGATCGGTCAAGGTTTTAAATGCTACACCGGCATTAGTATCTGAACTAAAGGTAAAAATTTCTCTGGTGCTATGACTTTTTGCCGCCAGTTTTTCACCCGCATTCCACTCAACTTCACACAACTCACCCACAACAGGATGTGAATCACATTGAGATGGCGAATCATCACTACCATCAGGCGCACCCAGGGGCAGAATATCAACCGGGCCATCCTGTATAGGGACAGATTTCAAACTACCCGACCAGTCATTACTGTCAAAGCTGGCCTGATAAAGTCGACTATTTGCATTCAGCGTACCGGAGTTCAGGGCAACCGCTGAAGCCGAACCGACACGACCTGCAATGTTAATGATGGCTGCTATGAGTTTTTCTACAACTTCTTCAGGCGTAGAGGCTGCAGCATAGGTACCATTGGTGTTCCATGCAGCATGCCACAGATCGTCAATTTTAGAAGGCACTGCACTCGAAGTATATGAAGCATCACCCCAGTCACCATTTTTTAATGGTTTACCGTCACCTGGCCAGGGCGTACCGGTAGCGTCGGCGTCGGGCCAGCCATCGCCATCACCATCACTCATAACCCCATTTACACCAAATGCAACCGTAAACGTCACCAGGTGTTGCCAGGTTTTACCATCACCATCCGGGTCTAGCTCAGCTTCAGAACCCGCATCCGGGCTTACATTATTAGCAATTGTCGTATTCAGATCATCCTTAAAATATTTATAAGCAATGTCAGCACCGGTATCGCTCACACCGTCACCATCAATATCCCCCGCATTGTTACTGTCATTCCAGTAACCATCGGTAAAGGCAATCTGAAAGTTTTTCTGGCAGGAGTGTTTTATGGGGTTATCTGTATTAGCCCTGTTATGTTTGAAATATTCTCCTACATCCTCGAGACCTTTTGTTAGAAATGTCCCGATACCTTCCTGCTTATCTCGATACATATCGTCTTTTATATTTAAATTATGAGCCGCTATATCACTAGCTGTTGAACCAGCAGGTGGTACCTCAATAAACAAGGAGCCCTGGCCTTTAAATTTAGTAATGCCATATCGAAAATTAGGCTGTGCATCCATTACCTGGGTGATTGCATTCTTTGCGGCGTACATGCGACGACGCGAATATTGATACCAGTTGGCGATATTCGTTTGTACATCGGCAATCGTACGGCAGCCAGGACCATTTACAGCCGTAATGACCGGTGTAGCACCCTGGTTATGGATCGCTTCTACATTAGGTTTAGGCCCCAAAATATCATAACAGGTAGTTGTTCCAGTGATAGTTCCTAACGTTACCGAGGTTTCATTTAGGGCCCTGCCACCTTCAGCACTTGTTTTAGGATCATAGGAAACTCTAGAAATAGACGCCGCCGCTACTCCTACGCTTATGCTAATATGCGTATCCCATAAATCAACTTCACCATTGGGGGCTGCTGCCGCACCTGCAGCAACACCTGTTTCATTAGTATTATCACCCCTAAACGGTTTGTAGTCGGCGTAGCCCGAGTCATCAATCCAGACATCATATTTAAAAGCGCCAGTTGCCGGGTCACTTGTTGTGGTTGAGACACCTGTAGCATCACCTTCCACAGCTAAATCTCTTGGCTGAGCTTTACAGGTTCCACAAGATTTAGGATTATTCAGTGCTGCCCGATAATCACCATCCGTACAAAGCTCACCCGAAGCACCACAGGGGCCATTCCAGGGTTGATAAGTTACACTGGGGTTATAAAAGGTAACATTTATGTTGTGAGTTCTAAATCGCCAGTCAAAGGTTGATGGATGGTTAGTAAGACCACAGGCTTCCATAGTATCACCAGGCGAACAGGTATCACCCGTGGCATTACCTTGTGAATATAATTTACGCCATCTACTATACCCACTAGGACCATAAGCGTAAAACTGACCATCTGTTATAAAAGCGTTGTCATCACTGCTACTACCAGAAGTACCATTGTGATCCCAGTCAGGATCATATGCATAATAAGCCCAGTAGTTGGTTGTTAATATTTCCCAATCCATAGAGCCCGAATCATCGAGCAAAAAGAACACATTCGGCTGAACTGTAGTACCTAAAAACAAAGGTGTTTCAGCAATGCCCAGGGTTGCTGCATAACTATTCGTATTTCCGCTGGCAAATATTAACGCGGACAAAACACTAGCCTTTATAAAATTAAATACTTTGTCTTTCATAATCGATTCCATAAAATTCTACTTTTTCTCTAGCTATGCATTAGCTGTAAAATAAATATTCATACAACTATTAAAAGCGTCTTAAATAGGTTGATTGAACGATAACCGTTGCTTTACCGGAAACACCCGCGCTTTGACTTGTGATTCTATACCCACTAATCTGCTCATTAGTCTGGGCACTAATGGATAAATCCTGTGTTAAACCTGTGCCAGCACTGCCCATGCTTTGCACTATGTAATTAGCCTGATCAGCACAACCCACTTCAGTGCTAGTATGAGACAGAGCCCAGTCACCCCAGCCATTGGTTAGCCAGAAAGAACTGTTTAAATTCACCAGTCTATCTATGGTCGTATCTTCCATTGACCAGACTTCCTGCTGAGATTGCACAGGAACACCTAGCTCGGAATCTGATGGCCTGACATCTAAATTCTCAATATATAATTCACCCTGTCGTAGAGCAGATTCAGCACACTGAAAAGCATTAAGCCTGTTTTTCATTGCATTATGAATTTTTACATCCAGCAAATTACTGCGCATGGCGGATATCCCCAGCATGGTCAAAATTCCCATAAACACAAGGGCTGTGATTAATGCTGCACCATATTGCTGCTTATATAAATTTGTTCGAGCTAATGGTTTCATAATAAAATGATTCCCGTTATTTAAAGCGAATTGCTGTATCGATTGCCAATATTGCGATTTCGTAATGACACTTCAGAACAGTATGAACTTCTAGAAAACTTGTCGCTTACCGGGCTCTGCACATAGCCATCAATACAGGACAAACTCATGTTTTGACCTACATCGTTACTGTAAACCTCTTCTACAGACCGCATAATTATGCCAATGCGCACACTGACAACTTTAGACCAAAGATTGGTACCTGATGCAATAGATCCAGCTTCAATAACATCAGCGGTTATAAATCGGTCGGCGATATTTCTTTCTTTGTTATTTTCGTTCAAGCCATAAAGAAAATGAATCTCTTCAACACCTTTAATCAATGGCCGGCTTACTCCATCAATATCCTGGTAAAGCGTGGGTACATCTTTTTTACCGACGAAATGCTCATCCATACCGACGTAATATGTGGTAACAGCCGCGCGACGAAATTCACGATTATTTCCCCTTACACCCACTACCGACGAAGCAGGTCCAAGCTGTCCAAATTCATTATCATCGGCCATGACTCCGCCACCCAGCTGAACGATGCCCGAGGCCTCATTAAAATCGGTAATTTTAAAAATTTTTGCTCCACTACAGGAAGATAAAATGCCATAGTTACTGGTTTCTATATCAAACTTATTACCTGCAGGAACAGCCGCTGTATTTAACTCAATTTGAGAATCAACAGGGGTGAGAACCTGATCCCGTGTTAAATTATAAACTTCCCCATAGCCCCCACTGATCGTTAAGGCATCACTGTTTTTATTGTATTGACCTAACGACACAAACTCAAAGGCCGCCGGGGGGAGAGGAGTCAGATTACCACCGGTATACTCATAACCCAGCAACTCATAACCCGGCCTGAAATCTGCGTAGGCTACTGATGTATCATTAAAGGCAATACACGCTCTTCCATAACAATGTTCATCCCTTTTCGCCTCCAGGTCAGCACCTCTGAGGCCAAAAATATCTTCACCAGCAAGAAATTCTGATGTCCTGCACCCCATGGAGGATGCTTCGCGCAAACGCTTACCTAAAAACTCAAATACAAACTTGGCGTTTGTTTGCATTTCCAGCTGGTTACTGGATAAGCGAAAACCTTTACGATGCTGGACCTGCATGCTAATCGCAGCCGTTAAAATGCCAACACCTAATACAAGTGCCACTAAAATTTCCAGCATCGTAAAGCCGGCCTGGCTTTTGCTGACTAATGCATTTTTATAGGGATATATATTCATGGTTGAAAAATCATCTCATATTTGCCATTAGCACTATCGGCGAAGGTGTTTGTTCTATCGGCATCAATAGTATTACGTCTTATAGACCGGTCCCATTCGATGGTAATTGAAAATACCGAGCTATTAGTAACGGGTGCTGGACTAATTAACGTCACCCTGCCAACGGGATTAGTTGATGCGGGTAACAGGGAACCAATCTCCTGGCTCCATATATAAGTATGATAGGCTGCAAGGGTTGCCGGATCACACTTCGTAGTACATGAAACCAGGGTGGCGCCCGTTGTCACTATCGCGTTATAGGCGCCACCATTTCTCTCGACCCCTCGAATATTACTACGCATACGCTCTGCCATATTCTGGGCAAGCTGGACAGCCACTGCTTCATAGTTAGTGTCTTTTGCTTCCTGGTGACCTCGCAACATCATCGCTGTTGAACCTAACATTCCGACGGAAAGCACAAAAGAGGCAATCATCACTTCCAGTAAAGTGAAGCCACCCTGTTTTTTTAAAATACCGATCTTTTTACAAGCTAACATTTTCTTGTCAGATCCTTTTTCATAGTGGTCGCTCCGCCACGAGCTGACCTTATTTCTCGAACAGGGTAGCCATTAGTAGGGCCATAACCACTGCAAATATCTATACCTAATTCGTTATCATCGAGCCATCCGTCATACCTGAATTCATATTTGGATTTGGGAACGGGCAAAGTGTTAATGGTAATTTCGTAACCAACATCCTCTTCTCGTACCCACAGGAGCTCTTCATTTGCTTCATCTATTTGCCCACTTCCATCATAATCTATACCCACTATCCAGCCGTCTTTCCAACTGCCCCCTGCTAGGCTACAGGTGCTGCCATCTGAGCTACTACAAACGATAGTATTTTGACCCTGGGTGATAGCCTCGCTTCTTGCGAGCTTAAATGAAATTGCCAGGTCATTAGTGACACTCACGATCTCATTGGTGACAAACATATGTTTAAATGAGGGAACACCAACAGCTACTACAATGCCCACAATGGCCATCAACACCATCAGCTCGAGTAAGGTAAAACCGGTTTGCTTGAATTTATTCATGCTCATATTTAAGACCATCTCAACTTGCTTGTCATGGAGTTAGTGATGGAGTAAGAGTAATGCCTGATAAGCGGCGAATCTTATGTAAAAACATTACTCTAGACCTGAACTACATCAATAACTCGTTATCAATTTATGCCTGCTTACTTAAAGACTATTAACTCAGGAAGTCATTAATTCAACAATGCGTTGAGCACTGCCAATGCCTAAAATAACCCCATTTCTATAATGCCCGGCATTAATAAACAGGCCTTCAACTTCACTGTGTGCTTCTATATAAGGAACACCCTGCGGACTACCGGGACGTAACCCAGCCCAATGACACTCAATTTCAAGGTCTGTTAACGCTGGGAATATTGAAACCGCACTTTGCAATAAATCCCGCTTAACTGAAGCACTGGTCGATTTATCAAACTCGCTATGCTCAATAGAACTACCACAAAGTATGCGACCATCTTTTCTCGGAATCAGATAACGATTTTCTGCCAGGATAATACGTTTAAGTAAACCCGGCTTACCTTTAAATAAAATCATCTGCCCTTTTACCGGCTTGATATCTGGCACCTGTGAGTAAGATTTAAGCAGTTCAGCACTCCATGCTCCGCCGGCAATTAATACCCTGTCAGCATGATAGGTTTGGCCATTCACCTCAACACCGGTAATCCTTCCTTTTGCTACGTTCAGTCTTTCAACCGCCGCCTGCTCTTTATATTTAACGCCTAATGCCTGCAGACTCCCCTTGGCTGCTTTAACTAATCGCGGGTTACGCATTTGGGCTATATCCGGCAACCATAACCCCTGGTTAAAGTCTGCGCCCAGGCCGGGTATTATTTCCTGTAACTCATCGGGCTGATTGATCACGGATAAATTCATTGACCATTTTTTTGCCCAGTCTCTTGCCTGTTGTTGCTCGGCCTGTTGTTGCTCGTCACTCTCCAGCACCAACATACCACTGCGAATATATTCAGGATCTACACCGCTTTCTTCGTATAAGGCTTGTGCAAGCTGTGGATATTGATGATGACCAATACTGGCAAGTCGATTAACCTCATCGGAATAACGCCAGGGATGTAATGGTGAGAGGATGCCGCCGCCGGCCCATGATGATTCTTTACCCAGCTGCCCTTTTTCCAGGAGCAGAACATCAAGACCCGATTTTTTTAATTCTCTGGCACTGAGCATGCCGATAAGGCCACCGCCAACAATAATGCAGTCAGTCATAGATGTAATAACACTCTGGGGATTAAACTTTAATTAGAACACATTATAAATTTACATCCCCAATAAACAAAGCAATCAACTTATTTTTCACAGGTACTTTTTACACCTGCCGGTGCCTGATACAGGTATTTTTCACAATAACAGGGGCTTCGGTTTTTCGCCCAATGACGCTTACACCTTGACACCCAGAGAGCTGCCTGCTTTTTATCCCATTCCGCATCGCGTTTTTCATCAACCACTTTTCGCTCTTTTGCCAGCTTTTTATTTTTATCTGCCTGTAACCTGGCGGCTATTTTTTTCTTTTCGCGTGCAACGCCAGCGGAAATCTTTTTTTCAGCCTGGGACTTTTTAGCTGCATTATCACAGGGATAAGAAATTGTCGGCACCGTTGACTTAAAACTAGCGGGCGCATTGGCATAACATTTTTCTACTGGCTTAGGCTTAGGTTTGGACTTAGGTTTGGGCTTTTCTTTTGGCTTAGGCTTAGGTTTTGGTATGGGCTTAACAACGGCTACCGGTGGAGGAACTGGCTTTTTTACTACCGGAGGGGGTATCGGTTTATTTATTTTTGCCATAATTGGAGCATAGCCAGACATGCTAAACACTAACTTTAGCGGCCGCCCATATGGCTCAACAATAAATTCGAGTGATTCAGCATGTTTTAAATAATCTCGTGTTTCATCATCCAGGTTGAATACGATATCACCGCCACCTCCCGCATTAATACACACATCATTGGCTACAATTGCATTCTGCTTAATCTTCTTACCCGGATTTTGCTGGTTCTGTAAACACCAGTCGAATAACGGTAAACGCTGACCGTCAATTAATACCTCGGTTATAGATAGACTATCTAATAACCGGGTGTTTTCCAGCTCACCACTGGGGTCATTTTTACCCAGGCGAAGCAATAGTCGGTGCTTATCAATATTTAAGTGGTAATAGTTGGTATCAGAGCCATCTCGAATCGAGCCCGATTTTATTGCCGTATCATTATTTTCATACCAGGCCACATCTGGGCCAAAAGTATAGTTTTTAGATTTTTTAAATGGATTCACACCCGAAAAGCAGGTGCCTGAAATGACCATTAAAATGCCAATTATGGCTAATGTATTTAAATTACCACGCACGCTTAAAACCCCTTTAAGCAATATTTTACTTCGTAATTATTCAATCACCCTGATTCTTGATGCTTACTGAATTATTATTTTAAATAGCGTAAGCCCGCCAAAAGCCTGGCTAATCAGTGTAAAATCATTATTTTTTCACAAGCATATCAAACCATAATGAAAATACAACTTAACGGCAATGAACTACATCTTGAGCCAGGAACCACCCTTAAACAACTGATAGAAAATGAAGGCATGGCGGGAAAACGCCTGGCAGCAGAAGTTAATCACGAAATTATTACAAAAGTCGAACACGCCAGTTTTATGCTTAATGAGGGTGACAAGGTAGAAATAGTACACGCCATCGGCGGGGGGTGAGTGGCGGGCAAGGAGCCACGAACGCGAGACAAGGATGTCGAGCTGGATACCCTGCACCAGGGATGGGTACTTGTCTCACAAAAATTCAAACATAATAGCTTCCCATTTAAAATGTACTAATAAAACGTACAAACGCAGCATCGTTCACGCGAGACAAGGATGTCTAGCCGGGCACCTGACACCAGGGAGGGTTACTTGTAACAATCAACCTGACAAAGCCGGCTCTTAATTAATACTTGCTCCTCATATGACCGTTTGTACTTACGTACAAACGCAGCATCACTCACGCTAGACATGGATGTCTAGCTGGATACCCTGCACCAGGGATGGGTACTTGTCTTAAAAAATTCAAACATAAGTGTTTACACTTTAAAATACACACAAACGTAGTATTACGCATAGCCTAACAAACAGTCACTCCTTACCTGTTTTGGCAATACCCATACGCATTTACCTAACTAACAACTACATACTGAAAAGTGTCATTCATACCTATGCCTCTTCAATCCGGCCTACTATTAATATTTTTGACTAGATTATTAAGAAACACTCCCACAAACACAACACTTAATCCAAACCACAATTCAAAAAATACACATTAAATGCTAAGATAGCCGCCTCTAAAAAACCAACCAGTAAAGCCATCAATATGAGCGACAACCTTCTAACCATTGCGGGCAAAACCTATCAATCTCGTTTACTAGTAGGCTCGGGCAAGTACAAAGACCTGACTGAAACACGCGAAGCCACTGAAGCCAGTGGCGCAGAAATCATCACCGTGGCTATCCGGCGCACCAATATCGGCCAGAACCCCGATGAAGAAAACTTACTGGATGTGGTACCACCCGAAAAATACACCATCCTGCCAAATACCGCCGGTTGTTATACCGTTGAAGACGCGGTTCGAACCTGTCGTATGGCACGTGAACTTCTGGATGGGCACAAGCTGGTTAAACTGGAAGTGCTGGGTGATGAAAAAACTCTCTACCCGGACACAACCGCCACACTTGAAGCCGCTGAAATACTGGTTAAAGATGGTTTTGATATTATGGTTTACACCACCGACGATCCCATTATTGCAAAACGCCTGGAAGAAATTGGTTGCGCAGCAGTCATGCCATTAGCTGCACCCATTGGCTCTGGCCTGGGCATACGTAACCCGTACAACATACTGACAATTATTGAAAATGCCAATGTACCCATATTAGTTGATGCGGGTGTTGGCACCGCATCCGATGCAGCCATAGCAATGGAACTGGGTTGCGATGGGATTCTAATGAACACAGCCATCGCCGGTGCAAAAAACCCCGTACTCATGGCCTCAGCGATGAAAAAAGCAGTTGAGGCTGGCCGCGAAGCATTTTTAGCGGGTCGTATGCCACGTAAACGTTTTGCGTCTGCATCATCACCCATTGATGGCACGTTTTTCTAAGTACCATCTGAGATATTTAAACTTTATGTAGGTGCTCCTTCAGGTACTCAGGGGATACAATTTTGCATGGCTAATCCCGGGCACCTGGGGGAGCATCTATAAACACACGCTAAACATTTCCATGATTCAAAAACATTTTCGCACCATACGCAGTTTTGTTAAACGTGAAGGTCGTTTAACCCATGGTCAACAACAGGCCATTGATTCTCAGTGGCCAAAATTTGGTGTCGACTATTCAGAGTCCCCGCTTAATCTTCCTGAACTATTTAAGCGAGATGCTGAAACTATTTTAGAAATTGGTTTTGGCAATGGTGATTCTCTCTGGCAAATGGCCCAGGCACACCCCGAGAAAAATTATTTTGGCATTGAAGTTCATCGCCCCGGCGTAGGGCATTTACTGCGACTAGTTGAAGATTCAAATTGTGAAAACATTCGGATCTCAAATAAAGATGCCATTGATGTACTGGAACATCAACTAGCGGATAACAGCATAGACCGATTGCAATTATTTTTCCCCGACCCCTGGCACAAAAAGAAACATAATAAACGCCGTATTGTTCAGGAAAAATTTCTTAAGCAAGTTGCGCGCATTTTAAAACCCGGTGGCACTTTTCACCTGGCGACGGACTGGGAAGATTACGCAAAACACATGCTAAAAACATTAAACGACAGCCCTCTGTTTACTAATTTATCATCAGACAAAACCTTTGTACCAAAACCAGAAACACGCCCCACCACAAAATTTGAAAAACGCGGCCAACGATTAGGCCATGGCGTTTGGGATTTAATGTTTCAAAAAAATTAGCTTAGTGTTTGTTTATTGACTTTGTTCAGGCGCACCTCCATCGGGGAAAGAGTTGCTTTTTAACTCTGTCCCCTGTTGTGATGCCATCAAGAGTATTACGGAGTCGATACATTACATTATCAGCTCTTGGTGGTATCAATAAGGGGACAGGGCGCCAAAAGGCGGCGACCTTTCCCCGATGGAGATGTGCCTAAAAAACAACTCTTTCCCCGATGGAGACGCTTATGCACATTTTTTAGAATTTGTTAGTTACAGGATGCATAAACAGCATGCATCCCCGTACTACGCTTCGCTACCTACGGGCTACGTTACTACATTGCTTAACCTACTGGGGTTAAGGCCAAACAAAACACCTACGTGAAATAAGCACTATTTACCAGAATATGCACATAGATACTCGCCGCATAACCTAAGGCAATGGCTGGCATCCATTTTAAATGACCGAAGAAAGTATATTTACCCCTTGCCTGCCCCATCAATGCGACACCCGCTGCTGAGCCAATAGAGAGTAAGGAACCACCCACACCCGCGGTTAATGTTACCAGTAACCACTGGCCAGTTGACATATCCGGGTTCATGGTTAACACGGCAAACATCACCGGAATATTATCGACGATAGCAGATAACACACCCACGGCTATATTGGCTGACGTTGCACCCCATTGTGCGTACATAACCTCTGAGGCCAGGCCTAAATACCCAAGGAAACCCAGGCCACCTACACAAAGAACGACACCGTAGAAAAACAACAGGGTATCCCATTCTGCCCTGGCAACCGGATTGAACACATCGAATGCGGCGGGTGAACCCATCTGCTCATCATGTTCAGCATTATCCGGACGACTACTATCAAGATGCGCTGTTTTCTTAAGAAAGAAACCAAACAACTGTAGATAACCTAAACCTGTCAACATACCAATAACCGGAGGCATGTGTAAAAAGTTATGAAATGAAACCGCAGTGCCGATGGTTAAGAAAAACAAAGCAATAATACGCTTCGCGCCACGTTGCATTTGCACATCTTCTCCACCTGCTTCCGGCTTAACATCTGGAATGGCAAAATGCATAATCGCTGCGGGCACCAGAAAGTTAACCGCCGATGGAATAAATAAGGCAAAGAAAGTCCAGAACTCAACCATGCCTTTTTGCCAGACCATCAACGTAGTGATATCACCGAAAGGTGAGAATGCACCACCGGCGTTTGCCGCAACAACAATGTTAATGCAGGCGATACTAACAAACTTTTTATTATCACCACCCACCGCCATAATAACCGCACACATTAATAATGCGGTGGTTAAGTTATCGGCTATTGGTGAAATAAAGAACGCAAGAATACCGGTAATCCAGAACAGGGCCCTGAACCCGAATCCACTTTTCACCAACCAGGCACGTAGCGCATCAAAAACGTTGCGCTCTTCCATTGAGTTAACGTAGGTCATGGCGACTAATAAAAACAACATTAACTCTGCGTATTCTAAAAGATTATGACGCACCGCATGTTCTGCTTCTACCGACATACCATGTTGGCCAGCAACCCAGGCAATACTTCCCCAGATAATACCCGCGGCAATAATGACGGGTTTAGATTTTCTAAGATGGGTAAATTCTTCTGCCATTACCAGAAGATAGGCAAAACCAAAAATAGCCAGGGCAAAAAAACCAACTGTACTGTTGGTCATGTCCCAGCCTTTAGTTCCATCGGCTGCAAATAAAGCACCTGAAAATAACAGGGTAAAAGCCGCTACAAAGAGACTGGATTTGTTTTTTAGAATGTTCATGTTTTTTTACTTTGAAATTTTATTCGATTTACGGCATGACCCTTTCGGCAATACCTCATGATTTCTATAACCCAGATCACCAGCGCATACTTAAACAAGTATGGGCTGGCGACCAGGTTCAGAACATATTTACTTTGCCAGGTTTAACCAAATACCACGTTCATCATGACCATCATGATGATCAGGAATAACACCGTCATGACGCCGCCCGCCTTCATAAAGTCGGGCACACGATAACCCGCTGGCCCCATGATTAAGGCATTCACCTGATGCGTTGGAATTAGAAATGAATTAGATGTGGCAATGGCAACGGTTAATGCAAATACCGCAGGGTTAGCACCGGGTATTTGAAGTGCAATGTTGACGGCTAAAGGCACAAGTAAAACTGTTGCACCTACATTCGACATAACCAGGGTGAAGAATGTAGCGAGTATTGCTACAACGAGTTGAACAACCCAAATTTCAGGGCTTTCCCCCATCACTGATAAGGTTTGTTCCGCAATCCATTTCGCTGTTCCAGTTGTTTCAACCGCAACACCTAAAGGAATTAATGAAGCAAGCAGAAATACGGTTTTCCAGCTTACCGCTTCATAGGCTTCTTCAACGGTTAATACCCCAGACAAAATCATGCCGATCGCACCTGTTAATAAGGCAACTGATAATCGTAGATCTGTAAATAACACCAGGAACAAGGCAACACCAAAGAACACTAATGCTGGAACTAATTTATGTGGGCGTTCTTCTTCTCGTGGATACTCGGTAGTTACCACAACAAAATCACGATTTTTTTCTATTCGTTGTAAAGCATCCCAGGAGGTATGAACAACCAGTGTATCACCTGCAACAAAAGGCATATTACGAATGTCTTCGCCTTCACGTTTAGTTTCACCATCACGGTGTAAACCAATCAATGCTAAACCATAGGTTTTACGCATCCACACATCGCGTGCACTCTTACCTATTAAACTTGATCCCGGTGGGATAACCACTTCAGCAACACCGGCTTTAGATGCGGACAAAGATTCTGAAAAAGTACGCAATTCATTACGTAGTTTCAGTTTATAACCTTCAGCTACATTTTTAAGGTGAGTGGGTTCAGCAATTATGCCTAGCACCATACCCGCTTTAATTTCGGTATCACGGGCAATTGAACCCGGGCCAAAGCGTAAATCATCACCCGCCTGTTTACTGGCAATGACTCGCATCATATGGGTTGATTCAATTTCATCTAATGTCTGCCCAATAAACAGGCTATCATCGGTTACAACCAGTTCAGACAGGGCATAACCCACACCATAAACTTCCTGAATATATCTCAGTGGATCAGAACCAGAAGTAGAGCTTTCACTATTTGTTGCCGGCAACACAAAACGACCCGCAAGTACAAAATAGACAATGCCACTAAAAACTAATGCCAGACCGATGGGTGTTACCGAAAACAGACCCCAGGTTTCCATTTGCTGATCTGCAGGTAATGCCTGATTAGATGCCAGAATTAAATCGTTTAATAAAATTAACGGGCTGGAACCCACCATTGTCACCGTGCCACCCAGGATTGCACAGAAACCCATTGGCATTAATAAACGGGACATGGGTAAACCGGAACGTGCCGAGATACGAGCCACAACGGGCAAGAATAATGCTGCGGCACCTACGTTCTGCATGAATGATGAAATTACGCCCACGGTTGAAGAGATAATCGGGATAATACGCGTCTCAGATGTACCACCTATTTTTAGTATAAATGCGGCCACTTTTGACATTAAGCCGGTTTTATCCAGGCCTGCGCCAATAATCATAACCGCAATTATTGACATAACCGCATTGGAGGCAAAACCATCAAACAGGTGATTGGTATCAACCAGGCCTTTTTGCAGGCCCATATAGGGTGCAAATAATGAAGATAAACCAATAATAACCATGACAGATACGGCTGCCACATCCACACCCACAACTTCAAATGCAAACAGGTAAATCGTTAACATTAAAATGCCGGTTACCCAGGCGATTTCTATGCTGGGCACTACCTGTGATAAGCCCAGTGCCGCGGCTAAAAATATAGCAGCTGCCACCATTTGTTTAGTGGAAATTTTCTGTGGCAGTGCCACAGTTGTTTCCTCATCGGCCATTGCGGTCATTATTTTTCTCCAATTCAATTACACATTTGCCTGGCAAGCTGTTTAACAGGGAATAAGCTGCCTGACATTTATTCATTCAAATCTGTATTACTTTTTCAGACTGATCTAACCGGCCCAGGTCCAACTAGGTCCGACAGATACACTCGACATATTCCTGGGTATATTCCCATTTGGAAATGATTAGCACCTTAAAAAGGTAACTTAAGGGGGGTCTTCGAAAAGTGAGGCGGGATAATGCACCTTTTAAAGGAACTATTCAATTGAATTCAAATACTTTAATATTCCTCCATGGAATATATCAACCTGCCAGATTATAAATCTCTGGCCACCCTGAAAGCCGTCGTTGAATTAGGCAGCGTAAATCGCGCCGCTGACGCCCTGTATATTGGTCAGCCAGCAGTGACTAAACGACTGCGCTCACTCGACGCCTGTTACGGGGTACCCCTGATGCAGCATCAGGGGCGCAAGCTGGAATTAACCACCGCGGGGGAAAAGGTTTATACCTATGCCAGGCTGGTTTTACAGCACCAGTCCAGTTTGTTAGATGACCTGGCTTCTTTACGTGCCGGTCACAACCGACTTCGACTTGAGGTGACCTTCGCCATTGGTGAGAACATTCTACCGGATATATTAATGCATTTTGCAGACTCACAGCCTGAGCTGCGCATAGAAAGCCGGCTCGGCTATTCACGCCGAATTCATACTCGACTAGCCACCGGCCTGGCAGATATAGCCCTGCTGGAACAATCACCCCGCCACCCAAATATTAAAGTAGAACCCTGGATGCAGGATGAGCTTTTACTGGTTTGTGGCCCGGGACACCCACTTTGGGGCAAAGAGATAATTCAGTTATCTGAGCTTGAGACACTGCACTTTGTATTACGAGAGGCCCAATCCTCAATTCGCAACACCCTGAATAAAACCATGCAAGAACAGGCGATGAAACTGAATAATATCGATATGGAAGTCGGTTCCACCGACACCATTATTGAAATTTTACAGCGCGGCAAACAGGTCAGCTTTCTGCCCCAATTTGCAGTTAAGAGCTTTATCGAACGTAAAACCCTGCACCATATAAAGATTGACCAACTACAAATCAATCGAACCCTGTGGGTTGCCTATAATCTTGCAAATTTAAGCCCGCAAACCGTGGATTCATTTATTGGCATGCTAAAAGAGATTGCCACTCAACGATCAACTCAATCACCAGTTTAATTTTTATGATTAGCCCCCTCACCCTTACATCTTCAACCTTGATCTAAATCAAGACTTTGTCACCCTTCCTGAAGAAACAAACTTGCATACCTAAAAACTGATCTAGATCAACATTAAATACTAATATTCTGATATTTTTCTCGCCTTCAAAAATAGTTACATTGCAGGTGAGCACATTGAAACAACTTAAAAATATATCGAAAACAGTTTTAACCCCTATTAGTCTGGGTCTATGTTTGGGCGCGACCTCATTTTCAGCTCAAGCCATTCAGCAGGGCGATATGTTTATGCGATTTACCGCAACACAGGTTGCGCCTAATGATGACAGCTCTGGTTTTACCGGTGCAGCAACTGTATCTCCAGAAGTTGGCGACAGCACAACACTGGGTGCTACCTTCGTCTATATGATGAGCAACAACCTGGGCTTTGAAGTACTCGCAGCTCTACCTTTTGAGCACGATGTTACTGTAGAAGGTATGGGTAAAGTTGGTTCAACCAAACAGCTTCCACCAACGGTGAGTGTTCAATACTACTTTAACCCGGAAGAAAAATTCCGCCCTTATGTGGGTGCAGGCCTGAATTACACTGTCTTCTTTAACGATACAACGATAGACGCTTTAGGTGGCGACCTGGAACTGGATGACTCGTTTGGACTGGCAGCACAGGTTGGCTTTGATTATGACATTAATGCCAAATGGTTTTTAAATGCGGATATTCGTTATATTAATATTGAAACCACAGCTGAAATTGCAGCGGTAGGCACGTCTGATGTGGATATTAATCCAACTGTTATCAGTGTTGGAGTGGGTTATAAATTCTAAACACATAAACTTTGGGGGCGACCACTAGTGGTCGCTCTTTTTATTTAACTTCGCAAATTTTCCCACGCCAGCCTATGTAATTTTATATTCAACACATGGCCTTATTTTTACCTATACTCATAGAAAAAAATAAGGGACTCGATGTGGTCAATCATAAACTCTTTTTAAGTAGCTTACTTTTTCTCACCCCTTCCATAAGCATGGCATCTGCAAAGGCCGAACACTGGATCAACCTTACTGAGCACTGGGTTGGTTTTACCCTAGAAAGATCAGTTGAAAGTGCGTTTAGAGTGTAAACTCTTGATGTGCATAGTGAATTCAAAAAATGCGCCGTTATCACCATGGATGGTGGGTATGTAGAAAATGCAGGAGCAATTTTCTACCACCTTATTGGTGATAAGCAGATTTTTGAATTTGCTAGGCG